>Ga0137380_10000905_pt1 | contig 23184 bp, 22 predicted proteins | sample SagtaG_17_FD_104809 | JGI IMG/M metagenome (GOLD analysis project Ga0137380, IMG submission 104809) | Vadose zone soil microbial communities from Sagehorn Ranch, Mendocino, California, USA - Sage2_L_100_16 metaG | ecosystem: Environmental > Terrestrial > Soil > Vadose zone | place: USA...
CAAGTCCAATACAAAGGCGGCACGAGTTTTAACGTCACGAGCGGCAAGCACACGCTGGTGACCGATCAACCGGTTGAAGACGGTGGCGGTGATGCCGGCATGAGCCCGGTGGAGCTCTTCATCGGCTCGCTGGCGAGCTGCGTCGGCTATTTCGTGGCCCGCTACTGCGCGCGGCACCAGATCCCTTGCGAAGGTCTCACCATCGAGGCTGGCTGGACCTTCGCCGAGCAGCCTCATCGCGTGGGAGGCATCCAACTTAAACTGAGCCTCCCGGTGATGCTATCGCCTTCGCAACAACAAGCACTGTTGAAAGTTGCCCACGGCTGCACGGTGCATCAGTCCCTAGATGTCGCGCCGAAGGTAGAAATTCATGTGACCGCGCCTAATTCCAAAACGGGAGTCCGTTCATGAGGAACACTTGATGCCTACTAAGAAGTGCGCGCATCCCGCCTGTTCCTGCCAGACGCCGGAGGACAAGATGTACTGCAGTGCTAAGTGCGCCTCGCATGCCGCCGGTCAGGGCGCCAAGTGCCCCTGCGAGCATCTGGCCTGCAAGGGACGATAAGGCCCTGATCCCCTTAGACCTCGTAGGTGGATTCCGGCTGCGGCACGATTACCTCGACTCCGGAGTGCTCGGCCTGGATCGCGGCGGCGAGCGACAGCGATTGCTTCTCCTCGCCGTGCACGACGAACACCTTGCCAGGCGCCGGCGTGATCGCGCGGACGTACGCCAGCAGATCGTTACGGTCGGCGTGGGCGGACAAGCCATTGAATCTCACCACCTTGGACCGCCGGAGTGTCGGCACGCCGAAGATCGGCACGGTCTCCCATTCTTCCACCAGCTTTCGGCCCAGCGTGTGCTCTGCCTGAAAGCCCACGATCGCGATGACGTTCGCCTCGTCCTGGATCGCGTGCTTGAGGTGGTGCAGGATACGGCCTCCTTCGCACATGCCGGACGCGGCGATGATTACGCACGGCCCCTTCATGGTGTTGAGCTTCATGCTTTCCTGGACTGAGGAGACGTAATGGATATACCGCGCAGCGAATGGATCGTCTCCGGAAGCGAACGTCCGGTAGGTTTCCTCATCGAAGCATTCCGGGTGTTTCCGGAAGATCTCGGTAGCCTTGGTGGCGAGTGGAGAGTCGATGTAGATCGGCAGCGGTTCGACGCGCCCCTCCTTAACGAGTTCCTTGATCCGCATCACCAAGTCCTGCGTCCGTCCGACGGCGAAGGCGGGCACGATGATCTTGCTCTGGTGTTCGCGCGCGTGGGCGACCAACTCCTCCGCCTTGCGCCGCGTGGCCTCATTGTCCTCGTCGTGGAGGCGGTCCCCGTAGGTGGACTCGATGATCAGCACATCGCAGGGTGGGGGGCTCTCGGGGTCCCGCAGGATCGGCATCTGCTTGCGGCCCAGATCGCCGGTGAACAGGACTGTCGTCGAGCTTCGGTGTGGCCCGAGTCTGAGCCGGATCGCCGCTGAGCCTAGGATGTGCCCGGCGTCATGAAAGGTGGCTTTCGCGCGCGGATGGACCGTGACGGTATCGTCATAGCGCGCGTTCTCGAAGCGACGAACGATCGCCCGCACGTCGTCCGTGTCGTAATAGGGGCGGCGGCACTGCTTCCCCTTGCGGCTCTCCTTACGATTCACGTACTCGCAGTCGCTCTCCTGGATGTGGGCGGAATCCTCCAGCATCACTTCCGTCAGGTCGGCGGTCGCCCCGGTCGCGAACACTTTGCCGCGGAACGCCCTTTGGGCCAACACGGGAAGCGCACCCGAATGGTCGATGTGCGCGTGCGAGAGGAGAACCGCCTCGACGGACTTCGGATCGAAGCCGAGGTCGCGGTTACGGGCGTCTGATTCCTGACGCCGTCCCTGGAACATGCCGCAGTCGAGAAGGAGGCGCGCCCCGCCCGCCTCGATCAGGTGCCGGCTGCCGGTGACCGAGCGAGCCGCGCCATGAAACGAAATCTTCATGCCCCTGGCGTCGGAGGGTGATGCACCGAGATGATGTCCCAGGCATCTCGGGCGGTTTCCGCGTAGCGAAAGAGCTGCAAGTCCTGCGGGCTGATGAGGCCCTCGTCCACGAGCATGGACCAGTTGATCAGCCGCTCCCAGTAGGCGCGGCCCACGAGCACCACGATCAAGCCGACCACCTTGCCGGTCTGCACGAGCGTGAGGGCTTCGAACAATTCATCAAGCGTGCCGAACCCGCCCGGAAAGGCCACCAGCGCCTTGGCCCTGAGCAGGAAGTGCATTTTTCTCAGCGCGAAGTACCGGAACTGAAAGCAAAGAGACGGCGTGATGTAGGGATTGGGGCGCTGTTCGTGGGGGAGCGTGATGTTGAAGCCGATGGACTTGGCCCCGACGTCGGCGGCCCCGCGATTGGCCGCTTCCATGATGCCCGGTCCGCCCCCCGTCACGATCACATGCTCGCAATGGTCATCAACCTGGCAGGTGGACGAGACGAGACGTGCGAACTCTCGAGCCTGATCGTAGTAAGACGATAAGGCAAGCTGCCGCCGCGCGACCTCGACAGCCCGCCGCCTCTCGGGGTCATCCGGCTTCTGGGCGAGTACGACCTCTGCTTCCGCCAGGCGATTCCTCGCTTCGGCTGGCTCGACAAGCCGCGAGCTGCCGAAGACCACGATGGTGGAGCGGATGCCCTCTTCATGCTGGATGAGTTCCGGCTTGAGCAGTTCGAGCTGCAGGCGGACCGCGCGGAGTTCGTCGCGATTCAGGAAGTCGGTATCCTGGTCGGCGCGACGATAGGAAGGGGACTGAAGGATGGCTTCGCGGAGTTTGTCTCTGTCCGAGGGACGCTCGTTCACACAGCCATTATAGCGAGACTCTGCGGGCGCCTCAACGCGGGACCCGTTCTCCTTATCGGACGATCAGCACAGGGCACGGCGACCGGTGGAGCACGGCGTGCGACACGCTGCCGAGCACCAAGCGCGTGAGCCGCCGGCGGCCGTGGGATCCCATAAGAATCAGGTCTGGTTTAGCGGCTGCGGCCTCATCGAGAATCGCTGGCGCGGGGGCTCCAACCACGATACGCTCCTTCGAGCGAATCTGGAGCGCGGCGAGGTCTGACATTATCTTCTCCACAAAGCTTCGCGCGCCAGAGACGAACCGCTCTATCGCTTGGTCGACTTTTGCGAGTCCGGCGGGCAACAGCGGTTTATCGAATGGCAACGCCATCAGGACCGTGAGCTCGATGGGATTTCTGAACGGACGCCTGGCGAGAAACGCCGTAATGGCTGCCGCGTCCTCAGGCCCCTGCACGGCCATCAGGATGTGCCGGAGTGACGGCATGGGCCGATTGACGATCAGAGTCGGACAGCTCGCGTGGGTAAGCACGCGGTGGGAGACGCTTCCCAAGAGCAGCTCTTTCACCGGGCCGAGCCCTCGCGAGCCCAGCACGATCAGGTCCGCCTTCACCTTCTCGGCGGTCGTCAGGATGACCTCACCGGGCAGTCCTTTTTTCAGCTTTTTCACCACAGATCCGGCGTCCATGAGAGGGAGGGGAGCGAAACGATCGAGCAGGCGTTTGCCGTCCTCCCGCATGGCTTGCTCGATCGACAGGGAAAGGCCTTCCAGAGTTCTGGGCCCACCCATCGTGTGATACATAGGATAGGCCAGGGTCGGGACATCCAGCGCGTGCAGCATAACCACCTTCTCCGCATGAGCCAGGTGTTCGATTGCGCGGACCGCATGGAGCGACTGGTCTGAGCCGTCAACGGCCACCAGGATGCGCATCGTAGCCTACTTCTATCCTTCGTTCGGTCACACGCCTAACGGGATCACTTCAAGGTGTTTGCGCCTTGCCCGACATCGGTCAAGAAGTTGGGCAAACAGCGAACGCCAACCGAGCCTGTGCTTCAAGATTCCCGGTTCCACGACGTCGCCGCAATTCACGCATCGCCAGCCACGCAGCCAGAGATGACCGCTGTCGTCATGCATATCAATGAAGTGGTCCACCACCATGAATCCGTGACACCGTCCGCATGCCATCGCGCACCTCCTGAGTGAAAGTTCACGTCGTTGCATCGGAGTTAGTGCATGGGCTATGCCAATGCCGGCCTGGCCGCTGGAGCTTGGTAATTGCTTGATAATGACGCGGCTTCCAGGCTTATATCGCAGCATCGTTGGTTGAGCAGGAGAGGCGCAACTGTGGCAACTCGCGCCACTGCCACAGCGGTCCGGTGAGGCCTTTGGCCTCAGCTCTTTGCAACGTACAATTCCTTCCTCTAGCGCTTCCTCTTGGCTTTCAGCCGCTTTTGCGTGACTCGCCGCAGCAGATGCCGTGGCATGGCCTTTGCCAACTGTGACAAGTAGGCACGGGAATGTCCCGTGGAAGTAGGGAGACACAGTAACCTAGCAACAGGAGGTGACGGTGTGAACGCATTAACGACATGGGATCCGTTCAGGGAACTGGATGAACTACAAAACCGCTTGGCCACGATCTTCGGCCGAGCGCCGGTCCGTAAGAACGGCGAGAAGGACGAGGCGATGAAAGTGGCCGAATGGGCGCCGCTCGTGGACATCACGGAGGACGAGAAGGAGTACCTCATCAAGGCCGAGCTGCCGGAGGTGAAAAAAGAGGAAGTCAAGGTATCGGTCCAGGACGGCGTGCTCACGATCTCGGGTGAGCGGAAGTACGAGAAGGAGGAGAAGGGCAAGAAGTACCACCGAGTGGAGAGGGCCTACGGCAGCTTCGCGAGAAGCTTCGCGCTCCCGGATGATGCCGATGCGGAGAAGGTAGCCGGTGAGTTCAAGGACGGGATCCTCAAGGTCCACGTGCCGAAATCCGAGAAGGCGAAGCCGAAGAAGGTCGAGGTCAAGGTCGGCTGAAGGCAGAGCGGAATGCACATCTCCAAACAGGCGCTCGAACGGTACCTCCAGGAACAATGGGGACCGGATGCGACGATCCGCTCCTTCGGCCGGATCGGAGATGTGCAGTCCCGCCGTGTCCTGAAAGGGTTCGGCTACGGCTCTCCGGTTGTGATCGAGGCGCGGGTTGGAGGCCGCCCGTGGCGCATGGTGTTGGAAACGATGCGCCCGGGCCCGCACGGCCACGAGCACATGGCAGACCGGGCGCATGCCATGCTGTGGGACTACGCGACGTACAATTGCCTGCCTCGGCACGCGCGGGCATTGGACGTCGGGGCCTTCACGCCGCAAGGCTGGCTCCGCTCCGTCGCCGATGCGCGCGAGTTTTTCCTGCTGTCTGAGTTTGTCGAGGGAGAGGAGTACCAGCGGGACCTGGCCCGGATCGCGCGGACGGGAAAACTGGAACGGCAGGACATGGCCCGCGCGAGGGCCCTCGCTGATTACCTCGTTGAGATCCATGGCGTCAAGAAACGGTTCCCGGGCTTGTACCGACGGGCATTACGGGATCTGATCGGTCACGGCGAGTGTCTGATGGGCGTCGTGGACAGTTATCCAGAAAATTTCAACTTCATCACGCCAGCCTTGCTAGAGTCGATCGAGCGTCGCTGCAATGCGTGGCGCTGGCGGTTGCGGGAGAAAACGGGCCGGCTCTCCCAGGTGCATGGGGACTACCATCCCTGGAATGTCCTGTTTCGCAAAGGGACGGATTTTTCGGTGCTGGACCGGTCCCGGGCCGAGTGGGGCGAACCGGCGGACGATGTGACGGCGATGACGATCAACTACCTGTTTTTCTCCCTTCGCCGGTGGGGCGATTTGCGCGGGCCCTTCGAACAGCTCTTCCGCGAGTTCTGGGACCGGTATCTCAAAGGCACGTCCGATCGGGACGTCCTGGAGGCCGCGCCGCCGTTCTTCGCCTTCCGGGGGCTTGTGATCGCCAGCCCGGTCTGGTATCCCACGCTGGACCTCCGCGTCCGCCGCGCGCTGTTCGCCTTCATCGGGAACGTGCTCGACCAGCAGCGCTTCGATCCGTCGCGCGTCAACGACTATCTGAAAGGAGACATCCCATGAGTGAGGCCTTCGCGGTTTGGCTAACCGGCCTCCCGGCGTCCGGCAAGAGCACTATCGCCCACGAGTTGAGCGCTGCCCTGGCTGAGGCCGGGCTGGCGGTCGAAATCCTGGAGTCCGATGCGATGCGGCGCGTGGTGACACCCACGCCCACGTACTTTCGGGAGGAACGTGATGTCTTTTACAGGGCTCTGGCCTTTTGCGGTAGCCGGCTGGCGGCGCACGGAGTGCCTGTGATCTTCGATGCGACCGCCAACCGCCGCGCGTACCGGGATCTGGCGCGCACGCTCATCCCACGCTTTCTTGAGGTCGCGATCGTGTGTCCGCTGGAAGTCTGCCAACACCGCGACCTCAAGGGCACGTACCGCAAGGCGGTCGAGGGTGTGAGCCGGACAGTCCCGGGGCTGCAGGAACAGTACGAGCCGCCGCTCCAGCCGGAGGTCGTGGTGGATACGACACAGCTCAGCCCGAGGAAGGCGGTTGAACGAATCATGGAGGCCCTGCAGACCCTTGGCTATCTCTCCGCCGCCCGCGATGTCGAAGTGTGATCCGATGGTCGCGCGTGCCACAAGCAAGCGGGCGCCCTGCCCTGTGCTGATCTTGCGATGACGGCGACGAAAGAGGTCTTGGAATGCGAGCATTGACACGCGAGATTGAGGTGGCTTCCCGTCTCGCTCGCCAGGCAGGCACGATCATTATGCAGGTCTATGCCACGGATTTTGTCGTCTTGCTCAAAGGACATGCTGACCCCGTCACCGAAGCAGATAAGAGATCGAACGAGTTAATTGTCGAAGGATTACGCCAGGCATTTCCCGACGACGGTATCGTTGCGGAGGAGAGCCACGATCGTTCGGCCGCGCTGCGCACAGGCCGGGTCTGGTATGTGGACCCATTGGACGGCACGCGGGAATTCATCGCGAAGAATGGCGAGTTCTCGGTCCTGATCGGACTGACTGTGGACGGTCGGGCATCAGCCGGAGTGGTGTATCGTCCCGTGGTTGATCTACTTTTCGTTGGAATTTCAGCACAAGGAGCCTGGGTTGAAGAGCGCGGATCGCGAAGGCCGCTTTCGGTCTCCAGCCAGACGGACCCACAGCTCCTCCGACTGGTCGTTTCACGCTCTCATCGCCATCGCCTCGTTGCTGCGATGCGCGATCGAATCGGCATTCGCGAGGAAATCCGCTGCGGAAGCGTGGGCGTGAAGATCGGACTCCTTGCGGGAGGCGACGCCGATCTTTACCTGGAGCCCTCAAGTGTCACCAGCGCCTGGGACGCCTGCGGGCCTGAGGCGGTCCTGCAAGGTGCAGGCGGTCGTATGACCGACCTCGTCGGCGCTCCACTTGTCTATGGAGGGCACGATTTGCGCAACCGGAGGGGTCTCGTTGCCACCAACGGGGTCTGTCATGACCAGGTCGTTGCGGCGATCCGTCCGCTGACCCGCGAAGCGATACATACTGAAGGTCGCATCGCTAACGAAGACCCTGCGTGAGTGCTATGGAAAGCTTTCTGGTATCCGCTTTGAAAGCCATTTGCACGCACCGCGCGTCGGTCGGAGCCCGATAACATTTCTGTTAAGACAGGTGGTATGGTGGTTAGCATGAAGCGAATCGTGAAGACAGCAGGCAAGCAAGTGCGGCGTTTCTTGAATTCCAACCCGCGCCGCCTGGCCGGGCAACAGCCAGATCCGTATGCAGTCCGTGGTGCCTGGACCGGTCCCGCGGTCTGCAAGGAGTGTTATGCGATTTATCAGAAGAAACGCTGGCGCTTTGATGAGTCAGCCTACGCAGACCTGGTCGGGAAGAAAGGGACGAAAGCGGTGATATGCCCGGCCTGCTTGAAAACACGGGAAAGCGCCGCGGAAGGCGTCTTGACATTGCGGTGGCCTGGCCTTCCGGGACACCGGCGTGATGTCCTTGGGCTGTTGCGCAAAGAAGCGGCCCGTGCGCGAGACGTCAACCCGCTGGAGCGGATCATCAAGATCGAGGATGAAGGATCCGAACTACGCGTGTTCACTACGAACACCAAGCTGGCCCAGCGCATGGGCCGTGAGATGGAACGGGCATATCACGGCAAGGTCCACTACCACTGGTCCCATCAAGACAAGTTGGTCCGCGTGTACTGGGAACGGACGGCGTGAAACTTCTCTGCGCGGTGGACGGGTCGAAGCATTCACGGCGGGCGCTGGAAGCGCTGCAACGCTGGAGCTTTCCGCAAGGTTCCCGCCTGGTCCTCGTGCATGTGCTCGACACCACGAAGTTTCGTGCCCCGAAAGGGCTTGGCGAGACAGCGCAGAGCGCAATGAAGCGGGCAGCAAGCTTTGCCAAAGAGATTGGGCAAGACATGCTGAAGCGCATGGAGACGAAGCTCTTCGCCCGGTGGAAGACGGTGGAACGCTGGATCGTGCGCGGTCACCCGGCTGACGCTATCGTGCGGACGGCGGCCCGGCAGAAGACCGACCTGATCGTGATGGGTTCGCGGGGCCAGACGGACATCCGCGCCTTTCTCCTGGGCAGCGTGTCGCGCAAGGTGGTCATGCACGCCGATTGCCCTGTGCTGCTGATCAAAAAGCCGGTGCCGATGCTGAGACGGATCGTGGTCGGGATGGACGGTTCCAAAGACGCGAAGGCCGCCCTCGACTTTTTCCTCCAGATGCCGGTGCCGCCTGCCGCCCGCTTCACGGTTGTGACGGTCGTTCCGCCGCTTCCGATTGAGACCAGCCCAGTCCAAGTGACCTTGTCGGAGTTCCTTGGGCAATTGCGGGTTCCCTTGCTCAAGAAGGCGCAAGCCGTCGCCAGGGAAGCGGTCGAGCGTCTTGAGCGGGCCGGTTTCTCGGCCAAGCCCGTTGTCGTGCACGGAAATCCCAGCCATGAGATCGTGAAAATCGCCGAAGGCGAGCACGCCGACCTCGTCGTCGTTGGCTCCCGCGGGCTGACCGGCACCAGCCGGTTCCTCATGGGCAGCGTGTCGGACGGCGTCATCAAGTACGCGCCCTGCGCCGTGCTGGTGTTCCGGAGGTAAGAGACTTCCTATGTCTGAACTGCGGCAAGATCCGATTACGAAAGAGTGGGTGATCATCGCCACGGACCGCGCCCGCCGGCCGCACGAGTTCCGATCCCGTGCGGAAAGCCGTGCGGTCCCGGCGTTCGCCAAGACCTGTCCATTCTGCCCCGGCAACGAGCGAATGACCCCCAACGAAGTGGCTGTCTACCGCAGCGGTCCCAAGGACGGGCCGGGGTGGTGGGTGCGCGTGGTACCCAATCGATTCCCCGCGCTCACGCCCGAGGCATCCGACGGCCGCAGCGACGACCCCTTTTTCCGGTTCATGCCCGGCGTGGGACGGCACGAGGTCATCATCGAGACGCCCGAGCACAACGTGCCGTTCGCGCTCATGTCGGATCGCCAGGCGGAGGAAGTCGTTCTCATGTACCGCGACCGTTACCTGGCGCTTCGCGAGGATCGAGCGGTGAAGGCCATCATTCTGTTCAAGAACAAGGGGGAGGCGGCGGGCACGTCCCTCGAACACCCGCATGCTCAGATCGTCGGCACGCCGGTCGTCCCTGAACATATCCGGGAGACATACGCGGTGACGACCCGCTATTACGACGATACCGGCCGGTGCATCTATTGCGATCAGGTCGAACGGGAGCGCAAGATGAAACATCGGATCATCTTTGAAAGCGATGAATTCGTGGCGTTCCATCCGTTCGCCTCCCGCTCGCCGTTTGAAACCTGGATCGCCCCGAAACGGCACGCTCCTTCTTTTGGGCAGATTTCGGTTGAGTCGGCCAAGCGATTCGCGCGCGTCCTCAAGGCAGTCCTCTCGAAAATTTACCGGCATCTCAACGACCCGGACTATAACGTCGTGTTCCATTCGGCTCCTATCGAAGACGAGAACAAGCCCTATTTCCTCTGGCATGTCCGGATCATTCCACGCCTGACGACCGTGGCGGGGTTCGAGATCGGCTCCGGCATGTACATCAACACCGCCCTGCCGGAAGATACAGCGGCCTATTTGAACGAACGTCCCTAAGGGTGGGTCCGCGCCATGAATGAGACGCGAGAGGGGCGTTCTATGGATACGGTTGAAAGGTTGAAACAACTCGTCCGTGAGCACCGTATCTGTTGGGAGGTATTGCCCGAGGAATTTCCAGTTGCAGGAGAGAGACCGCTCCAGGTAGGTTTTGATTTGCAGTTGTACGGGGCACACGGCCACGATGCGGATCATCCCTCGCCCGGTTGTGAGCATTGCAAGGTCGTGTTCAGGCATCTCCGCGAGATCGCGGAGTGGATCATGCCGAAGGAGGAGCGTCTCTCTCTGTACGAGGTGGACGTGTTCGACAGTGCCATTCGCTATGATCCGGCGAGGGAGCGGCGGCCTGAGGTCATGTTGAACATCCTGATTCGTCACCGCTCACAATACGACATGCCTGTCGATCAATGTGAGGTTCTCTGCCTCAACGAGATGAAGGAAAAACTCTCACAGATTGGGGTACAGTATCGGCACTGGAGGGACTCATAAAAATGACGCTCCGGACGATGCCGCTTCCTCTGAGGGTGTTGGCCAGCTTCTTTCTCCTGACCATCGGAGTTGGCTATTTGTTCGCTGTGGCCTATCTCTATCTCTTGGATGTCGAACCGCACCGCAAGCATGGCATGGGTCTGGTCTCCGACGTGATCGTCAAATACTACGGTACACGGGAGGCCAGCAAGCTGGCAGCGGCGCTGACCGGCCCGATGGCCGGGTATGTCACTGCGACAGAAAAGGAGCAGATTCTTGAATGGATCAGGCAGGGAGCGGGGGAATCGGAGTTCGTGAACATCCAGCCCATTCTGAAGAAGGCCTGCGGCAACTGCCATAGTCCTCAGTCTGGACTCTCAATCCCACCGCTCACCTCGTATGCTGAGGTCTCTCAATACACCAAGATGGATACGGGGCCCTCGATCAAAACACTTGTCCGAGTCTCCCATGTTCATCTCTTCGGGATGAGCCTGATCTTCGGTCTGACGAGTCTGATCTTTTCCCTCAGCGAAACCTCACGGATCTTTCGGTCTGGTCTTATTGCAATCCCTTTCGTGGCGATCTGGCTCGATATCGGCTCGTGGTGGTTCACGAAGTACGAGCCGATTTTTGCGTATACGGTCATCGCCGGAGGAGTTCTCATAGGGGTCTCATTAGCCATGCAAATTGGCATCTCTCTCTACGAGATGTGGGTGAAACGGCGATAAAGGAGGGCACGATGGAACGGTATTTTCGTTGGAAGGGCAAGGGGGCGATGGTAAGCAGATCAATCTTGGTGGTTCTTTGGGGTACATTAGCCGTTTCGTTCGCTCTGTTGGCTCTGAACGCTGCTTTAGCTGGCGAACCAATTCCATCTGAGTACGCAGGCAAAACGATACCAGCTAGGTGGCGAAACGATCCCAAGGTGATTGAGGCTGGAAAGGCAATCTATGAGGGGAAGATGAGCTCTGAGGTGAACTGCGTGATGTGTCATGGGAGCGACGGCAAGCCGACAAAGATGGGACGTGGCGCGCCTGATTTTTCAGACACCGCAGAGCAAGCGCAGGATTCTGATGCCCTCTGGTTCTGGCGAATCTCCGAAGGGAAGCCCGGAACCAAGATGCCGAGCTACAAGAACAGGCTCACAGATGAGCAGCGGTGGCAGCTGATCGTGTACATCCGAAGCTTCTCAGCAAAGAGCAAGCCGTAGCAGGTGGAGTTACTCATAGATTAAGTGCGCGCAAATGAAAATCTTGAAGTTGCACGATAGTGTGACCTTCCGGGCTAGGCCTACTCATAAGTGACGGCAGGTCTCGGGCAGTACCGATTTGACCCAGATACTGTCCGCGCGAATGTAGAAAAAGGCGACAGGGACTCTCATGCTGGCCTGCTTCTCCGAAGTTCTCTCCTCTGCAATCTCCAAATATGTCGTTGAGATGGCACAGGCATAGAGGAACCGTGAATAGGCATCTTCTTTGCACTTCTCACGAAAAGATAACGATCACGACTGTCAGGGTAGTGAGTCGGCTACCAACCTTGCCGTGAAGATTAACTTCGGAAAGGAGGAGTCCCCATGAAACGGCTTCTCTCGATTTTCGTGATGTTGCTCGTAATCGCCGGCGTCGTGATGATGCTCCCTCCGCAGCCTGTCACGGCGATCCCTTTGTGGTCCACGGAGTTTAAACTGTCATGTGTCGAATGCCATGCCGGCTTTCCGAAACTCAACGAATTCGGGATGGCGTTTAAGCAGCGCGGATACCGGCTGGTGGGACAAAAGGGAGCGCTGCTTTGGGAACGTCCAGGCCTTCCCTTGTCAGGCATGATCCTCGGTCGCTATCAGAATAGCCAGGTGGACGAACCGGGCACACGGGAGAGAATCAAGACCGAGAGCCATTCCCGGTTTCAGCTTGAAGACGTTGAAATTTTCTCGGCCGGGACGGCGGCGCCGTATTTTTCCTATCTACTAATGGTGGCTTCCGACGAGGGAGAAGCATTCACCGTCGAGCAGGGGCACGCCCAGTTTGACGATCTGTTGCCGGCCAGCCGGCTGAACCTGAAGGTCGGGAAATACTGGAACGAATTTTTCTATCTCTCGACGCCACGCCGTTTAACCATGACGAGGTATGCGGCTCCAGTGACTCTCAATGTGCAGGGTGTGGAGTTGAACGGGGAATGGGGCCCGTGGCGGTACGCCGCCGGAGTGACGAATGATGAACGGGAACCGGGCACAAACCCGTCGGCCGTGAATCTCAATACACGAGCGCAAGGTTTTTACGCATGGTCCACGTTCCAGTTTGCTGAACAAACATTCGGGCTCCGCTACATCAACACGAAGGCCAACTCGGATAATCCCTCGCCGATCATTGACGGCCGCACTCGTCAGCAACTGGAAGCCAACCTCAACCTCTGGTTCGGACCCGTCAACATTACCCCGGCGTTCTTCTATCAAACCGACATTGGAGGGGTTGGTGGTCAGACCCGGAGGAACTACTTGATCGAGGCGACGGTGGAGGCGCTTCCGGAGAAGCTGTATCTGACAGGGCGGTTTGAGCTGCAGGACACGGCGGTTGTTCTCGATTCGCCCAATAATCCGAGGCAGGCCAATGGGACCCTTGTGGTGGGGAGTGTCTCCTATTACATCTGGCCGAACGTCCGTGTGATCGCGGAGTATGCGCGGGCCACGGGTGAAGGAGTCGGGCTCAATATCGGTGAGGACTCGCTGTCGCGAGCCCTCAACAACAACATCCAGGACATTTTTCTGGCCCTGCACTTCGGATTTTGACAGGAGGCCGGGGAAGCGTGCAGCTAATAGGTGTCGAGAATCTTGCGCTTCTGTTCCTGATAGTCTTGCTCGGATATGATTCCTTGCTCTTTCCAGAGCTTGAGTTGGCGAAGCTTGTTTTCGATGGTTGGGGAGGAAGGCGGCGTCTTGATCGAGTCGGCCGGCGTTGAGAGGAGAGGCGACATTGTCCGCGAATCCCGATAGGCGATGGCGATGCCTTTCGCGGACACGGCCCAGGATGGAAGAACCGTAGACGTTGGTTCCAGAACAACCTGATGCGCGCGGCCCGTCATTTCAAAATCAGGCGCGGAAAGAGGGGTGAGCGGGTGCTCCCTGGCCCGCTCGGTTTTGCTTGCGGTCGTCACCGGTGCGCGAAGATTGGCCAGGAGAAAATACAAACGTTCGTCTTGCACGAACAGCCCTCCAGAGGTGATCTCAAGGACGCCGTCCTGTCTTGGCTGATTCAGAAAAAAGACGATCACCTCTTCCGGCCGTGCTTTCGAGAAGGCGGCGACCAGATGTGGAACCAAAAGCTGAATCTCCTGAGGGGTAAAGACAGGTTCAGACCTGGGATCTTGTCGCAAGACATAGTAGCGGATCGAACTCATCTCTCTCTGGGCGCCGACGGACTGAAGGACGGCGGCCATTTCTTGCTCGGTGAATTGGAGGGGATGGCTATAGGGCGTGATTCGACCGGTCCCGCCAACCAGGGGGCTTTCAAGGCTGACAAAGCCGGCGGCGTCCTGATGCACTACGCGAGTGAACACAGAAGCGCTGCTGCAGCCGAACAGCATCAGGCCGGCCAGAGCCGCCGGCCATGTCTTATAGAGAGTGAGAAACGGCATCGAAATGCCATTATAGACAGGATGTCCAACGCGAGCAACCAAGGCAGATGAATTCCCAGGAAGGGGCGTGAGAGGATGGTTCGCCGGCAAATATCGAGCTGCATGATTGCTTTAAGCATTTGGGGACTGTTAAATGGCTGCGCAGCACGCTCTCTTCAGGATCTGATCGAACGCGATGATCATGCGGCTCTCGTGAATCACTACACCGACGAGGCGCAGAAATTCAGGCAGAAAGCGCAAGAGTGGGAAAAGAAGGCAGCGTTTTATGAAGCACGTGATCGCCGAAACCCCTTGGGTCAAAATCCCCACGAGCTGCTTGCCTTCGAACGGCATGCCACCCATTGTCGAATGATTGCGCAGAACAACCGGAGGGCAGCGGAAGAGGCTGAAGCCCTGGCGAATGAACACCAGAAGCAGCTTCAGCAGACGCCAAAGTGATAAAGTGCCGACAGACAGGGGATGGGCGGACGTTGGAGAGGTAAGGTTCGGGTATGACCGGGATGCCGCGTGTCGCGTATTTTTCGATGGAGATCGGACTCGATCCATCGATGCCCACCTATGCGGGCGGCCTCGGGGTGCTGGCCGGCGATACGGTTCGTTCCGCTGCGGACCTTGCAGTACCGATGGCGGCCGTGACCTTGCTCCATCGGCGTGGGTACTTCTATCAACGGCTGGACGCACAGGGTTGGCAACATGAAGAACCCGTCTCCTGGCCCATCAATGATTTCCTGGAGCCATTGGATCAGCGAGTCACTGTTGAGATCGACAGCCGGACCGTGCAGGTCCGGGCCTGGCGCTATCAGATGAGAGGCGAGTCGGGTTTTGTGGTGCCCGTCTACCTGTTGGATACGGACGTAAACGAAAACCAGCCTTGGGACCGAACCCTGACGGATGTCCTCTACGGCGGCGATGCCTATTATCGACTCTGTCAGGAGATCGTGCTGGGACTGGGCGGCGTCCGGATGCTGCGCGCTCTTGGCCACCGGGATGTGGCCCGGTTTCATCTGAATGAAGGCCACGCGGCCCTCCTGGTGCTCGCGCTGCTCGAAGAGAAACTGGCCTCACGGGCGGAGGCTGGACAAGTGCCGAGCGACGTGATTGAAGCGATCCGTGACTATTGCGTCTTCACGACCCATACGCCCGTGCCGGCCGGTCACGACCAGTTTCCTTGCGATCTCGTTCGTCGTGTTTTGGGCGAGCGGATGTGGGGCATCCTTTACTGCTGCTGGGAGCACCCGGTCCTGAATATGACCGATTTTGCTCTCCGGCACTCGCGGTACATCAACGGCGTGGCCATGAAGCACGGGGAGGTCTCGCGGGGGATCTTTCCGGGCTACCCCATTCACTCCATCACGAACGGGGTGCATGCCGTCACCTGGACCGCTCTGTCGTTTCAAGCGCTGTATGATCGTCATTTGCCGGATTGGCGGCGTGACCAACTGTCTCTTCGTTACGCGGTAGGAATTCCTGCAGCGGAAATCTGGACCGCGCATGTGGAGGCCAAGCGCGCGCTGGTCGAGTACGTCAATCGCGAGACCAATGCGGGTTTCGACCGAGACGTGCTGACGATCGGATTCGCACGACGCGCCGCTGCCTACAAGCGAGGGACCTTGATCTTCCACGATCTTGAACGGCTTAAGCGGATTGCCGAGCAGGCGGGGCCGTTCCAGATTGTGTTTGCCGGGAAGGCCCATCCGCAGGACCAAGAGGGGAAGGAGCTGATCAGGCGAATACATGAGGTGGGTGATGCTCTTCGGGGCAGGATTGCTGTGGCCTATCTCGGCAATTACGACATGATCCTGGCGAAACTGGTCTGTGCTGGCGTCGATGTGTGGCTCAATACGCCACTCCCTCCGATGGAGGCGTCGGGGACGAGCGGGATGAAAGCGGCGATGAACGGAGTTCCAAGTCTGAGCGTGCTGGACGGATGGTGGATCGAAGGCCATGTGGAAGATGTGACGGGCTGGTCAATTGGGGATCGGATTGACACTGGACTTGAGCCGAAATCGGACGTGAATGCCGGCCATGCCGCAGCGCTGTATGAGAAGCTCGCGGCAAAGGTCATACCCTGTTTCTACAAAGACCGTGAGCGGTTCATCGAGATCATGCGGCATGCGATTACGTTGAACGGGGCCTTTTTCAACTCGCAACGCATGGTCGCGCAGTACCTGCACAACGCGTATCGACTTCTAGGCGAGCACGCGTGGCACAGCCGTGGATCGACCTAAGGCTGCAGGGGGTGCACGAGTCCGCTGTCGTGGGAGGCACCGTGAAACGACCCGATCCCAGTCCAGTCCCCGATGGCTCTATCCTGGCCGTCAATGGAGGATCTTCCAGCCTCAAGTTTGCGCTCTTCCGTGTTGGTCATCCCCCCGTTCGTCTCGTGTCCGGGATGATCGACCGGATCGGTTGCCCAGAGGGATTCCTGACCCTCACTGATGTGATCAAAGGGACAACCGAGCGCCGGATGATCCAGGTTCCTCATCACGAGGACTGTCTTGAGCAGCTCAGCGCATGGCTGGAAGAGAAAACCAAGATGGCCGACCTCCTGGCAGTCGGGCATCGGGTGGTGCATGGAGGCAGCCGCTATAGCCAGCCACAGTGGGTCACTCCAGAAGTCATGGCTGAGCTGCGTCGGCTGTGCCCGTATGACCCAGAGCATTTGCCTGCCGAGATCAGACTGATCAAGGCGGTTTCCCAACGCTATCCGAATCTCCCGCAAGCGGCTTGCTTCGACACCGCGTTTCACCGAGAGATGCCGCGAGTTGCACGCCTCTTACCTATCCCCAGACGGTACGACTCTGCTGGCGTTCAGCGGTTCGGATTTCACGGCCTCTCTTATGCGTACTTACTGAACGAGCTCAGGCGTATCGGGACCCCTCACGAGGCGGATGGATGCCTGATCTTTGCTCATTTGGGGAATGGAGCGAGCCTGGCTGCTGTGCGCGAGGGCAAGAGTATCGATACAAGCATGAGCTTCACACCGACGTCAGGATTGCCGATGAGCACCCGCTCAGGAGACCTTGATCCCGGTCTTGTGTCTTATTTGGCGAGGACAGAGGGCATGACGGTCGAGCAATTTCATGAGATGGTCAATGCCCAGTCGGGGTTGCTTGGTGTGTCCGAAACGAGTTCTGATATGCGTGACCTCTTAGCTCGTGAAAACAACGATCCGCGTGTGGCTGAAGCCGTGGCGCTCTTCTGTTACCAGACCAAGAAATGGATCGGCGCGTTTGCTGCGGCGTTAGGCGGACTGGACACGCTCGTGTTCAGCGGCGGCATTGGTGAGCACTCACCCGTCGTCCGCGCGCGCATTTCTGACGGGCTCGGGTTCCTAGGCGTCGCGTTAGATGACGCTCGCAATACGGCCAGTGAACCAGTTGTCTCAAAGGAGAACAGCAGAGTCACCGTTCGCGTGATCCACACAGATGAAGAGAGTCAGATTGCAAACTCGCTTCTGCAACTACTGACGGCGGATGGAACGCATTGACTTGCAAGAGCTTCTCGTGTACGGACCTTCATCTTTGTCAGACAAACGCTATGTCATGATTCGATCAGCTTCAGTGAGGGAACGATGCGACGGACAGAGAAGAAACCGCTGACTTCGGACATGCTCAGGAGGATGGACGCCTATTGGCGAGCTGCAAATTACCTATCAGTTGGTCAAATTTACCTCTATGATAACCCGCTCCTCAGGAAGCCGCTGAAGCGCGAGCACATCAAGCCCCGCCTGCTTGGTCACTGGGGAACGACGCCGGGCCTGAATTTCATCTACGTCCATCTCAATCGCGTCATTAAAGTACACGAACTGAACGTAATGTACGTCACGGGTCCAGGCCACGGCGGACCTGGCCTCGTGGCAAACGCCTACCTCGATGGTACTTATAGCGAGATCTACCCGAACGTCTCTCAAGATGAAAAGGGGTTGAAGCGGCTCTTCACGCAATTCTCCTTTCCAGGCGGCATTCCCAGTCATGTCGCTCCCGAGACGCCGGGGTCAATCCACGAAGGTGGCGAGCTGGGCTATGCATTGGTTCATGCCTATGGCGCCGCCTTCGATAACCCGGACTTGCTCGTCGTCTGTGTCGTGGGTGACGGAGAGGCCGAGACCGGTCCGCTTGCGACCAGTTGGCATTCAAACAAGTTTCTGAATCCCGTCCGTGACGGTGCCGTGCTGCCGATCCTGCATCTAAACGGGTACAAGATCGCGGGCCCGACGGTGCTGGCGCGTCTCCCGCACAGCGAGCTGGAATCGCTGTTTATCGGTTACGGCTACACCCCGTATTTTGTCGAGGGTGATGAGCCCACAGAAATGCATCAACGGATGGCTGCCACCCTCGATGCCGTCGTGGCAGACATCAAGAAGATCCAGCGCGATGCGAGGACCAAAGGATTCACACAACGGCCTCGGTGGCCAATCATCGTCCTCCGGACGCCAAAGGGCTGGACGGGACCGAAGGAAGTGGATGGCAAGCCGGTGGAGAACACCTTCCGTGCACACCAAGTCCCAATGGGCGATATGGATAAGCCTGGGCACGTCAGGCTCCTCGAGAAGTGGATGAAAAGCTACAAGCCCGAGGCACTGTTCGACAAGACTGGCAGATTCATCCCCGAGTTGGCAGAGCTCGCACCGACGGGCAAGCTCCGCATGAGTGCCAATCCTCATGCCAATGGCGGCCTACTCATGCGTGACCTGCGGGTACCAGACTTCCGTGACTATGCCGTGAAGGTCCCGAAGCCAGGTGCCGTCGAAGCGGAAGCCACGCGCGTTCAGGGCCAATTTCTGCGCGACATCCTCAAGTCGAATCGACAGAACTTCCGCGTCTTTGGTCCAGACGAGACGGCATCCAACCGCTGGACCGCTGTGTTTGAGGTGGACAAGCGTTGCTCAACGGCAGAAGTGCTCAAGACGGACGAAAACGTCTCACCCGATGGCCGCGTGATGGAAGTGTTGAGTGAGCATCTGTGTCAAGGCTGGCTGGAAGGCTATCTGCTGACGGGCCGGCATGGCTTCTTTAACTGCTATGAAGCCTTTGTCCATATCGTTGACTCGATGTTCAATCAGCACGCGAAATGGTTGAAGACGACGCGCCAGATTCCATGGCGACGGCCTATTGCTTCGCTCAATTATCTCCTGACGTCGCATGTCTGGCGTCAGGACCATAACGGCTTCAGCCACCAAGATCCGGGGTTCATCGACCACGTCGCGAACAAGAAAGCCGAAGTCATTCGTATCTATCTTCCGCCTGACGCCAACACGCTGCTGTCCGTCACCGAGCATTGTTTGCGCAGCCGCAACTACGTCAACGTGATCGTTGCCGGCAAGCAACCTGCGCCACAGTGGCTAGACATGGACGCCGCTGTCAAACACTGTGCGGCAGGCATTGGCATCTGGGATTGGGCCAGCACTGACAAGGGCGGCGAACCCGATGTGGTGATGGCCTGCTGTGGCGACGTGCCCACTCTTGAAACACTCGCGGCAGTGAGCCTACTGCGAAAGCATCTGCCGCAATTGAAAATCCGCGTTATTAACGTAGTCGATCTGATGAAGCTCCAGCCACACAGTGAACATCCCCATGGCTTGAGCGACAAGGAGTTCGACACCCTCTTCACAACCGACAAGCCGATCATCTTCGCTTTCCATGGCTATCCTTGGTTGATCCATCGTCTGACCTACCGTCGGACCAACCACAAGAATCTTCATGTGCGCGGTTACAAAGAGGAGGGCACCACCACGACGCCGTTCGATATGGTGGTCTTGAACGACCTCGACCGTTTCCACCTGGTCGGCGATGTGATCGACCGCCTGCCGCAACTCGGATCCAGCGCCGCCTATGCCAAGCAAGCCATCCGTGAAAAACATATGGAGCACAAACAATATATCTGCCAGCACGGAGATGACCTTCCGGAAGTGCGCAACTGGAAATGGAGTAGGAAGAGCTGAGATGATCGAATTCTCGAACGCACACTGACTAACCCATCTATGGGAGTTCCGTGGTCAGGGCGAAGAGTGAAGTCAAGAGCTCAATCATGGCCATTTGACTTCGACACAGGAGGCTTATAGAATAAGCCATGGCTCGATTCCTAATCATCGGGCTGCTCGTCCTCTCGGTGATCTGCATGGTCCCGATCATGGGGGCTGGTCACGTCAGCGCGGGGCATCTCCATCACGGCGTCACTGCTTCCTGCGCTACCTGCATCGGGCCTGAGTCTATTGTCGGGGATTTCTTCCTCCTCAGCTTGCTCGGCGTAGCAATGCTACCACTTCCGGCTGTGCCTCCTCTTCCTCCGCTTCGAGTTCAATTTCCCGTTCCCCGCGCTCGCTAGTCTCCGCCCCGTTCTTCCCAGCGCTCTGGTTTGACTGAACTTGTCCGTGAACCGGCTCGCTTGCTCGTTTCGAACAGGTAGTCGCGTGGGGTGGCCCTCTTCGCCACAACTAGAGCTTGGGAGACTGTAGCAAAAGGCAACGAGAAGCTACAGGTTCTGTGGATTCTCCGATTTTGGAATCCGGAAGGATATCATGCCGTTGGAAGACCTAGAGCATTCTCCAAAGAGAGTTTTCTACGAGGGAACGTCCCTTGCAAGTTATGGAAAGGGAGGGGACCGTATGGAGCGTGTTCTTACAAAAGTTTGTTTGTTGCTGAGCCTTAATCTGAACCTGTTCGTTTGTGGAATCGACCTTGCCGGGGCTGCTGAGCAACACGCCGCGGAACCGGTCTTGTCTCTCCCCGTGCTCGTTCAAGAGGCCATGGAGAACAGTCCTGAGATCAGGGCTGTCAAGCAACGCTGGGAAGCGGCAAGGGCAATCATCCCGCAAGCAGGTACGCTGCCGGATCCTTTGATCACCGGCGGGTACATGAGCCGAGGTTCCTTGGCTTCGGAGCCGGTCACGATTTGGGGTGTGATGCAGGAAGTCCCCTTCCCCGGCAAGCTCCAGCTTCGGGAGGACATGGCGAGCCGCGAGGCGGAGCGGATGCAGGCGGACTATGCGGCCGTCCGGTTCCGCGTGATCGCGCGGCTGAAAGAGGCCTACTTCGATCTCCACCTTGTCCATAAGGCCCTCGAGATTGTCGAGAAGAACAAAGGGCTGCTGCAGGACTTTGAAAAGACGGCCAAGGCGCGCTATGCCGTCGGGAAGGTAGCGCAGCAGGATGTCTTCCGCGCGCAGGTAGAACTCTCCCGCGTGCTGGACCGCTTGGCGGTGCTGGAACAGCGACGGGAAAGCCTGCACGCCGAGATTAACCGCATCCTGAATCGCCCGCCAGCCGCGTCGCTGGGCAGGCCGGAAGAAGTCAAAGTCTCGCCGCTGCCTGTGGGGACTGCCGAGATGAGCGCGTTGGCCGAGCGGCAGTCGCCGGAACTCAAGGCGCAGATCAAGGGCGTGGAGCGCGGCGATACGGGGGTAGCGCTGGCCAAGCGGGAGTATTTCCCGGACCTCTCGCTGAGCTTCTCGGCCGCGCCGCCGTTGCACGGCGATCCCATGGGGAACAGCTACCAGGCCCTGCTGGGCATCAAGGTCCCGCTCTACTTCGCGCGCAAGCAGCGGGCCGGTGTGGAAGGGGCGCTCTCCTCGCGGGAGGGCGCGCGGAAGGACCTCGAAGCCACGAGGCAGTCGGTCCTCTTCCGCGTCAAGGACAACGTGGTCCAGGCGCAGCGGGCGGAGCGGCTGATTGCGCTGCTCAAGGACGCCATCATACCGCAGGCCAGTCTGGCGCTGGAGTCGGCGCTGGCAGGCTACGCGGTCGGCAAGGTGGACTTCCTGACCCTTCTGAACAGCCTGCTTACGTTGCAGGAAAGCGAACTGGAGCTGCATGGGGAGATGGTCGAACACGAGAAAGCGCTGGCGAGGTTGGAAGAGACGGTGGGAGGACCGATTCAATGACCGCCCGCGTGCGGCATGTGCTTCTGGCCGGAGGCGTCCTGATCGCGGTCGTGGCTGCCGTCTTTACCTATCTGGGACAAATTGGATCGGAGCGCACGACGCCGATGCTAAAGTCTGCTCCAAGCGCCGTACCGGCGCGAGAGCATGCCCAGACAGACCACGCGGCTCCGGTCCTAGAGAGTGGAACGCCTGCACCCGCTCCTCCAGCCATGGGGCCCGGCTTGAACACGATCACGATCAGTCCGGAGCGGCTGCAGACGATCGGCGTGAAGTTCGAGTTGGTCAAACCGCGGCCGTTGGAGAAGGCCATTCGGACGGTGGGCCGGGTGGAGATCGACGAGCGCCGATTGGCACATGTGAACATCAAGTTGGAAGGCTGGATCGACAAACTTTACGTCAACTCGACTGGTCAGCGCGTCAAGCAAGGAGAGATACTGTTCACGATCTACAGCCCGGAACTCGTGGCCACGCAAGAGGAATATCTGTTGGCCTTGAAGGGCGGGAAGGCGCTGGGGAAGAGCGAATTTCCGGAAGTGGCCGAAGGCGCGACTTCCTTATTGGAGGTCACGCGGCGGCGCCTGCGGCTCTGGGACATCACCGAGGACCATATCCAGGACCTGGAGCACACCGGCATGGTCCTCAAGACCTTGCCCATTCACTCGCCGGCGACCGGGACGGTCGTCAAAAAGGTTGCGGTGGCCGGGATGCGCGTCAATCCGGGTGACGAGCTGTACACGATCGCCGACCTCTCCCACATCTGGATCATGGCCGACATCTACGAGTATGAACTGCCCTCCATCAGGGTGGGTCAAACGGCGAGGGTCACGCTCTCCTACGATCCACGCGCCGCGCTGACGGCGCGAGTCGGCTTCATCTATCCGACGCTCGATCCCCAAACCAGAACTGCCAAGGTGCGGTTCGAGCTGGACAACCCAGGCGAAAAGCTCAAGCCGGACATGTACGCCAACGTGGAACTGAAGATTCCCCTCGGCGCCAGGCTCGCCATTCCGCGAGATGCGGTGCTGGAGTCGGGAGAACGGCACGTCATTTTCATCCACCACGGCGGCGGGAAGCTGGAATGGCGAAACGTGAAGCTCGGCGCCCAGGCAGGGGATTGGGTTGAAGTGTTGGATGGACTGAAGGAAGGCGATCACATCGTGACCTCGGCAAACTTTTTGATCGACTCCGAGAGCCAGTTGAAGGCAGCGGTGAGCGGCATG
>Ga0137380_10000913_pt1 | contig 23125 bp, 12 predicted proteins | sample SagtaG_17_FD_104809 | JGI IMG/M metagenome (GOLD analysis project Ga0137380, IMG submission 104809) | Vadose zone soil microbial communities from Sagehorn Ranch, Mendocino, California, USA - Sage2_L_100_16 metaG | ecosystem: Environmental > Terrestrial > Soil > Vadose zone | place: USA...
CGATATCCTGACATCCGAAGTGCCGGAGTACCTGAAGTACGGGGTCCTAAATGAAGTTCAGCAAGCACTGCTCGTTGATCGCAACAGCAAGAAGAGCGGCCTGACGTCAACGACTGACCTGCAGGGGCGCGTCCTCCACCGATACAAAGATACAGATCGCTACCTCGCCGCTCTCGACATACTGCGCGAAGCGCAGCTGAACATAGACCAGCTTGTAGGCGTGTCGGTAATGGACGGCCTGAGTGTCTACCGCAGCCTGCTCGGAGAAAAACGCTATCTCGACTATTCGTCGATCCTCGAGCTAGCCGTTAAGGCTCTGCGCGGTAACGATGACCTGCGCCGTCGTCTGAGGGGGCGCCTTCGTCACGTGATCGTCGATGAGTATCAGGACGTCAACCCAATCCAAGAGGAAGTCGTTCGGCTACTCCACGGCCTCGGCGCCCACGTCTGCGTTGTTGGGGACGACGATCAAACGATCTACCAGTGGCGCGGAGGCGATGTCAGAAACATCCTGACCTTCAAAGACCGGTACACAGCCACCAAGCAAGTTACGCTCAACGAGAACTTCCGCTCGAGCGAGGGAGTAATTGAGACTGCCCGCTCCTTCATCGAGCAGAACCCGGATCGCCTTCCCAAGAACATGACGCCGGCGGGCGCCCAACCGTTCGAATCAGGCGACATCGTCGCTTTGTGGATGGACGACCAGGCGGCAGAGGCAGCATTCATAGCCCGCACGATCAAGCTGCTTCAGGGAATAGCCTTCCACGACCGCCAGGTAGAGCGCGGCTTGGCCTGGTCAGACTGCGCCATCCTGTTGCGCACCGTCCAAGGTAGCGCCGCTCCAATTCTACAGGCGCTGGATGCCGAGGACATTCCCTACATCGTCGGGGGCATGAACGACCTTTTCGGTACGCTCGAAGTACGGGCGGCGCGCGTTCTCTTCTACTTCATTTCCGGCCGTCCGGGCGTGACCGCAGGCGACGTCGCCGCAGCTTGGCGTGCGGCCAATGTCGGCTGCACCGCAGAAGCGCTCGAGAAGGGTCTCACTGTTGCTGAGCGAACGCGCAGCGAGCTCAACGTGCCAGAGGACCAACAGGAGCGCTGGGGGCTCTACAACATCCAGCGAACGTTTCTCGCGTTCCTCGAGACGGTCGAACTGCGAGAGGAACGGGTGCCGGGAGAACCGTGGCGCCGCGAGGTCATTCTATACAACCTCGGAAAGTTCAGTCAGCTCATCTCGGACTTCGAGGCCATTCACTTCCATTCGGCACCGCAGCAGAAGTACGCTACGTTCGCCGACTTCTTGGAGCATCGGGCCGAAGGAAGCTACCCAGAAGGCTGGCAGGACAACGCGTATGCCAACCCCAACGCAGTCCGCGTCATGACGGTGCATCAGGCGAAGGGTATGCAATGGCCCGTCGTCTTCGTGCCCCAGTTGGTGAAGAACCGCTTTCCTTCCAAGAAATGGGGAGGCCCGAGCGTGTGGCACATACTGCCACGCGGTGCGGTAGAGGGGCAAGCCAGATACGAAGGCGGACTCGAGGACGAGCGCCGACTGTTCTACGTGGCGATGACCAGGTCTCGCAAGTTCCTCCTTATGACAGGTTCGCCCGTGGCAGGGAATAAGCTCTTTCAGAAGCACTCCATGTTTCTGGACAACGTCTTTGCCTCGAAGTACGTCAAGCGGAGAGAGGTTGACTACTCCGGTCGACCCCGCCTGCCTTCGCGGCCGGGCAGTAGCGTCGCAAACGTCGTTTTGTCGTTTTCCGACCTAAAGTACTTCTTTGAATGCCCATACCAGTTCAAGCTGCGCGTGCTCTACGGCTTCAATGCTCCAATCGACGAGGCGCTTGGGTACGGCAAGTCGCTCCACGACGCCCTCCATGAAGTACATCAGCGGGCGCTCGAGGGCAACATCGCGACCGACGATGACGTCCCCAGGCTCCTTGCGACTCACATGAACACACCCTTCGCGTACCCGAAGCTACGGGAGCAGCTGACTCGGAAAGCTGACCAAGTTCTGAGAGACTACCTCACTGACAACGGTGGATTGCTCAAGAAGCTCGAGTTCACGGAGAAGCCCATTGAGATCTCTCTCGGCGACGGCGTGACCGTCGCGGGGCGCATTGACCTCGTGCGTCGCACCGATACGAACGAGACGACAATCGTCGACTTCAAGTCGACCGAGCGGGCCCAGGCAGAGGTGGTGACCGAGACCCAGCTGCACATTTACGCACTCGGTTATCAGGAGCTGACAGGTCGTCGCGCCGACAAGGTGGAGATCTATGAACTCGATCAGAGAGCGCGGAAGCCTCGCTCCGTGGACGATGACTTCATCAACGACGTGAAGCAGGACGTTCGCCAGGCCGCCGAAGCGCTACGACAGAACCTGATGCCTCCGCAGCCACATCCCAAGCGCTGTGCCTCGTGCGACTACCGCGGGATGTGCAGCGCAGCCATTCGTGACTGAAAGGGTGCTACCCTTGCTGAGAGCGCAACGGCCGGTCCTCTGCGCCGGTTAAGCCCGTGTTGGGGGGACTCCACCGAGTATTGTGCGGATGTAGCTATCCCCATCTTCGTCTTGGAAAAGGATGTGGCGTTTCACCATCTCCGGCTTATCGATGCGCCAGTTTCTCTGCACAACATGTGATGGCGTGTTCGACACAATGAACGACTCGAGAACCACGCTTGGATCGCCAAGGCGCGCCTCGATGTCCTTCACCGTCTTGTGGAATGCGATCTTCGGATCATCCGGCGGTAGGCGCGCGATGCCCTTCGGATCCACGAAGGAGACGTGCTGGAGTCCGGGCAGCAATTGCCACACGATGAAATCGGGGTGGAAGTTCCCTGCCTCAAAGAAGCCGACGCCACGGCCTCGGCTGAGATTGCGCAGCAAGTACAGCTGCTTGTCCTTGAACTGGGCACCATTGGCTTTGTGGAATGTCATCAAGTCCTCGATGAACCGCCGCTCGCCCTTGTTTAGGGGGACCGGTGAGACCTCAAGCACGGCGCTGTCCACGAAGAGCAATGGCTGGTACAGGTGTTGACTGAACCAAAGGGTCTTGACCCCTTCGAAATCCAGATCCTTCATCTCGCCCCGGGCGATCGCTGCCTTCAGGTCCCTTAGCCTCTCGAGCAGGTCCCCCTGCGAACCTTCCACGCGCACGCGATACCCGTATTCGACGCCATTCTCATGCACCACCGACGGGAAATTCGGGTCTTCTTGCGTAAGGTCGCGGTACTCAAGGTGAGGCACCTCCCACTCGCGCTTACGGAAGGTGTAGTAGCGCTCGGTGTACTTCTTGAGCAGTGCGACGGCGATTTCGTGCCACACGCGCACCTTCGCCAACGCGTCGCAAACCAGCTCGGATTCAGGGATGAGCAGGCGGTACCAGGTCCTGTCCGCCAGTAGCTCGCCAATCGCAATGCGGCTCACGTTCAGATTGTGCCAACCGCGCTCCGCCTTGAACCGCTCCAGCTCAAAGTACAGGCGATCCAGGTCAAGGAAGGCGATGTGGCGACGGTCCAAATGCGCCTGGTTCGGCGTCACGTCGTCCAGGGCACCTGCGAGGCCGGCCGATGCCATGGCCTGTATCTTCGGATACCAGTTGAGGACGACCTGGTTTTTCTGGAGATACTCGGTTGCCTGCTCGTGCGTCGGGTCCGGCGGCTGGAGCGTCGCGATGGGTCCCATTCGGCGGAACGCGTCGCCCCCCTCGGTGCTCACGCCGTTTATCACCTGCTTCAGCCGGATGATCTTGAGCGGCCGTCTGCCCAGGTTTCGCACGACCGGCAGGACGATCTCGACGGGGTCCTCGTTAACGGGGAGCCCTTCCTCCTTCAGGTACTCGCGGAACTGAGCCATATAGTCTGCGCGGATGCCGAAGATGTGTAGCGTCTCGAGCGTGGCAATGTGGGGAGGGCGCTCGAGCCCTTCGGGCAGTGTGACGCGCGCGCTGCGCTTCAAGCTCATGCCGTAGCCCTTGAGCCGCACGCCGCGGCCGAAGAGTTGGATGATCTGCGCGCCCTCGCCCCGCCCCACGTTCATGAGGCCCATGGTACTCACGCGCCAGCTGCTCCAGCCCTCGGTGAATTTCTTGGAACCGATGAGCACGTTGACCGTGGAATGGGGCCGGCCCAGTTCGTGGAACAGCGAGCCCGCGAACTCCCGCTCACTGACGTTGAGACCATTCTCGCCACACAGCTTCACGAGCTTGGCGTCGTCGCCGACGTTGATCACGCCGAAAGGCTCGTTTTCGCCTACACGGACCGCTACTTCTCCGGCAGCGCCTTTCAGGTTCTCGACGTACAGAGCCCCGCCGCCGGGCGCGTTGAAGACGGTGGCTAGAGTCTCGTCGAAGATCTGTGCGGGCGTCAGATCGCTCGCGTGGAGATAGTCGAACCGACTTGCGAACAGATCCTTCCCGGTCGCCGTGATGAGACCTTGCTGCAGCACGAGCTGTACGCGCGCGGTGCTCTCCGCGCGATTCGCCACGTACGCATCGAAAAACCGCAAGATGGCGACAATGTCCGGCGCCTCGCGAGCCGCCAGCGTAGCGGTAACGCTTCCCCCCACGAAGACCCACAACGGCGGCTCCAGGTCGAACGGGCGGTACACCTCCCGGTGTTCTCGGTGGAGGCGCTGCTGCTCATAGAAAGCGAGCAGGCACCCGGTGAGGTAGCGCGCTGTCCATTCGGCGTTGCCGTCGGTTTCCAGATTGAGGATCTCGTAGTCCTTGCCGAACCCGTCACCGTAGAACCAGCGGTAGGAGTAATCGAACAGTGTACTGCGCGCGTAGAGGTCGGTGAGGTCTCGGCTGCCTTTCACGGCCTGCTCGAATGTGGCCGAGTACTCGAAGGAGAAACCCCTTTCGCATAGCGCGTTGCGGTGTTTCATCCACGCGCCTTCCCCGCCAGCGGAAGCACCGCGGTGGCCCTCGTCTACCAGGACAAGGTTGTTCCCCTCGAACGCATCCACGGCGACCGTCTTCTCGCCCATCTCCTCTTTGAGCTTGGTGACCTCGAGGATCTCAACGGCCTGGCCGGTGAACAGCCCGCGGCCGTCTTTATTGAAGATCTCCGCCTCGATGCCGGCCTTTTCGAACTCCCTGAGGTGCTGCTGCGACAGCCCTTCATTGGGCGTCAGCAGGATAATGCGGTTTAGCTCGCGAGCGCGGCCGTGCGTTTCGAGAAAGCGCCGGTACTGGAGAATGTGGGCGTGCATCAGCAAGGTTTTTCCGCTGCCGGTGGCCATCCAGAAAGCGACCTTATTCAGCTCCGACCAAGCGTCGCGCGTTTCATCGAGCGGTGTGATGCGGTCGCCCTCGGCGACGCCAGCATTGAACGCGGCGATACGGGTGTTCAGCGCTGCCAGGAGCGCTTGGGGGTCGCGGAAGTACCGGTCGAGGTAGATCTCAGTAAAGAGGAGTGCCAGGTACTGGAAGTACTTCCAGACGATTGGCGCCTCGCCCCGGGTGATGCGGCGCTCGTTCAGACGCCGACTGATGGCGACGATCGCCTGGTCGTGCTCCAGCAACAGCTGGTCCGGCAGTTCGGGACGCCGTTCGGTGGGCAGATGTAGGCAGAGCGCATGATGGAACTTGTGGACGTTGTTTTCGTCCAACCCTTCCAGCGTTTCCTCTCGCAAGTGCTCGGCGAGCCGGTCGAAGCGCTCGGCACCAAACAAGCCGAGGAGCCACTGTTGGAGGACGAGCTTCTGGTTGAAGGGGACCTGCGGCTGGGGGTTGGCCGCGTGGCGACTCGGGGGCACTAGACCCCGTCCGTCTCGAACATGAGGCGGTGGAAATCGTCCTCGATGAGACGCACTGTCCAGGTATCGCTCGGCGCCTTGAGGTTCTCCAGGTTGTTGCTGCCGTTCACGTAGATCACGTCGAGCTCGCTGTCCATCTTGGCGAAGCCCCGCTGCGTGAACCATTCGTCGAGCACGAGGTTGTCCTGCTCGATCCCCTCGGGTGTCTCGCCGCCGGGCCGCTTTCGCCAGATGACGAGCGTCTTACGGCCGTCGGGCGTAAGCCCGGTGACCGTGCGGAACCACCACCGGCCGTCGGCGGTCTGCTGCAGCTTGTCCTTGAGGCGCAGTCGCTTTTCCGTGTCGCGCTCGAACCCGGCGCTGAGGGTCTGTGGCGCGGCGATACGCTGCACCGTGAGTCCGATGAGCCAATTGAACGTCTCCAGCAGGTCAACGTTCACCTCGCGCGACTCGTCCGAGCCCGTCCGTTTGATCTTGAGCCGGTAGACGGTCGGATCGGTGAAGGCAGCGATATTCAGCAACGACTGGCTGGCGCGCGTCTCGACGTCGAGCATGTAGCGCAGCAGGTACTGCTCGCGCAGCCTGTCCGGCCCTTGGGCTGGTGGCAGCGCCAACAGCCCCTCCTGTTCGTCTCCCCTGCGCAGGTCCAGGTTGTTGAGCGCGTCCTCGTAGGACTCGAGGCGCATGTACTTCACTAGACCGGACGTCTTGGGGCCGACGCTTCGTGATATTCCGACGGCATGGCCGTTCAGGACCTTCTTGAACCGCCAGAGTATATCGTCGTCGAAGTAGCCTTCAAGCTCGGAAATGAGAAACTGACGGCCGAGCTTCCAAGCGACCGCGGCAGTGGTGCCAGACCCTCCGAAGTAGTCGAGTACCAAGTCGCCTTCTTTTGTCGTCAGTTCAATTATCCGTTTCACAAGCTCTTCCGGCTTTTGCGTAAGGAACGATCCGTGCGGCGTGTACTCAGCAGCATTTCTCTTGATCTTGTTCGAATTCAGCTCCTCGTACTCGCTGCAATTCCACGTGTCCTCGATGTTGTAGCCGGCTTCCTTTTCGGCGAGTCCGAGCTTGAACACGCGTCCATCTGGGTACTTGATCGATAGCTTCATGTTAGAAACCCGTTTCGTATCTACACCCCACTTCTTCATGATGGACGTGAGTTCATCGGCAATAGACGCACGATCGAACGCCTGATAGGGAATACGTGACCGGGACTTATTGAACGCGTGCTGTGAGGCGTCCTTTGCGTAGAAGAACAAGGTGTCATGGTTGCGTACAAACGCGTCAACCTGAGTTTTGTAGCCGGACACCCACCCGATCCGCCAGATGATCTCATTGACGAAGTTGTTGGGACCGAAGATCGAGTCGAGCAGGAGCCGCCCGAGAAAATTGGCGTTGTGATCCAGATGCACGAACTTGCTCCCAGACGGCGTCAGCAGGCCATGGCATAGCTGCAGCCGATTCTCAAGCAAGCCTAGCCAGCTGCTAAACCGATAACCGTCCTTGAAGAAGAAATCGTCTCCCGTGTTGAACGGCGGATCGATGTACGCGCATTGGACGCGCTCACGAAAGCGAGCAGACATCAAACTGAGGAAATGGAAGTTATCGCTTTGAACAGCAATCCCGGAGGTGTGATCGTCCAATCCATCGATAGTCGCAACCACCCTCGCCGTGAAGTCTGAGCTGAAGTGGCGCGTATCGACCACAAGGGTCCGGTGCCCTTGAAGAAACTCGCGTGTCAGCGGATTGCTATAACCTGCGGCACTCTGGTTGCCCTGGACCTGATCGATGCTGAAGAGCTTCACCCACTCCTCGCGCTGCGCATCATTTGCAGCGATCTCCGGGTAGAGCTCCTCGGGGAGACGGTCGAGCGTAATGCAGTACTGCGTCTCCACGACGAACTTCTTCTTGAGCCACAGCTTCTTTTGGAAGTCTTCGAGCTGCGCCAGGAACTCGATGATTTTCCCCGCGATCGCGCGGATCACCCGGAGCTTCGAGAGGTACTGCTCGACTCGCGGCGCAGTCTCGCTTTCGATGTCATCCAAGTGCATCACTTCGTTCTTAATGAAGAAGTCCAGCTCGCGACGGAGGAAGCCGCCCAAGTCCTTGTGAATGAAGTAGTCAAAAGTGTTGCGTGCGGTGTAGCGATCCAGATGCACGCGCAGCCGCGTCGCCTCGGACTCGGTCCCGTCGCTGCGCACGTGCTTGCGGCCCAACGCATCGACCCACTCCGCCAGCGCCGCGTCGCGAATTCTCAGGATCGCTTGCTCGGCCGCGGTGTTTAGGTCCTTCTGCTTCCCGGGGTCAGGTTCGTACGTGAAGCGGATGACCAACTCGCCGTCCTCTACGACTACCGGCGTCGCTGACGCCAGCCGAAAGCGCCGCTCCTTACCTGCCACCTCTTTGACGTTGCCGTGCTCACCCTCGGCCGCGTCCATGAGCCGGAAATGCACGCGCAGCGGGTTCTTTTTATCATCGGGCCGCAGTCGGAATGCATAGTCGCGCAGGTACTCGCTGGTCTTGATGTAGTACTGGTCCGCGTTGGCCCAATGGAGCTTGACCTCTTCGCCCTCGTAGGGAATCGCGTACACGCCGGGCTTGTACACACGCTTCGAGAGGAAATCGCCCTCGGAGTAATAGCGGCGGAAGAAACTGTACAGTTGGTCGTAGACCTCGGCTTCGAGCGCGTTTAGGTCTACCGCCTCACCGATCAATCGCGCGCGCAGTTCCTTCACCTTGGGCAGGGTCTCTGGATCGGCGCCGAGCGCCCGCGACTGCTCGATGGCCTTGGTCAGTTCCTTCTCGATGGCCCCCTTCTCGGCCGGCTGGTACTGCGCGAAAGCCGCCTTGACCTGGGGCAGCAAGTCCTTCTCGAGGAACTGCGTGACCTCGGCGCTCTTGGCGTGCATGATGCGATAGAGGCCGAAGTCCAGATCAGGCTGGTCGAGCTGGAACAGCTCCTTCAGGAGGGCGATTAGTTTTTCGTATCGTTCCCTCATTACGACGCCTCACGATGGCATCCAGGCGACCGCGGGCCAGTGGGGACGCGGCTGTGTCAATACACTGGACTCCCGATCGTCGGTGCGGCCCCTCAATCCTACTGAATCAACGTCTTGCGGTATCCTCTGTGAATCTCCGCAAGATCGCTGCCGATGGATAGCTGGACATGGATGCTATCCCGTTTGCGAGCTCGATTGGGAACAGCGCGCCTTCGAACTTATGACTAACCAGACTTGGGATCGTGGCCAGGATTCGAGGTAGGCCGATTAGCTCGCCGGGTTCCGGGGAGTCTCCGGATGAGTCGTATCGTCCAGTCGGAACGTTGAGCACCATGTACGTTCCCGGGTCGAGCTTCACATACACTTTCTCGCCCCAGTTCGTGCGAAGGCCGTACGGGTTCGCGAGGTCGGGCGATCGGTATACTTCCTTCCTGACGAAGTCGTGAGTCAGGACCGCGTAGCACAACTTCTCACCCCGAGCGTGTGGCGGAGCGAAGCGGACCACGGATCGCAGGTGATCAACGAACGCCCCAGTTTTCTCCTGTCCGATGATGTGGATCGGCCTATCCTGATCTCTTGCGAATTGCAGGAACCCTCGTAATGCTGGTACAAGTTTCGAATATTGACTTCTGAGCGTTAGCGGGCCGTCCTTAATGAACAACGTGTCGCTAAGGATTTGCTTATCCGTATGAGCCCACAGCAGTCGAATGGCTGTAAACAGCATCAGGTGTTCCATTACCATCATGTACGCCGATGACACCGAGTCCGGAGCGCTTTCTTCGTCCATGTCTAAGTGAAACCCGATCATATCAGTCAGAAACACCTTCTGAGTGCACTTAGGGCATGTCCCTTCATCCGCGTCGAAGGGGAGACCGGCGTTTTCATGCGCGCAATGGGGACAGCCGAAGCTGGGTGACGAGGCCTTAGCCGGAAGCCACTTTTGATATGCCAGCCATTTTAGCGTTTCGTAGAACGCGCCAGCCTCGTCGATCCGCATTGAATCCCGAACGATATTGCGAATGGCATCGTAGTTGGTCCCAAGAGCCGTCCGCACATTCTTCAGCGGAAAGACGGTCGCATGAAACACGGCACTGCCGGTCAGTACTTCCTGTAGCAAGAGAGGGTGAGGTAGTTCCTTGTCAATCACGTCGAGCCTCGCCCTGTCGACAGTAAGAAGCGCGGTCTTTACGAAGGACACTTCTCTCGGTGGTCTGTCTTCCGAGGTTACGGTCACGTATGAACCGTCCGTTGCCCACACGCTTCGAAGCGGGATCACGCCCTCCTGGTTGAACTGCGTCCAGGCGGTCGCGCTCGAGTCCGTCGTAGGTTGCGGAGCAATCTCAAACTCATGAACCAGTGATTTGACCCAACTACTCTGGATCACCGCGAGGTGACCGAGTTTCGAAGCCGCCTCGCCTGGAAGACGGTCGCCGGGCGTGTAGGGCATCAGGAGTTGCCTCAGGTCTTGGATGCGGTGGGCGCTACAAACAATTTCGCCTGCATCGGAATGACGAAGCGGTGTGACATCGTCAGCATCCGCATATAGCCCGGTGTCTTTGCCCTGAGGATGTCGGCCTCGATCCCGGCGAACGATACTTGAAGGCGCGACAGAGCCTTCGTCTCGTCTTGGCTAGAAAGGTGGCCTACGAAGAAGTTCTCGGTCTGAGCCAAAAGCTCCTTGTTGATCGTAGAAGGTGACTGCGTGGAATACACCATTCCTATGTGGAACTTCGCGCCCTCCTTCGCAAAGCGGACGTAAACTCCTGCGAAATCCTTGTCGTCTGTTGGAAACAAGTTGTGCGCTTCTTCAAAGTACAGCTGAATAAAGTGGGCGCCGAGCTTGTTGCTGACGAATTTCCGCTCCTGATGCGAGAACACCGCTCTCGAAAGCAGATCAGAGAAGTACCGTCGGATCTCGTCCGTAGCGTTCCCCAAGTCCAGGATGACCGTTTTCCCGGCATCCAAGAGATCGAGAATCTCTGCCACGAAGTCGCCTGCTTGTGGGGCGTGGTATTCGCGATACGCACGCAGTATGATCGGGCCGGATCCTGACGCTGGGTGCAGGAATTCCAGTAATGCCGCATCATCGGGATCAAACATCTGCTTGTTTCCGCTCATTAGTACAGCGTTAGATGGGTCGTCCCGGCGGAACTGCGCCATTACCTCGAGCTCATTGACCAACTCATCCAGGTTGGAAGGCTGATCGGGCGCCGCCGAGCTGCGAACTGCCGTATATGCTGCTGTCCGCAGTGCGGCGTTGAAGTGTGGCGTGAAGTGTTTCGCGTTGGGACTAACCAATCCGAGGGCCCTCAACCGCCTTTCCTCTGCAGCGAATCCCGCCTTGTTCAGAATCGCCCAGTACATCTGGATCTTGCGGATCGGACGGGTCTTCTCCCCATCCGGCAAGTCGCCGATCGATTCCATCTATGGAAGTTTTACACCTGCGAAACTGCGAATGTAATTAGAAGTCTTGTTGTCCTGCTGAAGAAGCGAGGCCAGGATTTCGATACATGACTCCGGTTGTTCGTAAAAGTTCAACCGTAGGGGTTTTGATGGTGTCTCAGGTCGCTGGGTTAGCGCATAGACCTCACAACGTTTTGCATGAACTGAACGAAGAGACGTGTTGCCATCTTGAGGGTTGTCGTTCGCGTATTCGCCGTTGATGTCGAAGATCAACTGACCGACGGCATTGTCGGCTGCCGTCGCCTCAAGCATTCCGTTGGCGATCAACTTGACGACGTTGGATTTCCCGAGTCTCGTTTTGCCAAACATCGCAGTTCGAGCACCTTTGAAGTCTCTCATGGAGATCACGACAGGAATGCCACTGGGCATTGCAGCCGAGGATAGACCGCACTCCATCGTCCTGAGGACGCCAATTGCCGATTGATGCTCGGGCTTTACCGTTCCGTTGACAATCATCCTCAGCAAAGGTTCGTCGGGCGCATATACCTTGTACCTGTGGGCACTCACTACGTTGTTGACGTCTCCTGAGAATGCGAGTTTTCGATTATCCGAAGGTTCCGCGTAGAACATTCCGAGAACGTCGCAATCCAGAGCGCCCCATTGTAGCTCGCTCTGAGTCCATACATCCAATTCAGGCATCGACTTCTTGTGTAGCTCGAAGTACGTCTGCTGCACCTGAGTGCTCAAGGGCGTGGGCGACACTCCCGTTACTCGGAGCAACGTGAAATGCGGAGGGAGTCCTTGTGGAGTATTGGGTGTCATGATGAGAAAGGACCCTCGAGGTATCCCTCCGACAGCGACCTTGTAGGGGTCACTCGTGATGATCTTGGCCGTATCGTAGCCGAGCTCGAGGACGTACCCGACAAAGCGCATTTTGGCGATCTGCTTTGATTTCTCGAGCGCCTCCTCCGAAGCAAGGAAGGCTCTCAGCGCGTCGATCGGATTGTCTTGTGTCGTCGCGGTCGTTACCAGCGTCTGCAGGGTCGGCTGCGTTGTTGGCATGTTTGTCTCCCGTCCTACAAGCCAACGTCGTAATTAGTGATCAGCAACTCACGCACGGCGTGCTTGACGGCTTTACATGTGATGAACCTCGTGACCTTCAAACGCTTCATGGCGAATCCCTTGTAGAGTCGTCGCACTAGATAGGTGTCGGCGTTCGACATCATGAACAACGCGCCGAGGTCTGCGAGTCGTCTGACTTCGAAGGCCAGACGGGTTTGGTCGGTAGTATCGAAGCGATCTGCTGTGTAGTGAGTGAAGTTGGCCGTGCCATTCAACGGCGGATATGGAGGATCCAAATAGACAAAGTCGTTCCTTCGCACGTACCTCAAAGATTCTTCGAACGGAACTGCGTGCAGCCTAGCTTTCTCTAGAGCTGTCCCCGCCTCGCGTAAGTGCGTTCTATCGGGTAGGGGCGGTGGTTCTTTCCAGCCGTATGGCACGTTGAACTCACCTTCCCGATTCACGCGAAAAATCCCATTGAAACATGTGCGGTTCAAATAAACGAACCTTGCTGCCTGCGCGGTGGAAAAGCTCGAGCTGTTGTACAAGCGCCGAACCTGGTAGAAGTACTTCTCTCCCGTTCTCCTCGCGTGTTCACGGAGGTAGAAGGCGATTCCATCGGGATCGTCACGCACCTTCTCGTAGCAACGTACCAGGTGCTCGTTTGCATCGGCCAAGACAGCCCTTTGTGGATTGAGAGCAAAGAAAAGGCTCCCCGCGCCGAGAAAGGGTTCATGGTATCGTCGGTTCTCGATCTGCGTTGGCAGATGGCTGAGAAGCTCCTGAATCAGATATCGCTTGCCTCCGGCCCATCTCAGTATGGGTTGAGGGTGTGACGTCACGTGCGAACGGTCGTCAGACCGTCCCGACTGGGGGCGCGCCACTGCCGTCTGCGTCATGAAGGACAAGTAGCCTTGAAAGAGTGAATGGTGGCCCAAATTTGAAGTGTACGGCCCATCCATGTTAGGGCGTTTTTGCGGCGGCAGGGGTGTGATTTGCGACACACCCGAGCACCCGTGCCGGCGCTGCCGCATTCCCGCCTCCTAGTGCCGCAAAAACGCCCTTACGCCATCCATTGCCGTCCTCCATCGTTGTCACGCGAGGGCCGAGCCTTTCGAGCACCAGAGCTAGTCAGAGTTCGGAGAGTACTGCGATGAGCGAACCCGGCACCTTCATTACGAGCTGGCTGAAGGCCGCGAACACGAAGGCACATGATCAGGCCGTCCTCAGGGCAATAGAAGCTAGCACGACGACGGAAGCGCTTGATGAGCGTAGGCTCTTAGCGAGCCTTTTAGCGCTTTCCAAGACGCGGCCCGCCGGCGAGCAAGATGCTCACAGTTAAACGCATTTCGGTCTCGGGGTTTCGAGGGATCCTCGCTCCGCTCACCATTGATCTGAAGCGAGAAGGTGGAACGTCTTCTGCTATCGTCTATGGCCGGAACGGAACCGGTAAGAGTTCGGTGACGGATGCATGGGAGTGGTTCCAAAGCGAGAGGGTCGAGCATCTAGCGCGGGAAGGAGCGGGAGCGTCAGCCTACCCACCGGCAAGCAACCGACGGTCAAACGTATGTCGAAGTGGAGTTCTCTGATCCTTCTATTGGCACCCTCAGGCTCGATTTCGACCACCAACGCGTCACCCGTCCGTCTGCCCAGGGCGACCTCTCGCGCGTCCGCGCGCTCATTCACCACCCATGCCATGTCCGGTTCGCTGATCTGACTCGGTTTGTCTATTTGACTAAGGCCGAACGTTACGATTTGCTGGCACAACTGATGGGCTTCATCCCGCAAGTCGAATTCCAGAAGGCCCTTCGGCGGGTTGAACATGAAGTCACTGAGAAGTTCGAGAAGTCCCTCGACCATGTCGGCGCCATGGCGGATGAGGTTAGGAAGCTCCTGGGAATGGACGACATGGAGGAGAAGACTCTCTTGGACGCATCGACACCCGTCCTAGGACGCCATGGCATCGGACCACCACAATCGATGGACGACCTTCGAGCCAGCCTGGCGCAACTACGACGACAGGTTGAGAAGGACCCATCCGCAGCGAGACTTGCGAGTCTGTCCGGCTTGAATAGGGAAGCCAAAGCCGCAGAACAGCACTCCGAGATCCCCGCCGCGCTTGCAGCCTATGCGGCAGACGCCCAGCCGTTCAAACAACAGGAAAGCACGCTCAAGCAGATTCTGCTCATCGGCGTCTATGAAACGGGCTCGAAGTGGTTAGCTCAGCAGGAGGACAAGGGGATCTGCCCGCTGTGCCAGAAACGGTTCGATGGTGACCTCACCCAACATATTGCTGTCGAGCTGGCCAAACTCACTACTCTTCGCGCTTCCCATGCGCGGGCTGACGCGAAACGTACCGCCGCTCTGGCAGCTCTCCGCAAGCAACCGCCAAGTGACGACTCTCTCGCAGAGGCGTCAAAGGCCTTGAACGGGGAGGCTGTTGCAAGTGAAGGGCGGGCACTGGCGGCAGACATCAAGGTGTTAGACCAACTGCGGTTGAAACTGGTTCAGGGTGTTGAATTGCGACCGGAGGAGATCGACGACCGTGCCTTGGCAACGTTGAAGACGCGCGCAGGCGAATACGCACGACTCTCTGCACAGTGCAACACTGAGAGGTCTGCACTCCTCGAGAACGTGAGCCAGTTGATCCATGCCCTTCAGGCCGATGCGGGACGGGCTGCCCTGGTGGAGGATTTTCGGAAGCTGGATGCTGCCACGGCACTGTGGGATCGTTGTAAGCGAGCACTAGGCGACCTGGCTGGCCTTCTTAGGGTCTCGACGTCATTTAGACACATCGTCGATGACTTCGTGGCGGCTAGCATCGCGGATGTGCAGCAGCGGTTCGACAAGGTTTCGGATGAAGTCACACGATTCTTCGAGATACTAGAGGCTCACACGCCGGGCATAGGAAAACCAGTCCTTCGCCTGCAGCTGGACCAAGACCGCTCGGTCGTTCCTGAAGTGGTCTTCTATGGCCAAGCCACAAGTCCAGCTTACAAGTACCTCAGCGAATCACAACTGAACAGTTTCGGCTTGGCCGTTTTTCTTGCTTCGGTTCGCTACTTCAATCCGGGCTTCCGCTTCATCATCCTCGATGACGTAGTCAACAGCCTTGACGGCTACAAGAGACCGCAGCTCATAAAGATTCTCAAGGCAGATTTCTCAGATTCCCAAGTCCTGCTCCTGACTCACGACGCCGCGTGGCGGGATCGGCTATACAAAGAACTGCCAAGTTGGAAACGCATTGAGTTCATTCGATTTGACTTTGGCACAGGGCCCGTTCAGGGTCAGGCCTTGGAAACTCTCGACAGGATAAGGAAGTTCATCGATGACGATCAACCAATTCTCGCCGGCCAGGCTCTCGGTCCCTACATGGAGTTCCAGCTTCAAGAGATATGCGAGGCCTTTGAAGTGCCGATGAAGTACAATCGACGCAACGAGTACACCCTTGATCCCTTGCTGGACGGCTTGAGGGTCCGGGCGAGAGCAAAACTGGGGGCAGATCATAGGCTCACTGTGGCCCTGGATGACCTTAGCGGTGAGGCTGGCTTCAGGAACCTCTCCGCTCATGCAAAGGACCCCGCAATCCAGCTTACGCCTCAGGAGATGAGCGCCGCCCTGCAGAAATGGTCAGTCGTAGAAGCGATGGTGCGGTGCCAGCGCCTGGAGTGCTTCGAAATCCTTGGTTACACGGACCAAGGTACCTTCCGCTGCGCGTGCGGACAGACGCAACTCAGAAAGGATTCACCATGACGGCCTTCGTCCTTCCAAGGCGAATGGGGTTCAGGGGGTCGCGGGTTCAAATCCCGCCGTCCCGATTGAGAAAGGAAGAGCGCTAGCCCGCTCAAATAAGCATAGCGCCATCTGGCTATCTCCCCATTTTCCCAACTTCCGCGACTTCCATGGGGATCTTGCTCCTACGGTTTCTCGCCGCCGGTCAGGATGCGCCGGTCATAACAGACCGCGACACCGTTGACCGGCTCTATCGCCGGCATCGCTGGCGCGTGATGCTCGCGATCAGTCTCGGTGTCGTGTTCATGTACATGGGCCGACTCTCGATAGGCTTCGCAAAGGTCCCGATGATCCACGACGGGATCTTCAACGCCAAAGAGTTCGGCAGTATCGGATCAGCATTGTTGTACACGTACGCCATCGGCAAACTCGTCAATGGGTTCCTGGCTGACCACGTAAACATCCGCCGCTTCTTCGCATTCGGGATCCTCCTTTCCGGGCTTCTGAACATCGGCATGGGCCTCACCACGACGCTGTGGGTCGCAGTGGTGCTGTGGGGCCTGAATGGCTGGGTCCAGAGCGTCACCGCGCCTTCGGGCGCCGTATCGATCGTGTCTTGGTTCGGTAGTCGTGAACGCGGCCGAGTGTATGGCACTTGGAGTGCCATGCACTCCCTAGGAGAGGGTCTCTCGGCAATCGTCACTGCGTGGGTCGTGGCCGTACTCGGCTGGCGATTCGGCTACTTCGTGCCCGCGATGTTCTGCCTCGCGACGGCGGCACTAGTCTACGCCTTTGCCCAGGATCGCCCCGCGACGCTCGGTCTCCCCAACGTAGGAGACTGGAAGGGCGAGGGTGCCGGTCCCGTCGCGGAACAAAAAGTGAGAAACATTCTCACGGTCCAGTATTCCGTGCTTCTAAGGCCTGCCATCTGGTTGCTCGCACTCGCCAGCGCCGCCAACTACGTGACGCGTTTTGCGCTTCTTTCCTGGGGTCCGCTGTACCTGCAGGAGGAAAGGGGCCTGTCCCTGACGATGGCCGGGATCCTGCTTACGGTTCCGACTTTCGCCGGCGTCGCCGGCTCCGTCCTCTATGGTCTGACATCGGACTGGCTCTTTGCTGGTCGCCGGCCGCCGGCCAACCTCCTGTTCTCGGTGGTCGAGCTCGCCGGCCTGTGCTTGATCTTCTTCGGGCCACGCAGCCAGACGGTGCTGATTGCCGGACTTGTCCTCGTTGGTTTCGGCCTAGCCGGGCTCGTTACCTCATTGGGCGGCCTGTTTGCAGTGGATATGAGTCCGAGGCCCGCCGCGGGTGCGGCGATAGGGCTTATCGGTTTATGCTCCTACCTGGCTGCTGGCGTGCAAGAACGAGTCAGCGGCGCGCTGATCGAGCGCGGAAAACGGGGAATTGATGCGGTTATCACCCACGATTTCGGGCCTGCCATCTGGTTCTGGGTCGGATCGGCGGTTGTCTCGATGGTCCTCGCCCTCACCCTTTGGCGAGTCAAGCCCCGATCCTGAGCTCCTCCCAGCTCGGGCGTTGTGCTATTCCGATTCGGCCCGGGATGGAGCGCCGGTATGACGCGCGAGGACTACTGTGGTTCCCGGTCTGCCCACCAGTACCTCAAGGATGGACAAGGCCGCCGCTAGAGGCGCCAGACCGATTGCGAGGCATACTCCCATTAGAAGCCTAACCAGCGGCACTTCACCATTAGCCAGAGTCAGACCGTGAACACCGGACCGCCAGCCGGTTAGGCGCAGCAAGCCGTCCATCCAGCCCCCGAATCCCTGTCCGGCATCTCCCCCGCGCCAGACGTGGTCCGCACGCCGGAAGCCGGCAGTCTCCAGAAGGGTGAGGAGCCCCCGCTCAGAGGCGAGATGCAGGTGCCGTCCCACGTCGAGGCCGTGCCATTGGTCTCCGAAGACCCACGCCTGAATAGAGAGCGGGTTTGGCAATGCCATGACGACAATGCCGCCGACAGGGAGGAGTCGCGCCATCGCTCGAACCTCTGTGGACGGGTCGACGATGTGTTCGAAACTGTGCCAGTATACGAGGCAGCTCGCTTCATCGAGGGTCTCGAGATCCTCCAGACGCTTTCGCGTCACGTGGCGCGTCCGGCTGTAGGGGTCGAGCGCCAGGCATTTACGCCCGCGTTGCAGTAAGATGAGCGCGAGCTCTCCCTCACCGGCACCGATATCGATAATCGAGCCGGGAGGAGCGACCGCATCGAGGTGGCGCGCGATCCGTCTCAGAATCAGGCGTCGCGTCAGCCGCCAGACAGATACGTACCGCCCACCGCTCGGCCGGTATCGTGAATCGTACCAGTCGTCGATACGTTGCGGGGTCACCGATTCGCGACGCTGCAGCGAGCCACAGCTCGCGCAGCGGACGTACAATTCTCCCCACGGGGACGCGGGTCCTGCTCCGTTCTCCGCCTTGCAGACCGCACAGCGCGATCCGATCGTGTCAGTTGCGGCGTGCTTCAACCGAGTCTCCTGTTGCGATCAGGATCGGATCGTCCGGGAGGCCACTGTTAGTACATAAGACGCCTTGCAGGTTGATGTCGTCGACTGTCGCGTGGGCTCCCTCTAGTGTCGCATCGTCAATGGAGAACACCTTGAGCTTGCCCTCGCGGCTTGCTGCGTAGAGTCGAAGGCCGCCGTCAAACTGACGCATGGCAATTGAGGCTGCGCCCGGGGCTGGATCGATGTTCTCGGCATCGAAGCCCTCTACGTCTGCCCAATTGGTGCCCTCGGGGTTCCGGAGCGCGCGTAGGCACAGGCGACCATTCAAGTCGAGGAATACAGTGTAGAGACGCCCAACGCCGGAGATCGCCACATGCGGACTTTTCGGCGAAGCTGCCTGCGCAACCGGCAGCCAAGGACTCCACTCTTCCCTCGCAACGGCTGGCAACTGCCGGGCGTGCCAGACGGAGCCACTCTTGTCAATTGCCACAATATGGATGGTGTCGTCGATACCAGTCACAGCGTCCATCCAGATGAACTCGCCCTTGCCTTGGAGGCCAGGGATCGGAGAGAAAGCTATTTTCTTGTCTAGGCCCACCGTGGCAATGCTGACGAGACCGTCGCGGATCGACACGATCCGTGCGGGGGATGTCGGAATCAACCTTGCCCTGACTCCCAGCGCGTCGGCCACCACGTCAGGTGGACCCCAGGTACCGTATCTGTTCACTTGGCGGTACAGGACCAGCTCGCCATTCTTGCAAAGGATCGCTACCAGCAATCGTTGATCAAACAACAACACGGATAGGTCCACTGCATTCCCGATGCCTTGATAGGCGGCCCACGTGCTCCAGGTCCCGCGGGCCATGTTCTCGTAGCAGTGGGATACACCGCCGTTCGCGTTCAAGGCGAAACACTCGCATCTGCCGGATCCGTTTAGCACCAGCGCCGTACCCAACGAGTTGGACAGGTGTGCTCCGCCACGGAACGACGCGGTAAGTGGCGGGAGGTAGACGGCACGACTCTCCGCCTCCTCGACGCGAGAGTTGATGCATTCAATCACTTGCAGCGCGGCTCGCTCCAATACTTGCCGGTAGTTGTTCGCCTTGGGTTTCTTATAGGTGAAGCGGATTACGCCGTCGAGGTCGCTGGGCAGCTTGAGATCGTCCTCCTCCTGAAGGATCACAAATGTGTTGTCACGGCCGAGTGCGCCCATAAAGAACCCAAGCTCAAAGATCACGTTGTCTCGCGGGACGTCGTACTCCTTCGCTCTCGATTCGAGCCGGTCCTCCGGTGTCACGAGGATGGCCGCCATCTTCACCTCGCGCGTCATTCGTTCGAGGTACTCGATGATCGTCTCGCTCACGTTGGCGCCGCGCTGCCAGTGAATCGATGCGATTTGCGGCGCAAGCAGGTCTGCGAGTATGCGGGCCGCGAAGGCCCCTTCGCCGCTCGAGCCCAGAAACATCTTGACTGGATCCGACATGGCTCCTCCACTAGCGCTAAAGCCCACCACATGAGAATCGCAGTCGGCTCTCCAAAATACGGCTGACTGCAGAATCGTCCAGACAGGCCACGCGAGCTCCCCTCAAATGGTTCTAGCCGTCAGGTGAGGTTCCCCCTACGTTCCCAGCTTCGGCGACTTCCGGGGGATCGGCTCGCACGTTGGAAGGACTGAACGTGCGCGTGGAGCCCGTCACCAGACAGTTGATCGACGGCGGGCACAGCACTCCGAGGGGAGGAATTATGCCACGTCCACTCGAGTTCAACGACACCCGTGCCCGCACCTATCGCAAGCGTCTTGAGGTGCTTGCGTTCCGGTCCGATGACGCGATCGTCTTCCGCAAGCCGTGGGGAGAGCAGAACCTTCGCGGTAAAGGGTGGGTGATCGTCCCGCTGACCGACACCGGGGAAGCGACCAGCGACATCTACGGGGTCGACGCAGACGTCTTCGCGCGGACCTACGAGCCTTCACTCTCGCTCCGACCGAATCACTACCGGAAGAAGGAGACGGTCCGGGCCTACCAGCCCGGCGACGACTTCGAGATCGATACGATCCTCCCGGACGGGCATGTCGAGGTCGCGGCAGCCCGTGCCCTATCCTACGACGCCTGGATTGTGCGCTCCTCCAGCGGCGAGGTCTATCCGGTGGAGGACGCCGAGTTCCGGCGCACGTACGTGCAGATCCTCGAGCGGGCCGACGGGTACCGGACCCGGACGGCAGCCGAGCACTGGGCAGCGGACGGTACGCCGAAGCGGATCCTCGCCCTCGACGGTGGAGGCGTGCGGGGCATCCTCACGCTCGGCTATCTGGAGCGCATCGAAAGCTTGCTCCGGGTTCGCCATGGCGGCGCTGCAAAGTTCCGCCTGTGCCACTACTTCGATCTCATTGCGGGCACGTCCACCGGTGCCATCATCGCGGCGTGCCTGGCCAAGGGGATGGAGGTCAGGGAAGTCCGGAGCCTGTACGAGCGTCTGTCGGGCTCCGTGTTCCGGCGCTCGGTTTTCCGCTGGGGCCTAGTGCGCGCCCGCTATGGGGCGAGGCGCTTGCGGGAGTATCTGGAGGCCAACTTCCAGAACAGCACGATGGGCAGCCGCTCCTTGCAGACCGGGCTTCTGATCGTCGCCAAGCGGCTCGACACGGGAAGTACCTGGCCCATGTCCAACAATCCTGGCAACCGCTTCTTCACCGCCAAGCCGGGCGACGACTTCCTTTCCAATGAGGACTATCTCGTGCGTGAGGTGGTCCGGGCCAGCACCGCCGCGCCGAGCTTCTTCGCATCCGAACACATCGTGATCTCGCGCGAGAAAGAGCGGCCCCATGGAGAGTTCGTCGACGGCGGGATGAGCCCGCACAACAATCCCGCTCTGCTCGCGCTCGAACTCGTGGTCATGAGGGGGTTCGGAGCACGGTGGCCGCTCGATCCAGACAAGCTCATGCTCGTATCGGTGGGGACGGGTGCCGCCCAGCCCGGAGCCTCCCGAAGCAGGTTCGCCTTCAAGCACGCCGTCAACGCTCTGCTGTCTCTGATGGACGACTGTGCCGAGTCGGTCGAGACAATGCTGCAGTGGCTCTCCTCCAGCCCCACGGCCCGGCACATCGACGCCTCGATGCAGGATCTCAATGGAGATCTTCTGGCCGAGCGTCCACTGCTACACTATCTGCGATACAACGTCCAACTGGAGAGCCGCTGGTTGCAGGAGAACCTCGGCGTTGAACTGACGGCGGACGAACTTCAGAACCTTAAGAAGATGGATCGTCCGGAGAGCATGTCGGCACTGGCCGACCTGGGTGCTAAAGGGGCGGCCCGGCAAATCGAAGATCGCCACTTTCCGCCCGACTTCGACCTGGGAAGGTAAATGTGCGTGTTCGACCGTGCGTGACTTCGGAGTATGGAACAGGTCTTCGGGGGCGGCCAGGATCACGATAGGCGCCTCTTCGGCGCCATTCTCGCGGAGCGTATCGGTCTCGCGCTGCGCTTCGTTAATAAAGGCAGCGAGCCGGGGCGGGGTGGTGTCTGGCAGATCGAGACCCATTGGCCGCGAGTCGAGCATCCTACATTCCGTGCTGCTTCCTGATGCGCTCGCGCGTCTGGGCGGTCGTCGGCCGCTCAAGAGCACGATCCACTGATGACGTTTCAGGAGCCCGCGCGGTGTGAGTTTCGTTGTGATTCTGCCGCAATTCCCGGTCGGTCTTCGGGGTTCGAGTCACAACACCGCTGCCCAGAACATCGCGTAGTTGCTACTCGTTGTCGTGACTCCCCCGACGAATCGGGCGCATGGGATTCAGGGATTTGGGATGTCGACAGCCCTACTCGAATGGCCCTCGGAGACTTTCGTGCAACGCTTGTAAGACGCTTGCAAGGCGCTCCCGGGGTCGGCGCTCGTCCGATATCTGATCAGAAGAGGATGCGCAGGCCCTTGCAAGCGTTTTACAAGCGTTTCTCCGGACCGATCAGGACATTTCTCTCCGACCGTGAGGGCGCCGATGCTTGGCAGATCACCACTTGCGGACATGGTGTCCTCCAAACAAGCCCCCACGCGTGAGCTCTGGATCCGGTGATCCAGGTTCGAATCCTGGAGGGGCAACTCGCTGTCGACGCCTGAGACCGGCCTACGCCCCTCAAGCCGCAGCCTGCCTCAGAGTAGCCCGCTTTCGTATATGTCATATTTGACATAGCTCGTTGTGCCGATAGCTCCGGGGAGAAGCCCCTCGTCTGGCTTCACGGCCAGATCAAGACGCGTCCCTTTTCCCCGGAAGCGAGAATTGAAGCGGGGTATCTACTCGGCAGGCTGCAACAGGGCGAAAATCTGAGCTTGCCGCATTCACGACCGATGCCGTCGATCGGCCGACGGTGCCACGAGTTCCGGATTCCCGACAAAGGTCAGGACTGGCGGATTGCGTATCGCACCGACGCATAGTGCGTTTGACCCACGCGGCCATTGCGCGCGCTCCATTCGCGATCACGGTCGCTACGTCCTGCTTGACTCGCGCTTGATGAATCGAGCGGAGTTTGGCTGTGAGTGCCGGCTCCGACGCCCGCGCGATCAACTTATATGTGGACCTGCGACTGGCCCGTAGCCACGTGGGGAAGGGAGACGCTTTTCCCTGAGGCGGCTGATTACCAGCCCGCTCCAGACTTCGGGAGGCGTTCGCTACAGAGAGACGGTTTACCACTCGCCAAGCCCCATGGAGA
>Ga0137380_10000915_pt1 | contig 23113 bp, 21 predicted proteins | sample SagtaG_17_FD_104809 | JGI IMG/M metagenome (GOLD analysis project Ga0137380, IMG submission 104809) | Vadose zone soil microbial communities from Sagehorn Ranch, Mendocino, California, USA - Sage2_L_100_16 metaG | ecosystem: Environmental > Terrestrial > Soil > Vadose zone | place: USA...
ACCGTTGCCCGGTGCGGCCTTGGCTCTGCGCAACGACTACAGCGAGGTCGGCTACGGCGGCCCGTACCCGCCGGCCGGCGACCGCCCGCACCGGTACTACTTCGTCGTCCACGCGGTCGACGTGGACGGGCTGGAGCTGACCGCCGACTCGTCGGCCGCGTACGCGTGCTTCAATCTGGCCTTCCATACGCTGGCGCGGGCGATCATCACGCCGACCTATAAGGTCTGAGCCGGCGCCATTGCTGTCGCCTCCGCGACAATTCGAATGCGTGGTCCGCGGCCGGAAAATGCCGAAGTCCGAATTGTCATCGGGCGCCGCGCAGCTCGCTGACGTGGGCCGATGGCGAAGGTGAGACGCGCTCACGTCCTTGGTGACATTTTCAACTGGGCGCGGTCAGTAGCGGCTGCGACTCTGCTGGAACACGTCACGGAAAGCTCCCGAAGAAATGGTCGGGTGGGGCTTTCCGTGGCTATTCCAGACGGAGGCGCGACATGCAGCACGAACTCGGCTCGGCGACGTTGGTCGGGCAGTTCCGCGCGCAGTCGGTCATGCCCCGTTCGCTTCCGGAAACCCGGTACCGCAGGTGGAACGGGGAACCCGGTCTGCTCGCCGCGTTCGACCTGGCCGTCATCGGCGCGGTGTCGCTCGTTGCGGGTCCGGCCTGGGTGGCCGCGCTGGCCGGCATCGCCGGTACGGTCCTCGCCTTCGCGGTCGCCGGCCTATACCGGCCGAGGCTGCGGTTCTCGGCGCTGGACGACCTGCCACGCGTGCTGCTCAGCGTCTGCGGCGTCGTCGCGGTCGGTTCCTTGCTGTCCCCGGCGGTACCGCTGTCCGGCGCTTTCCCGGCGACCCCGGTCCGCTGGCTGGCGCTGGTCGCCGGCGTGGCGATCGGCCGCGGCACGGCGTATGCCGTCCTCTACCGCTTCCGGCGTACCGGCGCGGGAGCGCCCACGCTGGTCATCGGTTCCGGCGAGGTCGCCATCCGCCTGGCCGAGGCGCTGACGGCCGACCGCACCTACGGCCTGGCGCCGATCGGGCTCGTCGGGCCGCCGCCGGTACGGGATCCCGCGCTCCCCGCGCCGCTGCTCGGCACGGTCGACGACCTCGACCGGGTCATCTCCGCGCACCGGCCGCGCAGCGTGATCGTGGCGTTTCCCGCGCTGCACGATGCCACCCTCGTCAGCACGCTGCGCCGGTGCCGGCGGCTGGGCATCGTGGTGTATGTCGTGCCGCGGCTGTTCGAGCTGGCCGTCGGCCGCGCCGGCGTCGAGCTGGTGCACGGTGTCCCGCTGGTCCGGATGGAACCGGAGCCGCCCGGACGATGGCGTCGCGGGGTCAAGCGGGCGATCGACATCACCGGTGCCGTGCTCGGTCTGGTGTTGTTCAGCCCGGTGTTCGCCGCCTGCGCGCTGGCGGTGCGCTGGGAGTCGGGACGCGCGGGTGTGCTGTTCCAGCAGGAACGGATCGGCTTGGACGGCAAGCCGTTCAGGATCCTGAAGTTCCGTTCGCTGACCCCGTCGTCGGACCTGGAGTCGCAGGTTCGCTGGAACATCCGCGAGGACAACCGGGTCGGGCCGGTGGGCCGGGTGCTGCGGGGTAGCTCCCTCGACGAACTGCCCCAGCTGGTCAACGTGCTGCGGGGGGACATGTCGCTGGTCGGGCCGCGACCGGAGCGGCCGTACTTCGTCGAGCAGTTCACCCGCATGTACGACGGGTACCCGGACCGGCACCGGGTCCTCGGCGGAATCACCGGCTGGGCGCAGATCCACGGGTTGCGCGGGGACACCTCGATCGAGGACCGGGTCCGCTTCGACAACTACTACGTGGAGAACTGGTCACCGGTACTCGACCTGAAAATCATCATCCGGACGGTCGGCTCGATGCTGCAGATCCGGAGGCGGTAGCGATGTCGGGGACCGAGTTCGCACCGTTCCGATGGCGTCGCTGGCCGAGCATGTTCCGTACCCCCATGAATGTGGCCCTGGCCCCATTGGCGTGGGCGCTGACCGCCGTCAACACGGCGATCCGGCGACCCAGCCTGGCGGTCGGGGCCACGGTGCTGCTTGTCGGCCTGCCGACCGGAGCCCAGGACGTCTCGACCTCCGGCAAGATCACCCCGGCCGACGTCGCGGCGGCCGGGGTCATCGCCGTGGTGGCGATCCGCCTGCTGCGCGGCGACCGGGTCACCGGGCGCGGATGGCTGCCGTACGCGGCGGCCGTGACGTCGTTCGCCATCGCCACCATCACGGCGACCGACGTGGGCACGAGCGCGGTCGGCTTCGTGCGGTACACCGAACTCTTCGTCCTGGTACCGGTCGCCGCCGCGCTCGCGATCCGGGACCGCCGCGACGTCCTGGTGGTGGCCGGCGCGATCGTCGCCACCACGGTGTTCGAGGGCTCCGTCGGGGTGTACCAGTACCTGACCGGGACCGGTGCCTCCTATGCGGGGCAGTTCGTGCGGGCGGTCGGAACCTTCGGCGCCGACCAGGTCGAGGCGATGGGCGCAGTCGTCGGCTACGGCCTGCTCGTCACGCTGGCGTTGGGCCTTGCGCTGCGCGGGCGCGCCCGGGTCGCGGTGGTTGCGCTCGCACTGCTGTTGACGGTACCGCTGGGGCTCTCGCTCAGCCGCGGTGCCTGGATCGCCACGGCCGCCTCGGTTTTCGTGATGCTCGTCGTCTTCAGTTGGCGGATCGCGGCGGCGGTCGTCGGTACGACGGTGCTGGTCGTTGCGGTTCTGGCGATGGGCAGCACCGCCGGATCGGGGCCGCAGTTCGGCGAGCGGCTGGGGAGCATCGTCTCCACGGGAAGCGAGCCCGACCGCTCGGTGAAGGACCGGTACGCGCTGTGGTCCAGCGCGATCGGGATCTGGCGTGACCACCCGGTCTTCGGCGTCGGCATGAAGGACTTCGTCGAGTACCGGGACAGCTATGCCCCGATGTCCCTGTCCGCGGGCAGCGACGTGGATGACAAGGGCTCCGGGTACCGGCGGGAGCCGCTGCTCTCCCCGCATAACCAGTACCTGCAGGTGCTCAGCGAGCAGGGCACGGTCGGGATCCTCGCCTTCGGCGGCCTGCTGGGAGCGCTGGCCGTGACGGCGGTGCGCCGTCGCCGCCGGCCCGGCTCCGTCTCCGTCGAGCCGGCCCGGTTCTTCGACCTGGCAGCTCCGGGCATCCTAACCTGGACGTTGATCGATTTCATGTACGGCGATGTCGGCGCCGGCCCGACCGGCGTGCTGCTGGCGATCCTGCTGGGACTCGTCGCGCGGCGCAGTCTCATCGCACCCGGCGAGGAGACGTCATGACCCTCGCACCCACCCGGCGCGTCGCGGCTTCCGTTGGCACGGCGGCCAACCCGCTGGCCCGCGCGGCGGTCCTGACCGTGGCCATCACGCTGTCCGGATCGCTGCTGGGCCTCGGCCGGGACCTGCTGCTGGCCCGGTTCTTCGGCGCGACCGGTGCGACGGACGCGTTCCTGGTCGCCTGGACGGTACCGGAAACGGCGTTCCCGCTCGTGGTCGAGGGTGCGCTGGCGTTCCTTCTGGTACCGCTGTTCAGCCGGGCGCTGGCCGAGGCCGGTACCGGTCCCGCGGTACGCGACCTGGTCGCCGCCACCGCGCCGCGCATCCTGGCCGTACTGGCTACGGCGTCGGCGATGGTGGCCGTCGCGGCACCGGTACTCGTGCACCTCATCGCGCCCGGACTCGCCGACCCGGCCCTAGCCGTCACGTGTACCCGCCTGACCGCCGTGACCGTCCTGACGTTCGGCATGGCCGGTTACCTGAGCGCCGCGCTGCGGGCACACCACGTGTTCGGCGCGCCGGCGACCATCCACCTCGCCTACAACACCGGCATCCTGGCGCTGGTCTGGCTGCTGCACGGCCGGTTCGGCATCGTCAGCGCCGCCGCCGGAGTCGCGCTCGGCAGTTGCTTCATGGTGGCGACCCAGGTGCCGAGCTTCCTGCGCCGTGTCGGGTGGCCGCGCCGCGTGCTCAGGCGGGCCTCGCCGGTGACGGTGGCCGCGTTCGCGCCGATCGCCGCATACACGCTGACCCGCCAGGCGCAGGTGTTCGTCGAGCGGTACGTCGGTTCGGCCCTGCCCGCCGGTACCATCTCGCACCTGAACTACGCGCAGAAGGTCGCGCAGATGCCGATGCTCGTGGCGCTGCTCGTCTGCACCGTCACGTTCCCCACCCTGGCCCGCAGCGTCGCGGCCGGGCAGGCCGAAAAGGCACGCCTGCGCCTGGAAAGCGATCTGCGCACGGTGACCGCCCTGATCCTGGTCGCCGCGGCTTACCTGATCGCCTTCGCGCCGACGATCGTCGCCGTTCTCCTGCAGCACGGCCGGTTCGACGCGCACGACACCGCGGCGACCGCGACGATCCTGCGGGTGTACGCGCTCGGCCTGCTCGGGCAGGCACTCGTGGGAGTGCTCTGCCGGCCGTTCTTCACCGCAGAGCGCCCGGGCTGGTACCCGGCGCTCGCGATGGCCGTCGGGCTGACCGTCACCACGGTGTGCGCGGTGCTCGGGGCGCCGGCCTTCGGGGTCACCGCGGTCGCCGCCGCGAACGTCACCGGAATCACCGTGACCGCGCTGCTCCTGCTCGCCGGGCTGCGCCGGCAGAGCGTGACGGTGTCGCTGTCCGCCCTCGGTTGGGCGACGGTACGCCTGGCGGCCGCGGCCGCCGGGGCTGGAGCGGTCGGTCGGTTCGCCGGTACAGCGCTCGCGGGCGCACCGTCCATCGTGGTCGGTGCCGCCGGCGGGCTGATCGTGCTCGCCACCTTCGCGGCTCTGGGGAGGCTGTCCCGTGTCTGGTGACTTCGTGCTCATGTACCACTCGGTCGAGCCCTACACCGCGGACCCTTACCAGGTCACCGTGCGACCGGACCGGTTCGACCGGCAACTGCGCTGGCTGCGCCGCCGCGGGCTGCGCGGTACCTCCATGCGCGAACTGCTTTTGGCCCGCCGCGAAGGCCGGGCCACGGGCCTGGTCGGGCTCACCTTCGACGACGGGTACGCCGACTTCGTCAGCCACGTCATGCCGACCCTGGCCCGGTACGGCTTCTCCGCCACCGTGTTCGTCATCGCCGCAGCGCTGGGCGGCACGAACACCTGGGACGAGCCGGGGCCGTGCAAGCGGCTGATGTCGGCCGACGAGGTACGGCACGCGGTGGCCGAGGGGATCGAGGTCGGCTCGCACAGCCTGAGCCACCAACGGTTGACCGGGGTCGGGGACGGCGTTCTCGCCGACGAGGTACGCCGCAGCCGGACGATTCTGAGCGAGCTGACCGGGCGCGACGTGGACGGCTTCTGCTACCCGTACGGCGCGGTCGGTGCCCGCGAGATCGAGGCGGTCCGGGCGGCCGGGTACCGGTACGGGTGCGGGGTGGGCCGGTCGGGGCCGGGCGGCCGGTACGCCCTGCCGCGCACGTTCGTCGGCGACCGCGACACCGCACCGCGCCTGCTCGCCAAGTGGATCCGGCACCGGGTGGTGGCCCGATGAGGGTCCTCCACGTCATCACCGGCCTCGGCGTCGGCGGCGCCGAGCACCAGCTCCGGTTGCTGCTCAAGCGGTTGCCGCACGAGTGCGAGGTGGTCGCGCTGACCAACCCTGGACCGGTGGCCGACGCGATCCGCGCGGACGGTACCCCGGTGCACGTGCTGGACATGCGAGCAAACCGGGACCTGTCCGCGGTTCCGCGGCTGGCGCGGCTCATCCGGGCCGGTTGCTTCGACGTGGTGCACACGCACCTGTACCGCGCCTGCGTCTACGGACGCATCGCTGCGCGCCTGGCCGGCGTACCGCACGTCGTGGCCACCGAGCACTCGCTCGGCGACGGCCTGATCGAGGGCCGTCCCACGAGCCGCGCGGTGCGCTCGCTCTACCTGGCCACCGAACGGTTGGGGCAGACCACGATCGCGGTATCCGACGCGGTGGCGCAGCGGCTGCGCGCGTGGGGCGTGCGCCGCGACCGGATCCAGGTGGTAGCCAACGGGATCGACGCGGCCGAGCTGCGGTACGACCCGGAACTGCGGGCAGCCGCGCGCGCCCGGCTGGGTATCGCGCAGACCGCCCGGGTGGTCGGCGCCATCGGCCGGCTGGTCCCGACCAAGCGGGTCGACCAGCTCGTCCGCGCGATGACCGTGGTACCCGACGCGACGCTGCTCGTGGTCGGCGACGGACCCGAGCGCGGCGCGCTGGAGAACCTGGTGGGGGAGTTGGGCCTCGGCGACCGGGTGGTCTTCGCCGGCGCGACCCCGTACCCGCGGGAGATGCTGTGCGCGATGGACGTGTTCGCCGCACCGTCCACCCAGGAGACGTTCGGCATGGCCGTGCTCGAAGCGCTGGCCACCGGCCTGCCCGCGGTGTACGTCACCTGCCCGCCGCTGGAGGAGCTGTCGCCGGACGCCGCGCCACATGCCCGTCGGGTGACAGGACCGTCCTTTGTGGACGGACTGCGCGCCGAGCTGGCCCGGCTCGACGACCGGGGCGGTACCCGGCTGCCGGTACCCGCCGCCGTCGACCACTACGACATCGCCCGACTCGCCGACGCGGTCGGGCAGGTATACGAACGCCTCGCCCGCAGGCGTCGGCCCGTTCCCACGTTCCGGCTCATCGAGAGTGAAGGATCATGAAACCCACGTCCTCGGAGATTCTCCGCCAACTGGTGCGCCGGTTCGGCCTGCTGGTGCTCCTGACCCTCCTGGGCGGGATCGCGGGCGGGGTGTACGGCGCGGTGAAGACGCCCAGCTACGTCGCGCAGTCCTACGTCGTGGTGACCGGGCAGCCGGGCGAACCCGGCGTCGCGCTGAACTTCGCCCAGGCGTACGGCCGGATCGTCAAGACCGGTCCGGTCGCCGACAAGGCGGCCGCCGGCCTCGGCTCGCGGCAGGACCTCCAGCTGGTGACCACGTCAACGTCCCCCGACACGCCGGTCGTCGAGATCACCGCCACCGGTACCGATGCGAAGCACACCGCCGACGTCGCGAACGCCGTGGCGCAGGCGCTCGTGGACGTCGGTAACGGCCGCAAGGAACAGACCCGGGTCACCCTCTCCATCCTGGCGTCGGCGTCGGTACCAGCCGCGCCGTCGTCCCCGAAGCCGCCGCTGGAACTGGCGGTGGGTGCCGCGGCCGGTCTGCTCCTCGGCGGGCTGTCGGTACTGGCCGGCGTCGGCAGGTCGTCGCCGGCGGTTGCCGAGGTCGAGCACCGGGTACCGATCTCACCGGTCATCGCCGCACCCGCCACGCGAGCCATCACCTTCTACCCGCAGACGCCGTACTACGGCGACAGCCACAACGGCGAGAAGATCGTCGGCCGGGCCGTCGTACTTCCGCGGGACGTGCGATGAGCACCGCGACACTGCCCCGTGTACCGGAGCTGGGCACCGGCGAGTGGTCCGTGGAGATCCGCCGCGACGACGACAGCCTGGCGGCTCTGCGCGCCGAGTGGAACGAGCTGTTCGGCCGGTGCGCGACCGCCACCCCGTTCCAGTCGCACGCCTGGCTCGACGCCTGGTGGCGCAACTACGGAGTACCCGGTCGGCTGCGCCTGGTGCTGGTCCGCCACAGTGGACGGTTGGTCGGCGCCGCCGCGTTCCGGCGCGAACGCCGGTGGTTCTGCACCGTGCTCACGCCCGTCGGCGGAGCCCTGTCGGACTTCACCGACGTACTGCTCGACGGCGCGGTTGCCGAGCCAGCCGCCCGCCTGATCGCCAGCGCGCTCCGCCAGCAGCGGGGCTGGGATCTGCTCGACTTCCCGGAGACCCGCGAGGACGCGGCCGCCGGCCGGGCACTGCTGGCCGAATGGCCGGGCCGGCGGTGGCAGGTGCCGGCGTCGCTGTGCCTGGAACTGCCGGCGACCCCGGCCGAGGACCTCGTCCGCGACCTGCCCAGCCACGCCCGCAAGACCGTGCGGCGCCGGGTCAACCAGATCGCGCGGCTGGGCCTTGCGACCCGGACGGTACCGGCGGAGGAGACCGAGCGGGCCATCGCCGACCTGCTGCGCCTGCACGCGGCGCAGTGGCAGGGGCGGGGCGGCAACCGGGAACACCTCCGTCCGCGGTTCACCCGCCACCTCACCCGTGCCATCCGCGGCATGGTCGAGGCGGGCCAGGCCGCGGTGCTGGAGTACCGGATCGCCGACCGCCTGGTGGCGTCGAACCTCGTCGTCATCGGACCCGGCCTGGCCGGCGGGTACCTCTACGGCGCCGAACCCTCGCTGCGGGACGACCTCGACATCGCCACGCTGCTGGTGACCACCACGACAGCGCTGGCGCACGACCGGGGCTGCTCGACGATGAGCATGCTGCGCGGTGCCGAGGGGTACAAGATGCGGTGGCGCCCGCACGAGGCGACCAACCAGCGGATCCTGCTCGCCCGCAGCGGGAGCTTCCGCGCGCCGGTGTACGCCGCCGGAGTCCTCGCGCGGCGGCGCGCCGTCCAGGCCGTCAAAGCGCGCCTGCCGTGGCTGCGCGCCGCCCGCGACCGCGCCCGCCGGCTCATCGCGAGGCGGCCGCGATGAGTACGTTGCGGGTGTTGCACGTCGCCCAGCCCACCGACGGCGGCGTGGCGCGCTACGTCGTCGAAGCCTGCCGGGACCAGGTGGCCCGCGGCTGGGACGTCGCGGTGGCCTGCCCGCCCGACGGGCCGCTGTCCGGCGAACTGGCGAGCCTCGGGGTACCGTGGCTGCCCTGGCCGGCCGGGCGTGGACCCGGCCCGGATTCGCTGGACGAGTCCCGGCGCCTGGGACGCCTGATCCGCCGGCAGCGCCCCGATGTGGTGCATCTGCATGCGTCCAAGGCGGGCCTCGCCGGACGGCTCGCCCTGCGCCGGGCGCTGCCGACGCTGTTCCAGCCGCATGCGTGGTCGTGGCTCGCCGTCGACGGAGCCCTGCGGCGGGCGAGCATCGGGTGGGAGCGCACGGCGGCGCGGTGGACCGACCTGTTCGTGTGCGTCGGTGCGGCCGAAGCCGAGCAGGGCCGGGCGATGCGCGTACGCGGCCGTTACACGGTCGTGCGCAACGGCGTGGACCTGGACCGGTTCAGCCCGGCTGATGACCGTGCCCGGGCGGCCGCCCGGCAACAGGCGGGCGTCGACCGCGCGGTACCGCTGGCGGTGTGCGTCGGCCGGTTGACCCGCCAGAAGGGCCAGGATGTCCTCCTCTCGGCGTGGCGCCTGGTCCGGCAGCGCTGTCCGCACGCCGAACTGGTCCTCGTCGGAGACGGCGACCTGGTGCCGGTACTGCGGTCCGCCGAGGTACCCGGAGTCCGCTTCGCCGGTGCGGTGACCGACGTCCGTCCCTGGTTGGCCGCCGCCGATCTCGTGGTGCTGCCGTCGCGCTGGGAAGGGCTCCCCCTCACCGCGCTCGAAGCGCTGGCAACCGGACGGCCGGTGGTCGCGAGCGCCGTACCCGGCCTCGTCGAGGTCGTCGCGCCCGAGGTCGGCGCGCTGGTACCGCCGGACGATCCCGCCGCGCTCGCCGGCGCGCTCGCGCTCCGGCTGCATGACCCGTCGGGTACCGCCGTCGAAGGTACCGCCGCCGCCCGCCACGCCAGGCAGTTCGACCTCAGCCGCACATTCGACCGCCTCGCTTCGGCCACCGAAAGCCTTACACCACAAGGGGTACTGACATGAGCGCGCTCGACCTCGCCGATCCCGGCTTCTGGCAACAGCCGCCGGCGCAACGGTTGGCGGCGTTCGCCCGGCTGCGCCAGCTCGACACGCCGGCCTTCGTCGCCGAGAGCACCGGCTCGCGGCGCGGGTACCACGCGCTCGTCCGGCACGCCGACGTGGTGGAAGCCAGCCGCAAGCCCGATGTCTTCATCAGCGGACCCGGCGTGACCGTACCTCGACCGCCCCGCTGGGTACGGTTCGCCTTCGGCGACTCGATGGTGAACCTCGACGATCCACGCCACGCGAGCCTGCGCGGGATCGTCTCGAAGGCGTTCACCCCGCGGATGATCGCCAAGACCGTGGAGAACGTCGGCCGGGTCGCCGCCCAGATCGTCGACGAGGTCGTCGACAGCGTCCCGGGCGACTTCGTCGAGTCGGTGGCGACCGAGCTTCCGTTCCGGGTGATCTGCGACATGATGGGGATCCCGCAGGAGTACCGCGCGGAGATCCTCCAGGACGTCAACCACACGACCGAGAACACCGGCGTCGCGGCCCGGCGGCGGTTGCGGGTACCGGGGCGGAGCCTGCGGGCTCTGGCGAGGCTGCACCGGATCGTTGCCCGCGTCGGGCACGAGCGCCGCCGGCACCCGACCGACGACCTGATCTCCGCGCTGGTGACCGCGAACGTGGACGGGAGCCGGCTGAACTCCCGGGAGTTGGGCGCGTTCTTCTCGCTGCTGCTCGTGGCCGGCGTGGAGACCACCCGCAACACGATCGCGCACGGCCTCGTCCTGCTGAGCGAGCATCCCGCCCAGAAGGAGCTGTTGCTGTCGGACCTCGACCGGTACCTGGGCGGCTTCGTCGAGGAGGTCATCCGGTACTCGTCACCGATCATCCAGTTCCGCCGCACGGTGGCCAGGGACTACGAACTCAACGGGTACCCGCTGCGTGCCGGCGACGACGTCGTGCTCTTCTACACCTCGGCCAACCGCGACGAGGCGGTGTTCCCCGAACCGGACGCGTTCGACCTCACCCGCAGCCCGAACCCGCACGTCGGCTTCGGGGGCGGCGGGCCGCATTTCTGCCTGGGCGCCTCGCTCGCGCGCCAGGAGCTGAGCGTGCTGTTCCGCGAACTGCTCACCCGGCTTCCCGACATCCGCGCCACGGGCGCGCCGGAGCTGATCCCGTCCAGCTTCGACAACCGGGTCGGCCGCCTGCCCTTCACCGTCGCACCGCTCGGCGCGCGGAAGGCGCTGACATGAACCCCAGGAGAGCACTCGTCATCGCGGCCGCCGTACTGGTTGCCGGAAGCCTCTCGCTGGTGGCAGTCAAGGCGGCGACGGCCAACCACGGCGGTCCCGGTGACGTGCCGCGAGCAGCGCCGCCCCCGCCAGCCCCGCCGCGCGACCATCCGCCCCAGCCGCTCGGCCGGACCGGCTGGGTACCGGCCTTCAGCGACGAGTTCGAAGGTAGCTCCCTGGACACCTCGAAGTGGGCCGACGCATCCAGCGCCGAGGCCGACGACGGGCACGGCAACAAGGACAACGAGCAGCTCGAATGGAACGAGGCCGCCAACTGCGTGGTGTCCGGCGGGGAACTGGACATGAGCGCCCGGCGGCAGTCCTTCACCGCACCGTCCGGTGCCGGCTACGACTGGACCTCCTGCCTGCTGTCCACCACGCCGTCCTTCGCCTTCCAGTACGGGTACGTCGAAGAGCGTGCGGTACTGCCGGCGCAGAAGGGTTTCTGGCCGGCCTTCTGGACCTGGCAGGCGCCCGGGGTGGATGCGCCCGTCGAAACCGACGTCTACGAGTTCTACTCGAGCAACCGGCACGAGCTGGAACTCACCCAACACTCGGAAGGATCGAGTACCTGTCGCTGGCACCCGAGCTTCGACCCCGCCGCGGACTGGCACACCTACGCCGCGTCGATCGAGCCGTCCGGTACCGTCTGGTACGTCGACGGCGCCGAGGTGTGCCGCACCGCCGCCACGTCGAGCGGGATGACGAACATCATCTCGAACCTGGCCGTGCACGCGGAGGACCCGCCGGACCCGGCGGTGACGAGTGCGGTGAAGCGGATCGACTACATCCGGGCGTGGCAGCGGCCGTAAATGCCGGCTACCGCAGCCATCCGTCCTTGCGGGCGATCCGGATCGCGTCGAGGCGGTTGCGGGCGCCGGTCTTCTTGATGACCGAGGACAGGTAGTTGCGCACCGTACCCAGCGAAAGGTAGAGCCGGCCGGCGATGTCCGCGACCGACTCGCCCTGCGCGGCCAGGCCGAGGACCTCCCATTCCCGGGTGGTCACCGCCTTGTCGGCGCCGATGGAGGCCATCTGCAGTCGCGGGTCGACGACCCGCTCGCCGCGCGCGACCCGCCGGATCGCCTCGGCGAGTACCGGTACCGGGATGCCCTTGACCACGAAACTCAGTTCCGGGGACCGGCGGCGGGGCGGCAGCATCCCGCGCTTGTCCGGATCGGAGACCACCAGGATCGCGCAGCCGGGTAGCCGGACCCGTAACTCGCTGGCCACCGGAAGAACCTGGCTCACCATGTAGTCGGTGTTGAACAGCACGACCGCCGGCCGGAAGTGCGCCACGAGGTGGGCCACGCCGTCTTCGAAGTCGAGACGGCCGACGATCGCGATGCCGTCCGCACGCGACAGGGGTGCGGTCAGCCCGCGGGCAGGGACGCGGGCGTCCTCGACAAGAAGGACTCGGATCACCGTCACCCCCCGGCACACGTGGGTAGTTACCTTCCCCCATGTGAGCGAAACCGTAGGCGACCTGATACAAGGTCAACGCCTACCGCCGGGCGGTTGGCACGTTCTAAGGAGTCCACCGTTGCGCTGTCGCCACGAACGCGGTGATGGCTGACCAGTAGCGGTCGGGGCGATCCAGCCAGAGGGGCTCCCGGCGTGGCAGAGTGGCGACGTGGGCGATCCGTTGACCGAGCAGGCCGAGACGCTGGCCGCGCTCAGGCAGGTATTCGACGCGGCCGGGCCGTACCTGGACGGGCTTCCCGAGCGGCTGGTCTACGACCGGACGGCCGAGCCGCTGCTCGGCGAGCTGGACGGGCCGCTGCCCGAGCAGGGCTCGGGTACCCGGGCGGCCGTCGAGACGTTGCTGCGGGTCGGGACGGCGACCGCGACCGCCTCGGCTGGGCCGCGCTTCTACCACTTCGTCATCGGCGGCTCGACACCCGCCGCGCTGGCCGCCGACTGGGTCGTGTCGATGCTGGACCAGAACGCGTTCGTGCGCGCCTCGTCGCGCTTCGCCGACGCGGTGGAGACGGTCACGCTGGACTGGCTGCGCGAGCTGGTCGGCCTGCCCGCGGGCTGGGGCGGCGCGCTGACCGCGAGCGCCACCTTCGCCAACCTCACCGGTCTGGCCCTGGCCACGCACTGGTGGGCGGAGCGGCACGGGGTGGACGTGACGTCGGCGGGGCTGGCCGGGCTGCCCCGGATGCCGGTGCTGTCCGGGGGGTACGTGCATCCCAGCGCGCGCAAGGCCCTGCAGATGCTCGGTCACGGCAAGGACACCGTCGAGCTGTTCGTCCGCGACGACGTGGGCCGGGTCGATCTGGCCGCGGTACGGCGGCGGCTGGGTGAGCTCGACGGCGCTCCCGCGGTACTGATCGGCACCGCCGGCGAGCCGGACGCGGGCGAGTTCGACCCGCTGGCCGACCTCGCCGACCTGGCCGGGGAGTTCGGTGCCTGGCTCCATGTCGACGGCGCGTTCGGTCTGTTCGCGGCGCTGTCCCCGCGCACGGCGTACCTCACCGCGGGAGTGGACCGCGCGGACTCGATCGCCGCCGACGCGCACAAATGGCTCAACGTGCCGTACGAGAGCGGGTTCGCGTTGGTCCGGGAACCCGGCCGGCTCGGGGCGGCATTCGGTATGCCGGGCGCACCGTACCTGCCGGGACCGGACGACCCCCGGGGCGGCTACGGCCTGCTCGGCCCGGAGTCCTCGCGGCGGGCGCGCGCCCTGCCGATCTGGGCCACCCTCGCGGCGTACGGCCGCACCGGGTACCGGGAACTGGTGGAGCGGCACTGCGACCTCGCCGCACACCTCGCGGCGACCGTCGACGCGGCGCCCGACCTGGAGCGGCTGGCCGAGGTACCGCTCAACGTGGTCTGCTTCCGCTACCGCCCGACCGGCCTGTCCGAACCGGAGCGCAACGACGTCAACCGCCGGCTCGGCGAGGCGTTGCTCGACGACGGCCGGGTGTTCGCCGGTACCACTGTCCACAGTGGACGGGTGGCGCTGCGCCCGGCGATCAGCAACGGGCGCACCACCGCGGCCGACCTCGACCTGTTCGTCGAGGTCGTCCGCGAGTTGGGCGCGAAGGTCCAGTCAGGACAGCGCTAGCTCGCGCGCACGTACGTCGACCGGACCCGGGCCGGCCGGCAGCGCGTGAGGCATCGGAGGGGCGAATGTCTAAAGTCGCGGTGGAGCTTCGCGGTGCTCGGCCCCGGTGGCGTCGGCGGTCTGCTCGGCGCGGTACTGACCCCCGGTCACCGCGCGGATCGTGAAGGAACTGGAGGCCCCGGACCCTAGGCTGAGCGTGGCGGCGGTACCGGATCGGGACCGCGCCGGCCGCCGGGACGGCAGCGAACCAGGCGCCGAGCGGCGAGGACGAGGCCCGGCCCACCCCGTGGGTGCGCAGCGCATCTACCGTGTAGTGCGAACAGCTCGGGCTGAACCGGCACCCCGGCCAGCAGGCAGTTGTTGTCGATCGCCTCCCCGATGCAGCATCCGGTCTCCAGGAGGCAGGCATCGCGCAGGCACGAGTCGCCGCCGGACCGGCCCCGCGGGTACCCGCGCCGCCGGCGGTCGTAGCGACGGTAACGCATACCCCGAAGGTACCGGGGACGGGCAAGGGTGGTCAGGCCGCCCGGTACGGGGTCTCAGGCCGAGGGGTAGTTGACGCCCTGTTCGAGGAGGGCGAGCGCGCGGTCGGCGAGTACCGACGGCGGGGTGTCCGGTTCCGCCTGCCGCCACGCGACCATGGCGGTCTGCACGGCGGTGGTGGCGACCGCGGCGACGAGCGTGGGCCGGGGATCGGCGGCCGGGTCGACGCCCATGCGGGCGGCCACGTGCGCCGCCAGCCCGGCCAGGCGCACGGTGCACAGCTCCAGGCTCCGGGCGTACACCGCCGGGCTCTCCCGCATCATCTGCTGGACGCAGCTGAACCGGTCCGGGTCGACGCCGCCGGTGCCGTCCTCACAGCCCCGGATCACCGCGACGGTCGCGTGCCGCAGCGCGGTGATCACCGGCTCGTGCGCCGGCCGGGTGGCGAACGCCGCGTACAACGCCGAGAACTGCTTGTCCTGCAAGGTGAGCGCGACGTCCTCTTTGGACTCGAAGTACCGGAAGAAGGTCCGCGGGGACAGCTCCACCGCCTCGGCGATCTCGTCCACGGTGGTGGCCTCGAACCCCTTGCGCCGGAACAGGTCGAACGCGGCCTCGACCAGCGCGTCGCGGGTGCGCTGCTTCTTGCGCTCGCGCAGGCCGGCGCTGGGGTCCGTCGATACCGCCGTCATGACGGCAGTTTAGCGTCTCCGACACGGTATGACTTTATTCCGCGTGTGACGGTGTTCACTTGGTGACGTAAGTTAGTTGACGACAGATGTCAGCGGCTGACATGTTTCTCGGTATGACTCAGATCCGGGAAACCGCCACGGAGGCGTCACCCACCCGGGTGCCGGCGGCCGACCCCAAGCGCTGGCTGGCGCTCGCGGTCATCGCCATAGCCCAGCTCATGGTCGTGCTCGACGCCACGATCGTGAACATCGCGATGCCCTCCGCGCAACATCAACTGCACATCACCGACGCCAACCGGCAGTGGATCGTCACCGCGTACACCCTCGCCTTCGGCGGACTGCTGCTGCTCGGCGGCCGGATCGCCGACTACGTCGGCCGCAAGCGGATCTTCCTGATCGGCCTGATCGGCTTCGCCGGCGCCTCCGCGCTCGGCGGGGCGGCCGGCAACGCGGGAACCCTGTTCGCGGCGCGTGGCCTGCAGGGCCTGTTCGGCGCGCTGCTCGCCCCGGCCGCGCTCTCGCTGATCACGGTGACCTTCACCGACGTGAGGGACCGGGCCAAGGCGTTCGGCGTGTTCGGCGCCATCTCCGGCGTCGGTGCGGCGATCGGCCTGATCATGGGCGGCCTGCTCACCGAGTACACGAGCTGGCGCTGGTGCCTGCTGGTCAACATCCCGATCGCGTTGATCGCGTTCGCGCTGGCCCTGCCGATCGTCAAGGAGAGCCGGGCCGGCGGCAACACCAGGTACGACGTACCGGGCGCGGTGCTGGCCACCGGCGGGCTGCTCGCCCTGGTGTACGGGTTCACGAAGGCCGCGGAGGACGGCTGGTCGGCGGGTGTCACGCTGACCTTCTTCGCCATCGCCGCGGTGCTGCTGGTCGGCTTCGTGGTGTTCGAGGCGCGCTCGGCCAACCCGCTGCTGCCGCTGCGCGTCGTGCTGCACCGCAACCGCGGCGGCTCGTTCCTGGTCTCGGTGCTCATGGGCGCGGGCATGCTGGGCATGTTCCTGTTCATGACGTACTACTTCCAGGGCACCCTGCACTACTCGCCGCTGCGCAGCGGGATCGCCTACCTGCCGTTCTCCGGCGCGCTCATCGTGACCGCGATCGTCGGCAGCGGGTTCCTGCCCAGGGTCGGCCCGCGGGTCATGATGACCGCCGGCGGGCTCCTGGCCACCGGCGCGATGGTGTCGCTGACCCAGTTGCGGATCGACTCGTCCTACCCGACGTTCATCCTGCCCGCGTTCATCGTCATGGCGGTCGGCATGGCGCTGGTCTTCGTGCCGCTCGGCAATACCTCGCTGACCGGTGTCGCCGACCACGACGCCGGGGTGGCCAGCGCCATGGTGAACACCACCCAGCAGGTCGGTGCCTCGCTCGGCGTGGCGCTGCTCAACCACCGTCTTCACCAACGCCACCACGTCGTACCTGCAGGCGCACGGGCCGGCCGCCGCGCCGCTCGGCATCGTGCACGGGTACAACGTGGCGTTCACCCTCAGCGCGGTGCTGATGGCAGCCGCGACCCTGGCGGTCTTCGCGCTGATCCGCAACGACCGGCGGCCGGGCGCCGCACCGGCGGAAGCCGTCGACGAGGCCCCGGCGCTGGCGGCCACGGTCGCCTGACGGCGCGCGGAGCTGGGCCGGCCGCTACCCGCGGGACCGGCCCAGCTTCGCCCGCGCGTCCGAGAGGTCCATCCCGTGCAGCCGCAGCAGGTTCTCCCCGAGGATCTTCCGCTTCGCCTGGTCGGTCAGCTGCGGGTACCCGTACCCGGCGCACAGGTCCGCCGGGATCGTGAAGTCCATGAAGGCCCGCAACGCCCACTGCGGGTGGAAGATCGGCGCCTCCGACCCGTACACGATCTTGTCCTCGCCACACCAGAAGAGCAGCTTGCCGAGGATCTCGGCGAACATCCGCGGAGCCCGTACCAGGAAGTTGATCGTCGCGGCCAGCGAGGCGTACAGGTTCGGATACCGGATGAGCTGCCAGCACGTCTCGTCCAGGAACGGCAGCCCGACGTGGAAGATGACGAAGTTGAGGTCCGGGAAGTTGGCCGCGGCACCGTCCATGTCCCAGGTCTGGGTGTGCTCGATGGGCTGCGGGCCCAGCGGTACGCCCTTGTGCACCCCGATCAGGTTCACGCCGAGCTCGCGCGCCTTCTCGAAGACGGGAAACGCCACCCGGGGATCGTCCATCCGCCACGGGTACGGCGCGCCGTAGTCGTACCGGACGTTGTAGAACTTGAACGCCCGCGCGCCGTACTCGCCGACCTGGCGCTCCATCAGGTCCAGCGCCTTGCGGCCTTCGAGCGGGTTGACCGATCCCCAGAACACCGTGCGGTCCGGGTCCCGGCCGGCCAGGTCGGCGCAGGCCTCCCAGGGGGACAGGCCGTCGTGGTACAGGTCGGTGAGTGGTAGCGGCATCGCGACGAGCATGTCGGTGTCCGACTCGTCGTACACCATCCGGCGGATGTCCGAGACCGTCCACTGCCGCAGGAACTCCTCGGGCGGCATCTTGGGCTGGTCGTCGGGGGTCAGCGCGGCGTGGAACGCGTACAGGTGGTTGGAGAACATCTCCCCGGGGGTACCGAACGCGTTCTTCTTCTCGAAGTTGAACACGTGCGCGACGCTGTCGAAGACGAAGACCTCATCAATCACGGCTGGTGCTCCTTTACATACCCGTCCCGGTCCGGTACCTCGGCGGGTGGCGGCAGGAAGCGCAGGATCCCCGCAGCGCGGGGGGAGAGGCGCTCGGTCGTCCACGCCTCGTCCCACACGATCCGCACCTCGGCGTCCGTGACGCCGGGCGCGTCCAGCATCCGGTCCCGCACCTGGGTCAGTACGGTGGCGGCGAACGGGCACCAGCCGGAGGTCAGCAGCAACTCCACCCGGGCCCGCCCGTCCTCGACCCGGACCGAGCGCACGAGGCCCATGTCAACGACAGAGATCCCTTTCTCCCGGCAGCAGGGGTCGTAGACCCGCGAGAGCGCCTCGCGCGCCCAGACCGGTATCTCGGACATGACGCCATCGTCGGCCACCCGTTCGCCGCGCCGGTACCCCCGGGCTTTTCAAATGCTGACCGGCGGCGACATGCTGGGTCCTGTGAGTGGGTCACCGCCGATCGACCTGATCCAGAGCGTGTCGCGGGCGCTGCGCGTACTGGAACAGGTGGCGCAGGCGCAGCGGCCGCTGCCGGCGAAGGTGATCGCCCGCCGGTGCGGCCTCAACCTCTCCACGGCGTACCACCTGATCCGGACCCTTTGCTACGAGGGCTACCTGATCCGGCAGGCCGACGGGAAGTACGTCATCGGCTCGAAGGTCGCGCAGCGGTTCCACGAGCTGGTCGACTCGTTCCAGCGGCCACCGTCGGCCGCGGCGGTACTGCGGCACCTGGTCGCGGCGAGCGAGCACAGCGCGTATCTGGCCCGCGTCGCGGCCGACCGGGTGGTGATCGTGGAGATGGTGGAGGGGCGGTACTCGCCGTGGCTGGAGGACCTCCAGGTCGGCCTGGAAACCGCGGCCCACGCGACCGCCCTGGGCAAGTCGCTGCTGACCACGCTCCCGCGGCACACCGTGCGGCGCCTGCTCGCCCTGCAGGGTCTGCGGCCGTTCACCCGCCGGACCCCGACCGACGTCGGCATGATCGAGGGCGAGCTGCGCGAACTGCGGCCGGGCGACGTGGTGATCGAGCGCGGCCAGTTCCGCGACAACGTCGCGTGCGCCAGCATCGTCGTGCCCGCGGACAACCCGGTCGGCTGGTGGGCCCTGGGTGTGTCGACGCGCGGGCTGGACCTGCCCGAGCCGCTTCTCGGCCACCTTCGCCGGGCGGCGGCCGACCTGGGTGCCTGACCCACATCGCGCGCATGGCGGTTGGACGCGCGTCCGGCGAGCGGGTTCCCGGGCGGGTCAGTCTTCGCCGCCAACCTGCCCATCGACGGCGGTACCCTGCTGCGATGACAAGGGTCGCAGTCATCGGTACCGGCCGGATGGGCGCCGCGATGGTGGGCCGCCTCACCGGTGCGCGCCACGACGTCGTGGCGTACAACCGCAGCCGCCCGCGGGCCGAACGGCTCGGGGTCGAGGTCGCCGGTACCCCCCGCGAGGCCGCCACCGGAGCCGAGGTGATCCTGGTGTCGCTCGCCGACGACGCCGCGGTCACCGCGGTCTACCGCGGCGCTGACGGTCTGGTCGCGGGGCTGTCCCCGGGCGCGGTGGTCCTGGAGACCAGCACCGTCCACCCGGACACGGTGCGCGCGCTGGCGCCGCTGGTGGCCGAACTGGGCGCGACGCTGCTCGACGCGCCGGTGTCCGGCAGCGTGTCCGTCGTCCAGCGCGGCGAGCTGACCGTCATGCTCGGCGGGGATGCGGCGGCGCTGGACCGGGTACGACCGGTGCTGCACGCGCTCGCCGCACGGGTGTTCCCGCTCGGGGCGCTGGGCAACGGCGCAACCATGAAGCTCGTGGTGAACGCCGTCGTGCACGCCCTCAACCAGGCGCTGTGCGAGGCGCTCGTGCTCGCCGAGAAGGCCGGACTGCCGCGCCACGCCGCCTACGACGTCCTCGCGGCCAGCGCGGTGGCGGCCCCGTTCGTGCAGTACAAACGCGCCGCCTTCGAACACCCCGGGACCACCCCGGTGGCGTTCATGCTCGACCTGGTGGCCAAGGATCTGGCGCTGATCGACGATCTGGGCACCGGGGTGGGCGCGCGGATGGACCAGCTCGCGGCCAACCGCGCGGTCGTCGAGGCGGCGCTGAAGGCCGGCTACGGTACCCGCGACCTGAGCGCGCTCGCCGAGTTCCTGCGCGCTTAGGCTGGGCCGGTGAGCACCGCCGGCGAGTACAGCACCGGCTCCCGGATCGCCGCGCCCGACGAGGGCATCGGGCTGGACGAGCTCGGGTTGGCCGCCCGCAACCACGGCATGCCGCTGGAGGCACTGCGTTACGACGTGACCCCGGCCGGGCTGCACTACCTGCTGGTGCACTACGACATCCCGGCGATCGACCCGGCCACCTGGCGGCTGCGGGTGGACGGTGCCGTGCGGCGGCCGCTCGACCTCGACCTGGCGGCCCTGCGCGCCCGGCCGCGGCGCACGGTACGGGTCACCCTCGAGTGCGCCGGCAACGGCCGGGCGCTGCTGCGGCCGCGGCCGGTCAGCCAGCCGTGGCTCACCGGGGCGGTGGGTACCGCCGGCTGGACCGGTACCCCGTTAAAGGCGGACGCCGACGACGCCGGGCAGCCGGTGACCCGGATCCGGCCGCGGGCGTTGCTGGTGCCGCCCGGGCACCCGGATTTCATGTCGCGCAACCGGTTTCTGCCGGCCGGGGAGCACGAGCTGGTCGGCCGGGCCTGGTCCGGCTACGCGCCGGTCACCGGGGTCGACATGTCGATCGACGGGGGAGCGACCTGGCAGGCGGCCGCGGTCGAGCCCGCGCCGGGACGGTGGGCCTGGTCGCGGTGGACGTACCGGTGGTCGGCGGCGCCGGGCTGCCACGAGCTGCTCGCCCGCGCCCGGGACGCGGCGGGCAACGTGCAGTCGGTCGAACAACCGTGGAACGTCCAGGGCATGGCCAACAACATGGCCCAGCGGGTGACGGTGGTCGTCAGCGCCCGGTGACCGGTCAGATCGGCCGGATCAGCAACCGGTCGCGCACCCGTTCGAGGACCTCGGGCGGTACCCCGCCGTGTACCACCAGATCGTCGGCGGCGAAGAACCGGCCGCCGACCAGGTCCCGGGCCCGGATCACCTCGTCGGCCAGGGCGCTGGTGAAGCCAGGCAGCGTGGCCAGCACGGCCGCGGGTACCTCGTTGACGTCGATCAGGCCGCCGTCATCGAAGTCGCGGTCGAGGTCCGGGCGCCCGATGCCGAGGTCCGCGGCCAGGGCCGGGTTGTTGATGACCAGCGCCCGAGCCTGTTCGCGGCGGGTCTGCCGCCGTACCGCGTCGAGGTAGGCCGGATCGGCCGCCAGCGCGCCCGCCGCCGTCGCACCGGCGGGCGGTGCCGGAGCCAGCCACTGGGGCGGCTCCGGCGACCACTGCGGTTCGGCTCGGGAGTCGTCCCGGGCCAGCGCCCGCGCCAGGCGTCCCCGGATGGCGATCAGGTGCCCGGTTCCCACGATGAGGGTGACGCCGATCATCCACCCGAACCCGGGGGCCGGATGGCCGTTGTCCGGCCCGTCCCAGATGAACTCCAGCACGGTCGCGGCGGTGTATCCGGCGGCGGACAGCGCGACGAGCCGGGATCGCAGGCGCGCGGCGGCGTACCAGAATGCCGCGAACGTGAGCAATCCGAGTGAGGCCGGCGCGACGGCGACGACGATCCAGCTGTGCAGCACCGGCCACCACCGTCGGCGGGGCGGCGGGCCGGGTGACGGGTACATGAGTGCACGGTAGACCAGCGGCGCACGCGCGACTTGACGCCGCGGCCGCGGCCACCGTCTTGCTTGCCGGCCAGGCCAATGCCGGCACCCGGCCGGACCCGCAAACCGGCGTGCACACGCTCCTTCGGCCGCAGGTGTCGTGCTGGCGGTGGTGGGGCGGCGGTGGCCAGTGCGGGTCGCCGGCCTGGACCCAGGGCGACACGCCCGGCAACAACGCTCAGGACGCCTGGACCGACAACGGTCCGCGCTGACCGGGCCAGCCGTCTCCTAACTCCTTCAGGGTGAATCTGGACTCCTTCAGGGTGAATCTGGACCGAACGCCGGCGGCACCTCGATCGGGTCTGTTCATGATCCGCGTGTGGCGGGCAGGTGGCGGTGGCTGCGCACGGTCATGGCAGCGGTAGCGCTGGGCTGTCTGGTGGGCGGCGGGTACCCCGTGCTGAACCACCGGCAGACCACCGGTACCCCCGCTGCTGCGCGCCCGTCGAGCCCGAGCCCGACCGGGAGCCCGCCGCCCAGCCGGGCGACGGTGGCCGACCTCCTGCCCGACCCGGCGGCGGCGGTGCGCTCGGCCCTGGCCGGCTACCTGACCGGGCGTCGCGCGCACGCGGGCATCGCGGTCCTGGACCGGGTCACCGGCGTGAACCTCGCCCACAACGACGGGGTGCGCTTCCCCACGGCCAGCGTCGTGAAGGTGGACATCCTCGCCACCCTGCTGTGGCAGGAGCAGCGGACCCGGCGGCAACTGACCACCGGCCAGCGCCGGCTGGCTACCGAGATGATCATCGAGAGCGACAACGACGCGGCCGACGCGCTGTGGACCGCGATCGGCGGCGCCGGTGGGCTGGCCCAGGCGAACCGGGCCTTCGGCCTGACCCAGACCACCCCCAACCGGGCCGGCTTCTGGGGCGTGACCACCACCACGGCCGCCGACCAGGTACGCCTGCTGGGGGTGCTGACCAGGCCGGGCGGGCCGCTGTCGGCGAGCAGCCAGGCGTACGTGCTGGGCCTGATGGGTCGGGTCGAGGCCGGCCAGCGGTGGGGCGTACCGCGCGCCGCCGCCGGTTCCGGCGCGACGGCCGTGTACGTCAAGAACGGCTGGCTGGCCAGTGGCACCGACCGGCAACCCTGGATCGTCAACAGCGTCGGGCGCATCGTCGAGCCCGGGCACGACTGGCTCGTCGCCGTCCTGTCGAACCACGAGCCGACCGAAGGTACCGGGATCGCCGTCGTCGAGCACCTCGCCGCGACCGCGCTCGCCGGCCTGCGGTCCGCCGGTACCAGGTGATCCGATCCAGCAGCTGCTGCGTTAGGTCAGGTATCGCTGTCGATGCGGCCGAGCACCTGCCGGGCCCGGTCGATCAGGCCCTCCAGGTGCTCGACCGTGGCCGGCGTGGCGCCGAGGTTGCCGGTACGCGGCCAGGCCGCGATCTCCGCCCGCGCATCCGTGGCCCAGCCTTCCACCGCCTCGATGAGCCGGACGCACAGGTCGGCGAAGAGCACGATGATGTGCAGGCGCTCGGGGAACGGGCCGCCTTCCTCCCGGTACCCCTCGAGTTGGGCGAGCCCGCGCTTG
>Ga0137380_10000917_pt1 | contig 23085 bp, 23 predicted proteins | sample SagtaG_17_FD_104809 | JGI IMG/M metagenome (GOLD analysis project Ga0137380, IMG submission 104809) | Vadose zone soil microbial communities from Sagehorn Ranch, Mendocino, California, USA - Sage2_L_100_16 metaG | ecosystem: Environmental > Terrestrial > Soil > Vadose zone | place: USA...
AATGGTGCAGCGGCAGGTTGACCGACGCCACCGCCGTGCTGCTTGTCATCATCACGAGCACCGCCATCAGCGCGAGGAGCCTGCAACGTTCCCGCCACTCCAACATCACCTCCCTTCACTTAAACGCGGAGTGAGACAAACGCCGTAAGGCGTGAGGCGTGAGGTGACGGAGGTGACCGAAGCTAGGTCGCAAGAACCGGTTGACAGATACGATGCGAAGAGATAGTATATACATCGTCTATACGATAAGGGGTTGGCTTATCATGCAGGTCGTCCTGAAGAAATGGGGAAACAGCGTTGCCCTCCGATTGCCTTCTCATGTGCTGAAGGAAGCGAACCTGACCGAGAACCAGCGGGTCCAGCTCTCAACGAAAAAAGGCGCGATCCTGATCAAGCCACTGAGAGCTCGGCGATATACCCTCGCCGAGCTGGTTGAGCGGATCAGCCCAAACAATCGCCATGACTCGGTGGAGTTTGGTCGCCCGGTCGGCAGGGAACTTCTTTGACGGCACGCTATGTTCCCAAGCGGGGTGACCTGGTGTGGCTCGACTTTACGCCTCACAGTGGGCATGAACAGGCTGGCCGGCGACCCGCCGTGGTTCTTTCCCCACTCATCTATAACCGCAAGACGCAGTTGATGCTCTGCTGTCCCATTACGAGCCGCGTGAAGGGCTATCCATTCGAGGTATCTGTCTCGGCCAGGACGATCACCGAGGTTATTCTCGCCGACCAGATAAAAAGCGTCGATTGGGGTGCCCGCCATGCCCGATATGTTGGAAAGGTGAATCCGGAGTCAGTCCACGCAGTCCTCGATAGGGTTAGGACTCTGTTGGAGGAGACAACCTAGAAATCCGACGGACGTCTCGCCTTTCTCGCGCGTCGCGCGCATCTCCTATCTCGTCACTCATTGCTCATCGCTCATGGCTACTTCCCGATCTGCTGCCATGGTGTGTGCTATTTAGAGCTGATACCGCGTGATATCCAGGGCTCCGTGAAAGACACCCAGAATATCCACGTTTCCGTCGGGCTTCACGAGGTAAGCGATTCGGTAGTGCCCGTAGAGGAGGATTCGAACGTTGCGTGAGGATGGAACGTACCGGTGCCCGATCTCAGGATATGTCGCGAGGATCTGCGCCCGCTCATAGATACCTTGAACCGTTCGCGCCGCAGCCGCGGGACTATCCGCGGCGATGTATTGGAAGATGTCCTCGAGCCAACGCTGAGCTTCTTCGGTCCAAGTTATTTCCGCCATGAGCGAATGCGCCGCCCCATCTCCTCATTAGAGATCGTGCGCTTCGCATCCGAGTCGGCCAGTCCGCGCTGCACCATGACGTGAAACGCGAGTTCACGCACGATTTCCTCGCGCGAACTGTCATCGGGCTGGCCCTCAATCAGGCGGGTCAGTTCTTCCTTTGCCGTCGACATCGCTCAACCCTCCGTTTCGGCTCTCATCCTGCCACAACCGCGCGTCGTTCGAAAACCGCACATCACTCTAGCATAGGGGCGGGCAGTTACTCCACGGGGACGCGCTTCCTCGCCCACCGTTCACTTGGCTCGTGGCTCGTATCTCGTTACTCATCCTCACTCCTTACCCCTCACTCCTCACGCCTCACTCCTCACGTCCCCTCACCTCCCCCTCGGTCTTCCCACCTTCCGCGGCCGGCCCGGTCCACGCCGCTTGCGCGGCCGCCCCCGGCTATTCCGACGAACCGCCGGCATAGCGGAATGGATCGACACCACCTTGTAGCCCATCTTTCGCAGCGCAGCGTTCAGCGCCTGAACGAGCTCCCGCTCCTTTTTCCCGACCACCCGCTTCTCGGCAAGAAGCTCTTGAACCGAATGCACCAGCGCTTCGGATTTCGCATCCATCATAGCCGCCGACTCACTTTCCCTGGGAGACATCGCCCAGAAATTCATGAACTGCGCATATTAACGGCTAACCGCCGTTCCCCCCATTTCCATTTGTTGCAATCTGTTCTAATTTGAGATGGGCGTGCAAGACCGGAATGTGGCGCTCCTCACAGAGACACAGCACGTTCTGTAAACGATCACCACTGATCTTATCGGACGCGATCACGACAGAAGCCACGAGCCGGCTCTCAAGAATCAACGACAAATCCGAGCTGGACCCCAAGACCGGCACGCGATTGACCGTGCGCTGTCGCAAACTCGGATCATCGTCCAGGAAGCCAATGGGCCGGAGGCCCAACTCAGCATTCTGCAACAGCTCGCGCAAGACCAGTTGCCCGCCGCGACCGGCCCCATAGATCAGCGCGCCACTCCCAGCCGAATTTTCTCGCTGGTTCGTGTAGTCGAGGACTCGATGCGTGCAGCGGGCGCCACTGGTAAGCGTCGCCAAGACCAGCAGGTTGATGCAGAAGAAGGGGATGACACCGCTCGGTGGAACGGTGAGCAGCACGACAGTATACGAGAGCGCGACCGCAGTGACGACCGCGAAGAGGACCCGCAGGAGGTCACCGATCCCAGTTGCGCGCCAGACGCCGCGATAGAGCCCAAAAACGGAGAACACGCCAAGCTGGATCAGTAACACGATGGGGAATGCGCCCCGGTACCAAATCTTCACCTCGGGATCCCAGGGGAACTCGTATTTCAACGCGAAACTCAGCCAATAAGCGGCCGTGATGAGGATCAGGTCAACAAACCCTAAAAAGAACAGACGGTTAAAGGCTAACTGTTCGTACCAGCGGAGAAGAGTCCCGTTTCGGAGGAAACTGATTTCCTCATAGCCAAGCTTGCGGATCCCGATGTAGGTTGCGAGTCCGACCGCGACCAGAATAATGCCGGCATTGCGGTACTGCGCCAGCACCGAGAGCAGCGCCATCGCGGAGAGACCCAGGGCAATGCCATACAAGGCCATCACCGCGTTGCGGTGCGAGAAGCCAAGCGCGATCAAGCGGTGATGGATGTGCCCTTGGTCTGCTTCGAACATCCGCTTCGCGGCGAGGACCCGCTGCTTAAGAGAAGACTTATAGGGCTGGACCACCTTCAGCCCGGCCACAAACCGCCGGACCATCGAAAGCAGGGTATCCAGGATCGGCAGCCCGAAAACTAGCAGAGGGACCACGACTCCCAACGCGGTCGCCCCCTTTTGCGATCCGGTGATCGCCGTGACCGCCAGGATATAGCCGACGACCAGGCTGCCGGAGTCGCCCAGGAAGATTTTCGCCGGGTTGAAGTTGTAGCGCAGGAACCCCGCCAAGGCCCCGACCATAATCACCACGAGCATGGCGTCCTGGGCATCGCCTCGGAGCAGGAAGATCGCGGCGCAGGTACCGGCGGCTATACTGGCCAGGCCTGCCGCGAGACCGTCCAAGCCATCCACCAGATTAAAGGCGTTGGTGATCCCGACGATCCACAGGAAGGTCAACGGGATCGCCAGCAACCCAAGGTCCACCGTCCCCGTGGCGAGGAAATAGACCTGGTCGATCCTCACGCCCAGCCAGATGGCCACACCAGCCGCCGCGGCCTGGAAGAGGAATTTGGTTCCCGCCGACAGCGGCCGAATGTCATCCCAAACGCCGACCAGGAAGACGATGGCCCCACCGAGCAACAGAGGCGTCCACGCGGCTAGATCAACCCGAATGAACCCATCGCCGACGCCTTCCATGGCAACTGCAAGAACAGCGGTCAGGCTTGCAGCCAGAACCACGCCTACTCCGCCGAGCCGTGGGACGGGTCGAGTGTGGATCTTGCGCTCCCCCGGCCGGTCCACCGCACCGATGCGCAGCGCCAGCAGGCGCACTAGTGGCGTCAGCGCCAATGAGGCGCCGAAAGAGATCAGAAACAGAACGATATACTTAAGCATGAGCTTGACTTGACGGGGAAAGAGCTCTGAGGAAAGTTAAATCTGAGCCGGACCCCGGTAATAGGAAAGGAGGGCTCGAACGGAAGCCATACTATGGGCCTAGCAGATGACGCCTGCCTCGATTGCCCAAGATAAATCGCGCGAGCTTGTCTGAAACGTGTGGATCCAAATATTCGATAGGCACAGCCCAGTCAAAACCGTGCTGAGTCACCAACTCAACCCCCTGAATGATCTTATCGGGCTCGCATCCTGTCAAAACATTACTACCGCACTCGACGGTCTCTGGGCGTTCGGTAGTATCGCGGATAGTGATCGCTGGCACATGAAATATGCAACATTCCTCTTGGACAGTACCGCTGTCAGTGAGCACGCAGAACGCATTCTTCTCAAGCTTTACAAAGTCGAATAGATCAAAAGGCACACATAGTTTGACCAACGGGTGGATACTGAGACCAAGTGGCTCAAACTTCAAACGGGTATGTGGATGAAAGCTCCAGACAATTGGGTAACCATATTTTTCGGCAAGCTGGTTCAGGGCAAAGACAATCGAAGACATTCGCTCGGGAACATCGACATTCTCTGCACGGTGCGCGGTGACAAGGAAAAACTTTCGTTCTGTAATATGAAGTCTGGTCAGCACATCGCTGGCATCAATCTGGTTTCCGTAATGATGCAATACTTCAAAGATCGGATTCCCCGAGACAAATATACATTCTTTCCTGATCCCTTCGTTTAAAAGATTTCGACGACTGTTCTCAACATAAGGGAGCAACCAAGAGCTGACATGATCAATGATTTTCCGATTGCGCTCTTCTGGAACTTTTCGATCAAAACAACGATTACCTGCTTCCATGTGGAAAACAGGGACTCCAATTTTTTCAGCGACGATCGCTGAAAGTCCGCTATTGGTGTCTCCAAGAATTAAACAAGCGTCAGGTCGTGTTTGTTCTATCAACGCCTCAGTCGCTTCGAGTATCTTCGCAATCTGCCCAAAAGTGGATTCAGCTCTTGAGTCGATGTAGTTGTCAGGCTGCCGGATGTCCAAGGTCTCAAAAAACACCGAATCTAGTTCTGGAGCATAGTTTTGCCCTGTGTGCACAAGGACATGATTAGTCAACCGGTCGAGTTTTCCAATGATTAAACTCAGACGAATAATTTCAGGGCGTGTGCCGAGTATTGTCATTAACTTCATCGGAGAAGTTCCCCCAGGTCTGGCTCCAATTCGTCCACCACGAGCCGGTATTCTTTCAAGAGTTCCTTCGTTCCTTCGGGTGACAAAGGGTTTGACTGGGAACTGTATTCTCCCGCAAAGGCCTGCTTCCCATTTGTTTCGTGATCTAATTCGGGAAGAATGGATCGGATTGCATAGTAATCTCCCCGTTCGATCGAGCGATGACATTCCTCTTCAGAAATAAGAATTTCGTGAATCTTTTCCCCAGGTCTGATACCAATAAATTTAATTTCGATCGGTCTGCCATTGATCAAAGCAGCCGCTATATCAGTCACTTTAGCCGAAGGCACGCGTGGCACATAGGTCTCTGCCCTTCGAGCTCCTCCGACTGCAGCAAAAATCACATCCACTGCTTGATTCAAAGTCAGTAGGAACCGTGTCATATCAGGCGTTGTTATCGTCACTGGACCGCCCTTCCGAATTTGCTCCACGAAAAGAGGAACGACGGAACCTCGCGAGGCCAAGACATTGCCGTATCGCACGCAAATGAACCGCGTAGACGCACAGGTAAGGTTTGCGCTCGTAAAAATTCGCTCTTGAATGGCCTTGCTCATACCCATCACGTTGACGGGCTTGCAAGCCTTGTCCGTGGAGATCCCTACGACGGTGTCGACGGGAAGCTTCATTTCTCGAATTACCCTCACAATGTTCTCCGCACCTTCGATATTCGTTCTGACGGCCTCGAAAGGGAAATATTCGCAGGAAGGCACTTGTTTCATAGCCGCCGCGTTAAATACAATATCCGCATCTCGAACAGCCGCGGCTACAGAGTGAAAATCGCGAACGTCTCCAATTCTGAACTCTAGGAGCTCTTCAAAGTTGTGGTAGATCAGTTCGTCGGTCGCAACACGGCGTTGCTTGTAAGCCATTCGCATCTCGTGTTGCTTCGCCTCGTCACGGCTAAAGATAATTAACTTGGAAGGTTTCCCAATTTCGCCGCTTAGTAGCCGGAGGGTCAAGACTTTGCCGAGCGAGCCAGTCCCGCCTGTGATCAACACGCGCTTGCCGTCGAGCATCATATTGCTTGTCTCCTTTAGCCCCACATACCGTAAGGCGTCTGGTCCTGGCTCATCCGCACGATCATATCCCGCCAAGGCTCAGGTCGCCATCCCGTCACCTTACGAAAACGCGTCGAATCAAGACTCCTGTCGCAGGTGAACTCCGCATCCCTTTCGATAGTCACACCGGCTCCATACACCTCATTGATGATCTGTAAGAGGTCATATTTAGAAATTGGATCGGCTGAAAGATGATACAGACCGCTTACGTCTGGATATTTGGCGATAAGATCAGCCACAACATCCGTAAGAGCCTGAGTGGTGAGACCGGAAAAGATCGCGCGTGAAAAACCCCGGCACTGACCTTTTTTCTGAGCTAGAAACCACTCAACCAGTCCTAAACGCGTCTCGATTTCTCTCCCGATCATCGACGTCCTGAGTGTCAGCGCCCATGCACCCTGGATCTCCCCAAGGTACTTCGTCCGTCCATAAAGATCCGAAGTGTCACTGATTGATTCTTCGGTATATCGGCCGTCTTTTCCTGAAAAGACGCAATCGGTACTGAAGTGAATGAGTCGAGCACCCCGCGCGCGGCACACTAGCGCCAGCCGGTGCGGGAAGAGCGAGTTGACTTCCAAACTGAGTAGTGGATCTTCAGACCCTTTGACCTGCTTGATAATCCCTACAGCATTGACCACGACGTCGGGTCTGGCCCATGCGAACGCGGCGATTATGTCTTCCGTTCGACGTACGTCGATTCCTCCCATGAGGTAATCAGGATCAAACAGGTCAAAACGGCCGTAGTACGAAGACTCTCTACGGACAGTCAAATAGACATCGCAACGACGTCGTAAACCCTGCCACAGCTTGTGGCCCAGCATTCCCGCCCCACCAAAGATCAACACTCTCATGGAAGATTTACCTCGCCGCAACAGTCCGGCTGTTGATTAAGAGTGTTTCAAATCGGGCGAGTATCTTCTCCCGATCGAAATGAGCCCTGTAATAAGCCATGGCGGCCTGACCGAATGATTCTCGTTGCTCACGAGGAAGCCGATACATCGTACAGATCGCCTCGGCCAAAGCCGCCGGATTTCCTGGATCACAGACTATCCCTGCTCCAGACTCTCGGATAATGGCTGCCGCCTCACCTTCCACTGCAGCTAGGATCGGCCGCCCACATGCCATGTAGGACTGTAGTTTCGAGGGAATCGTCAAGGAAAAAATCGGCTCACGTTTCAAGAGGACCAAGAGGGCATCAGCCAACGCGAAGTAGTGCGGCATCGCTTCAACAGGCTTTCTCCCCATAAACACCACGTTATCCAGTTTCGCAGCTAGTGCCTTCTCCATATGGTGTTGCGCCATGGCCCCATCACCTAGAATGATGAAATAAATACCAGGCTCCGAACGCAGAATCTCCGCAGCACCAAGTAACGTCTCGAAGTCCTGCGACCTGCCAATATTGCCTGCAAATAGGACGTAAAAGCCGCCGACCATTCCCTCTCTCTGAGCAAATTTGTCGTCCCGCTTAACCGGATGATACAGAGCCTCCGACCAATTTGGCATATACACAACTTTTGTTGGACTTTGCCCCATGGCGACAATCTTGGATATAAACCCTCGGGATTGAGCAAGGATCACATCGCAGTGGCAATATATAAAATGAACCATCCAACTGACGGCTGTTATGATCCACGATTGGCGAATAAGACCTGTTGCCTTAAGTGTGTCGGGCCAAATGTCCTGGACCCACAAGAAAACCGGTGCGCGCTTGATATATTTGAAAATAATGGCCGGAATCCCCACGGTTATTGGACCGGGCTGGAAGACCACAATAGAATCAGCACGGCCGATCAGAAACGGTCCCAAGAGACTCGCGGAGAGTAGGAACGAGAGATAAGTCCAGCCGCGCTTGATGAGGGAATAGCTGTTATCCGGATAGATCGGAACCCTAATAATTGACACCCCATCGTACACTTCTCGTTGAAAGAGCTTGATCGAGTAGCCTGGGAAAACTCTGCCGTTAGGATAGTTGGGAAAACCGGTCAGTACTGTTACCTCGTGCCCTCGCTTCCTTAAACTTGTGGCGAGGTCATTAATTCGAAAATCTTCTGGCCAGAAATGTTGAGTGACCACAAGAATTTTCATGTTAAGGCAGTATTGCTGTATCGGAGTTACACTAGGGAGGGATGTAATTTCGCCAACGGCTCTAGGGCTCTAACTGGCGTTCAAAGACTGTATGCGTGTCGCGCAGTCCCAGCCAGAAACTCGAATGTTTCTCGAGCACAGCGCTTCCAGGAATAGAACCCGGCTTTTTCGTAAGCTAACTGAGCGGACGACTCTCTCAGACTTAGATCCTCAATGAGACAACGTAGCGCGACGGAAATAGATTCGGGCGACTCAGGGTCAAAATAGACACCTGCATCACCAAGAATTTCCGGCATAGGCCCGCGTTCAGAACAGGCAATTGGTAAGCCAGCGGCCATTGCCTCGAGCAGGATATTGGGCAGATTTTCGCAGCTCGACGCAAACACAAAGCAATCAGCCTGATGATAGCGCTTCGGCAACAGGCTGTGGGACTCATGCCCCGCGTAGTTTATAAAGGTTCCGAACGGGTCGACTTGTTCAATTATCCGTCTCAAACGACGCAATGCCGGGGGATAAGCCGGTCCGACCAATGTCATCTCAACGGGTAGCCCGCTTTGTCTCAGCTTCGCAGCCGACTGCACCGTGTGCCATTGGTGCTTGTACACATCAACAGCAGAAACATAGAGCAATTTATAGGGCGTCAGCGGTGAATACGAGTCGATGGGCTTTTGTGGTCGAGGTGGTAACCGGAATCGCTCGTCAATGCCATGGGGGATCACGGTCCATCGACCGCGCAAGTGTTTGACTGACGACATTACTTTCGATCGAGCATACTCGCTGAGGAAAATCACTCCGTCGGCATTTCTAAAACTCGAAGCCTGTGCACGTCTGAGCAATAACAACTTCAGCAATTGCCACGAGAAGCCAAATCGGCGACGTTCAGAGGGCTCGAATGGCAGCAGGTTCCGCGACATCGTTACGTAGGGCCGAAAGTCGCCAAGATACAGGCCGCCTGACACAAATAGAAGGTCGCACATAGACCGCGCTAATCTGCTAAGCCGCACACGCTGCCAATACAAACGGAAGGGTAACGGCAGGTCCAGCACCGGCTCATAAGCTGGGACTAACCACGGTAAACCTGGCGGCAATTCTTCGAGAAGCTCTCGGCCCGCCCAGACTACAACCTGCTCAATTCCGTGTACGGAGGGTTCAGTCACCCTCAACAGTTCCACAAGATGGGTAATACCCCCACCCGACCGAAGATTCGAAGCGTCGATGCCGATACGCATGTCAATTTGCCGACTGAACCGGTTTCAACGCCCGACCGGTCAGGTGGTGGGCAACGAACACTTCAATTTCCTCCAACCCCGCCTCAACCAGCCACGCGCGTAAGGTCTCCGGACGCTGGGGCTGATCCCACCGTGGGGACAGCCAGTCGTAGGTATCGAGGACAGCCCACTCAGTAAGTTGAGAACGCGAAAGCGGGTAGACTCCTTCGTAGTTCGCAACTGGCACAAGGCGGCTCAGATAAGGGCCAAGACCCGGGATCCGGCGCACGACGCGGCTGACTTGCAAGAGGCCTGGCGCCGCGCGTTCCACCAGAGAGAAAAGACGGTCAGGCGCAAGGCGGGTCGTCAATGGGCGTAGCCAATACTTGGGATGACAGCCACTGCGCAAGGATCGGAGATACACGTCAACGGCCAGCCGTCCTCCCTGCGCGAGCTGTGTCACCAACGCCAATAGAGCCTCGTGCACCTGTGGGGTGTGCTGCAACACGCCGAGGCAGTACACAAAATCAAACTGCTCTGGACGAAACGGGAAGGCGTAGACATCCGCCTGCATAACATGCAAGCGCGGGTGTGGACTGAGATTGGCCCAGCAGGCGTCCACTGCCGACGAGGAGTCTACCGCCACAACCTGAGCTCCACAGGAAAGCGCAACTTCTGCAAAGCGCCCAGCCCCGCATCCGACATCCAAGACTATCTTCCCAACCAGTTGATCCGGAGCCCAGCCGGTTTGGCGGAAGAACCGATTCCTCGAAATCGGCACTCCCGTGTGACTGTCGAGCTGGGTCTGACGAAAGTGGTTCCATTGCAGACCAAAATTGTTCGTGTCGCCGTTGTCCTCGACAAAGCGCGGAACCCACTTCTCGATAGGATACTTCCGATCGCACGAGACACAGATCAGGACACCGCGCTCGATCTCCCCCCCTTTTTCGAATGCCTGTCGCAGGCTGAGATCACCACCACAGCCCGGACAGCACAGTAATGCGAGCAAGTGTGGCTTCATTTGTCCTTAGTTAAGGATCTTCTAACAACTCGGCGGTGATCCGACTTGGTACAACATGCCCATGTTAAGACGAAGCCTTGGGGCGCAGGACACCAACTAGCGTAATATGAGCCCAGACAGGCAAGATTTCTAGCAACCAATGCAACATCACAAAGAGACGATGGAACAGGTCTGACCACTCCCAGTATGTAGGCCACCCGACAAAGGAATGCAGTGTTTCGACCCGAAACCCCGTTTTCTCAGCTATTCGTCGGATTTCCCCAGGACTGTTCACCCGATAATACGTTGGGAAAGTATCAGCTTCTCGGGTGGACATGCAGGCCCGTTTGAACTTTTCATGGAACCAGTGTGGTGTAAGGCGTGCCGCCAGAGCGATATAACTCAATCTATTCGGGCATAAAAAAATGAGTGCGCCGTCCCTCTTTAACACCCGATGGCATTCACACAAAACTAAGCCCGGGTCATCAAGATGTTCAAAGACGTTATCAGCCATGATCAGGTCAAAAGAATGTTCCTGAAAAGGCATCCCACCTCCGGTTGCGAGCACACGCTGCCGGTTCATGTTTTGGCTAAGTCCCTCCCAATCCAAATCTAAGCTCACAACCTTTGTGCAAGTGCTATCTAAACGGCGACCTATCCCCAGAGAGTCTCTTCCTGAACCCAGATGTAATAGGGCACTATTCGGTTTCAGTAGGGATTTCGCAAATTCAAAATAAACTTCATGCGAAGGTCTGTACTTGGGGAACCACCTCTCATTTCTAGCTTTAATCCAGCTCTGCCTGTCCACTACTTACCTACTTAGCCAGGCGATCGGCTTAGCCGGGAATCGTTACCCGGAATTCCCGCCGCCACAACTCGAAGAGAGTCAAAGCATAAAGGCGCGCGGTGTTGGAATAGCCGCGCCGCTGCCCATCGAGCAACGAGCAGATTACATGCTGGTCGAACAGGCGACGGTCAGCCCCGCGCAGGACCTCCTCCATGAACGATCCCCACTCTCCTTTCAGCCACGCAGTCAGCGGCAGGGAAAAACCTTGCTTGCGGGTGAGATCGAGTGTCTTGGGAAGGAGCCGTTCAGCAAGCCGGCGGGGAAGGATCTTTTGCTCCGTGGCGGTCGCCCGGAGGGTATCGGGCACTCGGCCGAAGGCAAACTCGATCAGCCGATGATCGAGCCAAGGAGCGCGTACTTCCAGGGAGGTCAGCATACTCGCACGATCGATCTTGACCAAGTAGGCATCCACCATCGTTGTCCGGAAATCCGCCTCGGTCGCTTGACGAACGACTGAGTCCTGTGACCGACACAGAGAAGCCCGAAAGGTCTCCGGCGCACCATTCAACGAGACTCCCTGGCGGGCGAGCGGCAAGAGCAACCGCGCACGCGTTGTCCGATCGAAGTACAAATTGGCATGGGCAATACTGTACGGAAGGTCCGCCGTGAATCCGATCAGATAGTTTCTCCCTCGGAGCCCGACCGGAAGCCAGTCGGCAGCGGCTGTGCCGACCGCCTCGCGAAAGAAGCGCGGAATGAATCTGCGAACTCGTTCCTGTCGTTGGATCCACGAATAGTGCGGATACCCGCCAAATAACTCGTCGCCACCGTCCCCGCCTAACGCCACCGTCGCATGTTGGCGGACCATTCGGGAGACCAGGTAGGTCGGGACCATTGACGAATCGGCCATTGGTTCGTCGTACTGGCGCGCGAGGTCTGGCAACAGTTTGACAGAAGCCGGTTCTGCTGCCAGTTCCGTATGCTCAGTCCCGAAGTGCTGCGCCATCACTCTGGCGTAGGGGCCTTCATCGTAGCTTCCATGACCGGGGAATGTGATCGTGAACGTCTTGACCGGTTTGGAAGACACCCGTGCTGCCAGCGCCGTCACCAGACTCGAGTCAATCCCACCGCTGAGGAGGATCCCCACCGGCACATCGGCGATCAACCGCAGCCTGACTGAATCCTCAAGCAGTTTCTCCAGCTCTTCTGCCAACTCCTCCGCCGAAGCTTTTGAACTAAGGCAGGGCTCCGGTAGTTGCCAATACCGCCAGACCCGGAGGCTATCCGTCTCAAGGTCATAGGTCATTGCATGGCCTTGGGGCAACTTACGAACTCCCCTCAAGATGCAAAGGTCTCCTGGCACATAGCCGTACGCCAGGTAATGGTCCAAACCATCTAGATCGAGGACTCTGGGAAACTCCGGATCGGCCATGAGTGCCTTGAGTTCGGAGGCAAAGACAAATTTGCCCGCCGTGTAAGAATAAAACAGCGGCTTCTCACCAGCCCGGTCACGTGCTAGAAACAGCCGCCGACTTGTGCTGTCGTACAGAGCGAACGCGTACATTCCGTTCAGGCGGGAGAGACAGTCCGTACCCCAGGCGCGGTACGCTTCCAGGAGGACTTCTGTGTCGCTAGCGGTGCGAAAAGAGTGCCCGTGCGCCTCTAGCTCACGACGTAGGTCTCGGTAATTGTAGATCTCGCCGTTAAACGTAATACACAAATGACCGGAAGCATCAGACATCGGCTGATGACCGCCTGGGGAGAGATCGATGACAGCCAATCGTCGGTGAGCGAGCCCCGCTCGCCCGTCCGACGACCACCAGACGCCGGCACCATCCGGCCCGCGGTGATGTAAAGCATCACGCCCGACGGTCAGCCAGGCACGATCAACGATTGGATGATTGGATACGAAACCTACGATGCCGCACATGACTGTTCATCCACTCCTCCGCAAGGCGCTCCGGTAGCGAAGAACCAAAGAACTTTTCCCGCATAAGCGCACTTGCGTGCCCGGATTGCAGGAAACGGGTACCGAAGCGAAGCGCGCCGGTAAGCCTGTTCGAAGTCCCAAAATATGCAGCGCGTGCATCGGCCCAGGCTTCGCGCCGTTCGTAGACGGCTTCTTCCATCATTCGCTTATCAGCCCATCTAAAAAACTCCTGCCAAGTGGTTTCCTCGTTACTTGTGGAAGGATCAGAGCAGCCCTGGATACGCAGGAAGTGGCAGATAGTCGCCGCGCTCCCAAACCTGTGCTGAAGCAATCCCCGCTCCGAGTTGGAAACGTTTCGTTCATGCTTTCGAATCTTCACTAAAGGCTCGTCAATCGAAGCCATTTCCCCAACTTCTGACAATCTTAACCACAAATCGTAGTCCTCCGATAATGAATATCTAGGATTAAAATATGCTAGCCTCCTTACGGCATCCCTACGATACACGATCGAGGAATGTGGCAAAAATGCTTGTAACGAATATAGTTTCCTCACTAGGTCTTTATGGTCCGTCGGATATCTGTATTCTTTTATTACGTGACCATCCTTGTCTATTGACATCGCACCACTGCCTACCATGACTAGCTTTTTGTCGCTATTAGCGAGCCTCAGCTGTTCCTCAAAACGAGAGGGCATAGCAATGTCGTCCGAATCTAGGATGCCAACCCACTCTCCTCTCGCAAGCCGAATACCCGCGTTACGCGCGCATGCGGGACCCGACTTGACTGGCAGCGCGATAACCGACACCCGATCATCCTCGATCTGATAGTGCTTGCCGATTTCAATCGTGTTGTCAGTCGAGCAATCATCGATAAGGATCAATTCCAGATTACCGAGTGTTTGATCCAGTACGCTCCTGACCGCCTCATCGAGATAGGCCGATGAATTATGGCAGGCCATAATGACAGTGACTCTGATATCCTGAAGACTCATCGATCAAGCCCTAGAGGACCACCGCTCCTCATGTCCTCATGGATTACAACCCAGTTTGAATACTTAAATGTTTCAAAGCGTTGCTGGTAGTTTTCTATATGACGAGGGCCTTCCGGATACAACTTATATAAACTGAATCCATGCGGTTCCAGAAACTCCCAAATATCGCCAAGAGTGACTCTTGCATCTATATTGCAACCGCCATATTCGAACTGAATAGTGCGAACGCGGTTCTTCTGAAGCATCAGACTCGTTCCTTTCAATACCGCCAATTCGTGACCTTCAACATCGACCTTCATTAGATCGATCTGGTGTATCGAATTCTTATGACAATATTCATCGACCGTCGTCATAAGTACCTTCTCCGTTCTTATGGGTCTTGCACTGTCAACGCCTTGGCGTACATAAACGGAGTTCAATCCCGATTCTTCATGGACGATGTTAAGCTCCATCACTCCTCCAACCTCACCCAGGCCCAGGTTATTCAGCCAAACGTTCGACGGCCATTGTTTCTGTGCCAACTTGTCGAATGTCGCCTTGCTAGGCTCAAAGCAATGGAGGTGTATATTCGGATTTATCTCCAACGCGAAGGATGCCCAATTCCCTATGTTCGAGCCCACGTCAAATACTACGCCTGCGCCTAACTTGTTCAGCTCGTTGCGCAAGAACCCATATTCACCATTTACTTCTGGATTCGCATTATTGTCACCGTTAAATCGGTCTACATATCTCGCACAGAATTCATAAAGAGTCTCGTTGTATGCTGGTATCGCATCAAACAGTTTGCGGGCTGCTAATCTCTTAAACTTCTTGGACATCTCGTGGCCTAGACTTGTAACCAATCGCTGGGGATGAGCCCAGGAAAATTCCATGCGGTTATTTGGCCTTCCAGAATAGTGATTTTAGGGGAGATAATGATCTTGTCATTCGCCTCTCGAAGCCAGGCCCCCCACCAACTAAATGTGCTGTTAGCGATGATGAAGTGGCTGCACTGGGTCATAAGCCAGAGATCGGCATAGTCATTCTCAGCGCGGTGATTGTGGTCGACAAATGTCGCCCGGTCCTCCGGCAAAGCAAGGCACTCCCGTGCGGCGCGGGGGTCATCCGAGAAGACGAAGTACTGTGGCTGTCCAACCTTCTGATCCATAAAGCCAAGGGCTTTTTGGTAGTAATTCTGTGCGACATTATAAGAACTCGCGTCGCACGGCGGATCAAACCACCGCACATGAACGGCAACTGCGTTCAACTGCTGAATCTGCACCGCTATCCGCTGATTGATCTCGTCCTCGGGGGGAATGATTTCGAGATCTTTTCGAACGACCGCTTCAACGTCTTTGAAGTACCATTCGCTCTGCCAGAGGCCATCCAGATAGACCGTGTCCTGAACTTTGTAGTCGAGTAACCGAGGATCAAAATTCAAGCCTTCTTGCTCTAAGTACCGCTTATTGTGAAACGGTCGGTTCCGATTGAGCCATTTCAGCACCGCCCGGCGGGCCCGCTCGAAGGGTTCCAGCTTTTCTGCCGGTGTTGCCTTGCGGCCGGGTATGCGGAAGTGATCCAGTAGGTATTTGCGGCGGTACTGGCGATCACGCACGAAGCCGGTCATATCGTCAATGACCAGTTCGGCATTGTTGACCAATGCGAGACGCCGGGCAGCGGCGTAGCAGAACAGTTGATTGCCCAGCCCGCCTTTTACGCGTGCGATGACTTTCCGTTCCAAAAGTGCGTCAGCAAGAAGATTTGGAAGGTTGATAAGACCAACCCATAGAGTTCACAGCGCCATTAGCCAGTCGTACTCTATAAAGAACGGACAACAGTAGCCAGATAATTAGTGCATTCATGATGTTCTTCTCGCCGTACCACAACCAATGGGGTATCGCCATGGCAATTATTCCCAATAAAGCTAAAGTTGAAACAGTAAGTCGCTTGATCGAGTAACGCTCTATTTTCGAAAAAGCAAAGCTCCATAGAGCCACTATCATAAAAACGCCTGCCATTCTGAAATCAATGAACGGTACAACGACAGCATGCGCACCCCCTATCCCATACGTCATCTCCCATGCGGGACCCTGCAAAGCGTCGATCGGACGGGTATAACCTATCCAATCCGTCACAAACCCCGGCACGATCGAACCAAGCAAATCCAAGTAAGTTTGACCGTACTTGAGTGACAATGAACCGTTGATATAGTCACCGGCGACCGATAAAGGAGTGAGCAATGCCCCAGACCACGTGCCATGAAGTAAAGTATCAAAACGAATTGCACCAGCCGCTCCCAGATCACTCAATACATCCAGGAAATCGGAAATGCTACCGATCCCAGTCAGCGAATGTCGTACAGCCCCGACAAAATAAGCAGCAACAAAGACAACGCACACCAACAAAAACATCATTGGCCAATTCACCTTCACTCTGTCCTTTACCGAACCAAGGAGACCTCTACCCCACACGTAGTACATGAGCAGCGCAGCAAGCACAAAGGGCAGACTTTCCCGATCGCCCCTTAAAAGCTGAAACCAGATAACGATCAATAAAATCGCACAGAACACGATCTTGCGCTTTAGTTTTCTAATCCTTGGGGAGGCATCAAACATCAAATCCGCTAATGCGAATACAAGGAAAGCATAAGAAAACATCCATGCGGATGAAAAGTTCCAATTTACGTTTATGGCTTCTGATTCCGTGTACACCGCAGTGAAAACCGTATCTGAAGGCGCAGAAACCCAAGTTAATATGATTCCGATGGCAACCCACACCAAAAAAACAGGCATTGAAAGAGTTCTTCCAGACGGTCTGTCGCGGACAATTTCCCCGTCCGACAAACCCATTGACAATTTCCCCTGAAGGGGCGAAACACCAGCCGCGAAGCCGGCGGAACCTACTGCACCAATCATTGACATCAATTCAATGATGGTCTTGTCCGTCATATACGGGTTTACCGCCAATCCCCATAAGATCAACGGAGACTCCCCATCAAAATCAAACCAGATGTATGGGAACACATGAATAAATGGCAGTGCATACGCCACAAATAGCAGCATTGTTAGCGGTCCCACTCGGGATTGCTTATATAACCTGATCAGGTGCCAAGTAACCAGGGCAATGACTGTGGCAGAAATGGTGATCGGTAGATAAACCCCCTCATGGAAGAGCAAGATGCCGATGACACCGAACGACCAGAACAATATAGACATGTATTTTCCTAACTACATAGTCCTTTTCACCGCTACGCAATGCCACCCAAAACAAGCCAGATCATCCGCCCGCTGGCCGCCCCCGTACCTTGAAATACAACGCGCCCAGGATGCCCAGCACATAAGCCAGCGGCCAGCTCCAGTCACCGCACCGCCGCACCATGCTGCCCAGGCGCATCAGTTCCTGCTGACAATAGGCGAACCAGTCGCCATTCGGGGTGAGCTCCTCAATCTGAAACCCGCGCTGGGTGAGATGATGTTCAGACCAGTAACGGCTAAAGCCGCTGAAATAGTGGTAGGGCGCGAGATGCACCAGCGAGGCAAAGGGCACTGTCAGGATCAACTTGCCTCCGGGTTTGAGCAAGCGTGCAAATTCGTCGAAGGCCTTGGTAGGGTCGGGCTCGCACACCACTGGAACTCTGACCATGCAGTTTGGACTTATCGGAGCCAATATTCATGGCCTTGTCCCACTCCCCTGGAAGTGGGCACCGTTATCCGAGACAGTCCGATACCGGCAAGAGAGTCTGTCAAATAGTTGCTTTCGTCAATTAAGGAGCCCAAAAAGAGACTTCTGGCCCCGAAAAACTCATTTCCCCTCACAAACTTCTGTGTATTACGAGGGCACTCTGTAATCGCCCATGTGCTGATGAAACTATCGCACCTAAGCCCACCACCTTTGCTGACAGCCTCCTGAGAACTCAGGAGATTGATTTTTCCTGGTGCCAACTGCGGTGTGATATTGGGTTGCACTACATGCACATTGCCCTCGCCATCAACGCTGGACAAATAGATGTATTGCAGCGCGAGAAGCTCCGGAAGATCGATAATGGTGTATGTAACTGACGGGTTCATCCTCCTGATTATTCGAGCCATGTTCCCATATCCACCACCCCATTCAATGATCGATGCACAATCCCAGAAATGCCTTTTGCGTTCTTGGGAATATATGGACAAATGACTAGCGTGATGGCACCGATTTGCCGAGGTCATATAGGCAGCACTCGTGATTGTTGGCAAGCCAATATAATCCTCCAAAAGGAGGTTGGACGTAACTTCCTTCCCGAAGACTCGCACAACATCATTAAGCATTCGGTGGGTTAGTCGAATCCCGCGTCTTCTTGCAAAGACCATGGTAAAACTCAGGGTTGAGTGTGCCAAAAAACCGAGTGGCACACCATCACGAAATGCATGCCTAACGGAACCGGCCAATTCGGTCCAATCGTAGCCTTCGGACACGGCATGGGAGCCTTGGGCGCCGTTTAAGAGCCTGTTACAAACCTCAGAGTAGCGTCCTCTCACTGCGTCAAACCTTTGCAACTGTTGTGAGTTTTTTAGCCGTGGGCGCACTGCTATTTTCAGTGCCAACTCATAAATGTGCTCCCAAGAAAGCAATTCGTATCTCCAATTATTGGTGACGGGTATGACCTTTAACCCGCGGACTCAGTTTAAATTTCGCCGAGCAATTTGACGATCCCTCCGTAAACTTCCCAGTCCAGTAGACAGGTCTAAACTGGAGTTCCCACGCGATAACGCTCTGGTAAATCGCCTTTCACAGGTCAATGCCGAATTAGGCACTCAGGAACCCATGAAGACGAAGGACCATATTCCGGACATTTATTCGCTAAACATAAAATTGTGCGTAGCGAACCTTTGCCTCCCGCTCAAAACCAATTCCACATGCTCCATTGTTACTGGACACATATCTCGATCGAACGTGAATGATTGATAGCCATTTTTGAAGAACAATTGAAATGTGCTCTTTAAATTCGGATTCATTTCAATACCACGTGGCTGATGATCTGTAGACATTATCTCAACCACCCATATTGGCTTGGGGTCGTTGGCGAGCATTATGGTTGCGCCCTCCATCATCCATTTTTCCACACCCTCAACATCAATCAGGATAAGCGTCCTCTTTCCCCGCAACCGAGTACCGAGCACTAGATCCATGGTCGAAGACGGCACAAGTGTTACATAGCTTTCAGGGATACCTGCCCACCCCTTAACAAAGGACGCCCCTGTGTTACTCCCATACATTTCGAGTACGCCTACACTATTGGACAATGCTATTGGATATACTTCAGCGTCAGACCAGCCATTGGTTTTAATGTTTTTGCACAGATAGCGAAGATTTCTTTCAATTGGCTCAAATGCAATTACTGATTTCCCCATACTCAACGCGTGGCAGCAGTAATAGCCGACATTTGCGCCGACATTAACCAGAATATCGACATCCTTGAGAATATTCCTGACGAGTTCAGTTACCGTGGGCTCAAAAGTTCCCTGTGCCATGGCTGCATTTCCAGCCAGCTTGAAACCCCAGGGCGTCAGGCTTGGTTCTTCCATGAAATCTAGTTGATCACGCACACTTCGATACATTGTGGCTATGCGAGGGAATCGGTCGACGAGAGGCCTCACTAATGAGATTGGCCATTTAGCTATAAACAAATCTCTACCCCATCATGTTTGGAAAGCACCGCCATCCAAATAAAGTACGACACAGAAAACAAAATACCTGCGATGACGATGCCCGTAGTGCCATACCAATATGCACCTGCAAAGTTGAATGTGACACCCAACAGCGCCGTCATGATTTTGGCCGCCATCATGGTGTGCGTTTTCATTTTGCTCATCAGGTTGAGTGCAATGGTTTGGCCAGCGGCGAACACTCCACCAGCAAGTATCACCCACGGCAATAGATGGGACACGGACGCGTATTCCGAGGCCACAAAAACACGGAATATCTGCACATGAAATAGAAGAGCCACCAAGAAGGCCGCGCCTGTCACGCCCAGAGCCAACCCAGTTAGACGCCAGCTAAGGCTGTTTAAGTTGGCATTGCGTCGGTCATCGCTTGCATCCCCAGCCCGCTGATATAAAATGGGAGCCAAGAACTGCATGGCCATTCCAGTTAGCATCGACATTGGGTAGTACCCCAACTGGAACAGCGCCGCATATAGGCCCACCTCTTGCGTCGTCGCGAGAAGTTCCAGTGCCCAGCGATCAGATGCAAGCTGCACCCAAGTAAACATTCCGAAGATTGAGATAGGCCATGAGAATTTCCACATCTGTTCCCGCCAGCTACCTTCTTTATCTGCACCGGTTATGTGTCTGGGAACGATTTTCCGAAAAAGCACATATTGAGATCCAAGCACCAGGATGACTGCCACGGCATAGCCGACCATGGCCACCGTACTGGTGGCGCCCAGCCACAATAGCAAACCGGCGGCGACCAGAAACCGCGCCCAGGATTCCATTCCCTGATGGAGCGCCACGATGGATCGTTGGCGAGCGGCATTCTGAATTCCGTTGAGGATCGAGTTGTAACCGCTGAGGATGGCGAAGACGAGGGCTGCGGTGGCGATGCCGATCCACTCCGGGCGCCCACCTATCAGCAGGCCGGCGACCGCAAAGAAGATCATAAGAACGATGATCCCGGTGGCCGACAACAACAGGCGGCGTACCGCGTTCAAATAGCCGCCGAGATCGCCATGTTCCACTGCCGGTGCATAGAAGCGGGTTACCCCGTTGCCCAGGGGTCCGAGTACGGTCTGATTGACCAGGGTGGCCAGTGTCATCCCCAGGGCAAGCTCGCCGTACACAGCCGGGTCGAGGAGCTCCGTCAGCACTCGCACCCCCACAAGCGCGCCTAGAACCGCAGCCGCCTGCCCTAGGCCGACCCAAAACACCTCGCGCCCTAGTCGACGAAAGCGCGGAAGGACCAAGCTCCTGACCTCAAGCCCTTTTATCCACACAGCCTTGTCCGTCATATACACTGCAAGCCGTTCCATATTTCACTTCTATTTCCGTGCTTCGTAATGACTGTCGCTTCTTCTTGGTAAATTGCAGGAGAGGGAATTACTATTCGGTCAGGCTGCAGAGTGTAAGTGCAAAGCATTCACACCTTGTAATAACTCTCGTACCATTCGACAAAGCGCTTAACTCCCACTTCAATTGGTGTATCTGGCTTAAACCCGACATCCTGTATCAAATCATCGATGTCCGCGTATGTCGCCGGAATATCGCCAGGCTGGAGCGGCATGAAGCGCTTTTCTGCCTTCTTCCCCAGGGCATCTTCAAGCACTGCAATGAGTTGCAAAAGGTGTACTGGTTGGTGATTCCCGATGTTATAGAGGCAATAGGGACCCGAACTCGTCGCTGGGTCCGGGCGGTCGCTCAACCACGATGGATTTGGCTTCGCCGGTTTATCAAGCACTCGAAGCACTCCTTCAGCCACGTCGTCTATATAGGTCAGATCCCGCTTCATATTGCCATGATTGAACACCTCTATCGGCTTGCCCTCTAGGATCGCCTTGGTAAAAAGGAAGAGGGCCATGTCTGGCCGACCCCACGGGCCATATACGGTGAAAAAGCGCAAACCTGTGCACGGGATTCCAAAAAGATGGGCGTAGGTGTGGGCCATCAGCTCGTTGGCTTTTTTCGTCGCGGCGTAGAGCGATAGAGGATGGTCCACGTTGTCATGCACGGAGTAGGGCATCCAGGTATTGGCCCCATAGACCGAACTCGAAGAGGCGAACACGAGATGTTCAACTTTAATAAGACGGCATCCCTCTAAGACATTCAGAAACCCAACGATATTGCTATCGACATACGCATGGGGATTAATCAGGGAATACCGGACACCGGCCTGGGCGGCGAGGTGCACAACTTTCTCAATTGGCCGCTGTGCAAAGAGAGCCGCCACACCTTCGCGATCAGCGATATCCAGCTTCACAAAGTGAAAGCGCTCGAAATCTCTAAGAAGTGTCAGCCTCGCCTCTTTAATCCGGACATTGTAATAATCGTTCAGATTGTCCAGGCCAAATACCTCATTCCCGTCCTCCAACAGTCGCTTCGCGACATGAAACCCTATGAATCCGGCTGCGCCCGTGACGAGAACAGTCTGATTTGGGGAGTTCATTTAGTTTGCCTGGTTTATTTAATTAATTGCGAGACATACAAGACACGAAAGACCGTGAGGCGTGAGGAGTCAGACGTAAGGTGATATTTCAGCTAGGAAGTGCGTGATGCGTCAGACGGGCGCCACGTCCGAAGCATCAATTTCGACGGAGGCGGCTTGACGGATGAGGTGTACGGAAATAACCAGGCGGAAGGGTTTGTCTTTGCGGAGCAGGGTCCCGTGGACGCCTTCGAGTGGGCCGCGGATCACCTGGACGGGCATGCCTTCGTGCAGATAAGGGTGCGCGTCGTAGGGCAGGGGGCTTTTCATGAGTACCCGGATGGCGTCAATCTCATCGTCCGGGATCGGCTCGGGCCCTTTTCCGTTGCCCACGATCTGGACCACCCCCGCCGTCTGCTGGGCGGCTAGCCTGTCCGGCCACGCAAACCGGGCAAAGCAATAACAGGAAAAGAGCGGCACTTCGATTTTCTTTTTGCGGTCTTTCCACTGGCTGAGCTTGATGACCGTGGGGAGAAGTTGCTCAATTCCCTGGCTCTCGAGCCGGTCGCGCACCTGCTTTTCGTGGCGGGCGCGGGTGCGGATGGCGTACCAGCGCGCACCATTTGTCTCGTTTGTTTGGTGAGAAAGCGGGGGCGGAGCCATCGGGAGCTCCGATTATTGTGTTGGTCTGGATTATCCCGTTTGCCCGGTTTGTGTCGTACCGAGGCACGAGATTAACCCGGAAATGATTCTGCTGGTTTTCTCGGCGTGACCGTAAATTAAATCAAACGATGGTTTGGATAAATATCCCTGATCGACAGCAGTGTATAAATGACTTTGGAGCTCCGCCGCAGACGACATCGCGATAAACAAAA
>Ga0137380_10000936_pt1 | contig 22895 bp, 20 predicted proteins | sample SagtaG_17_FD_104809 | JGI IMG/M metagenome (GOLD analysis project Ga0137380, IMG submission 104809) | Vadose zone soil microbial communities from Sagehorn Ranch, Mendocino, California, USA - Sage2_L_100_16 metaG | ecosystem: Environmental > Terrestrial > Soil > Vadose zone | place: USA...
AGCGCCGCGCCTCTCGCTCAGTAGTCGCAGTTCCCAAGCAAGTCCAACAACCTGAAGACACTCTACCGCAACGACGAACGCGAGCTAATACCGCGGCTCAGCGCGGACCGCTTGTCACGCCTGACCTGGCTTATTGCGATTCGAAGGAATCCGGCAATCTTGTCCTCCTGCCCGTGGCGAAGCGCGCGGCCAGTCCGGCGACAGATGAGGCCAACGGTAGAGTGCTCGCCTTTCAGAAAAAGAGGTCAGTCTTTGACAAGCCAAATCATCTCCAGCTTCGAAAGTTGACGCGGGAACAAATGTACGAACTGACCACTCCCCAAAAGTTAATGAGAATTGTAGATCTGATTTCGCGCGATGAGACCGACGACGAGATGATCGACAGGATGCTAGAGGCCGTCGAAGAAATAGCGCTGGGAGACCCGGGGGGCCAGGTCAGCTAACGCGACACGACCGTTGGAATTGGTAATCCGAGTAACAACCCCAGGGCAGGCCGTAATAAAATGCCGAGGGCGGGACTCGAACCCGCACGGGCTTTTGGCCCAGAGGATTTTCCTACCACTATAGCTTTCGCTACCTGCGCCGCGCAGTTTGTGGTCTGGACGATGCCTTCTCCGTGCATCACGAGGATGTTTAGGAGGGAGCCGTCTCGTCTCTACACTTTGCCAGTCAATTCAAACCGGCCTTAGCTCGGCGTTGCCATTCAGCGCTAGCTGGGAAGGTTTCGCCGACTTTGACTCCATTCACGCCGAGGTTTCCCAACGACGTGCTCAAATGACTTCCTTAAGTCCTCTGCGTCTGCCATTCCGCCACCCCGGCAAGACGAACAAGAGGATTATAGATGAAACAGTCCGCGCGATGAAGTGTGCCACAAGTAGTTTCAAGCGGGTGTGATTAAAAAGTATCAGTGGGACTTGGGGCAGATGAATGCCTTTTCTCTTCATTAACACCTTACTTCAGTCGGAGAACGAAGGAACAAAGGAAAAGGAATTAACACCTCACTTCAGTGAGGTGGCTGGCGAGGGCGGGCAATCGGGAACCGTTTCAACGGTTTATCTAGCTGGTAGCAAAACTGTTGAAACGGTTTAGGTCAAAACCGCTGTCCACTCCGCCCACCTCACTGAAGTGAGGTGTTAATGAGAAGATTCATCCAGCCTGCTTCGGACGGAGGTTCTGCCGGCGAATACGCGCCAGTGCGCGCTATTGTCTGACGGTCCGTTGGATCAGATCAGATGTCTACAAGAAGAAATCGAGGAATATCTTTCAACCGAGGTCGAGGTCAGAAATTGAACCGATACCCCACAATCCATTTAACAACCCAACGCTCGCTGGTGCCCGTCAACCCGCGACCCACGCCGAAGTTCAATTCCCAGTTCGGGCCCGCGTTTACGTCCAAGGTTGGAAAGATCAAGTGATGTTGGTCGCGCAATCGCTCGAAGTGAGTCACGGGACCGGTGGCGGCGTAGTATTCGAATCCTGGTTCGATCCGCTTTGTAACAGCATATGAAACTTTCAATCCCGGCTCGAACTCGAAGCCTCGACGCGAGTCGATTCCGCGAAACGATTTGCTCAAGTCAGGATTGAACGACAGATACCATTTCCCAATCTCTCTTTCCAGGATCGGACGAATCTCGAGGGTGATCGTGTTTGGATCGAACTGGTGTTTGTTGAATCCCAACTCGGTGCTGATGCTTACCTTAAACGGCAATCGCAAAGTTTCGGGCAGGCGGAAGCGAGGACGAACGCGAGCGCCGGCGAACTTCGGTCCCACGCCCGGCACAACAGCCGTGACAAAATAACCCGCCAGCTCGAAATGCTTCGTGAGCCCATGGGTAACTTCAACCGTGAAGTGAAACTGATGGTGGTTTGGAAACGTTTCGTCGTCGGCCTGCTTCGTACCGCTCGGGAAGTAGTTCATATGTAACTCGACCATAGTGCGGCGAGGAGGGACGGTGTCGTAAGGATAGACCTGTATCTCGAAAAGGTCCTGCGCGGCAGCGCTGATGGGACACAAAGAGAGAATGACAAGCGCAACTGCTCGACTAAAATCGCGGTAGACAGTCAAGACCTTCCTGGATTTAAACCAGCACCGACGAGCGAGTCTTTGAGCGCTCGCCGGCTGAGTGACGGCGGGCGCGCCGAGCGTCGCGCGCCCGATTGGTGTGTTATTGTCTCAGATGAAGTCGTTTCGGCTACTCTTGTCACTTCTTTTCTGGCGTCATCGGAGGCATGTAACTCAAGTCCGCGTTGTACCGAGCTACCACGCGCTCCTGCTGAGCGATGATGCCCGCGCCCTTTTGAAGAAGCTTGTTAACCCACTCCTGTCCCATTGACCGTATCATCGGCGATCCTTTGCCGATGTCGGCGAAGCTGTTATACAAAGTCACCGAGACATACTCATTCGCATTCCCACCGAAGATGGTTTGGCTCACAAAGAAGCCGGGGACCCCGGCTTTCTTCATGGCCGGCACCACGTCGTTCTTGACAATGCTCTCAAACTCCTGAATGTGGCCGGGCACAACGTGAGTGATCGTTACAACGCCCAGCTTCGGCTCGGCCATCTGCCCCTGGTAGCTGAGGTCGGGCCGATCCACCACCGCGTAGGTGTGCACGCTGGTAATATACTTACGTTGCTTAGCGGTGTAAGCTCGCATGCCTTCTGGTCCCAGCGCCTTCGCAACCGCGCTTTGTCCGTCATATTGAGCAAAGTCTTCGATGGGAGTAGCGATGACGTATTCAAACCCTTCTCCGAAGTTCGCCGTCTGCCACGTGTTGCGCCATTTGACGCCGGCCTTCTTTTGCGCCGGGATTGCTTCTTTCTTAACGAAGTCCTCGTAGTCGCTCACCATGTCGGGTCTTACGTGCACTATGGCGATTGAGCTCCACTGCTGCGGAGCAGAAGGTTGAGTGGACATCGGCTCAGCTTTCTTAGCCTTTTGCCTGGTCGGTTTTTGAGAAAGGGCGCGCTGGCCCAACGAAGCTACCATCAGCGAGCAAACCACTATCGAGCAAAACATCCTTAAAGTGAATCTCTTCATTTTGTGATCCTCCTTTTTATCCTTTGGTGATTAGACTTCTCACCTCTATTTCGGGGGTTCTGTCAGTCGTCGAGCAGCGTATTGGCCGCTCTGAACGCGCGAATGTTATGTCGGTAGGAACTTCTAGTCAAGGGCCAGTCAATCGCTGCCGGAAAGGCCGATCTTCCATCCCTCTCCCATAGTCTCGCTCACACCGGCGGCTGTATGGTCAGGCTCAGCCTGCGCTTCATCCTGCAGGCGGTGTTTGTAAGCAGCTTCAATAAATGACGCGAACAGCGGATGCGGATCCAACGGCTTCGATTTGAACTCGGGATGAAACTGACAACCGAGGAACCAGGGGTGATCGGGCAGCTCAACTATCTCGATGAACTTTCCATCAGGTGACTTGCCGGAGAAAATCAGGCCGTGCCCGCCGAACTCATCCTCGTAACGCGGGTTGAACTCGTAACGATGGCGATGACGCTCGCTGATTTCGCTCGCGCCATAGATCCTCTCTGCTAACGAGCCGGGCGCGAGCTTGCACGGATATGCGCCGAGCCTCATTGTTCCGCCCATCGCTTCGACGCCGATCAGATCGCGCAGCTTGAAGATCACCGGATGCGGCGTGTCATCGTCAAACTCGGTCGAGTCCGCGCCCTCAAGCCCGCACACGTTGCGAGCGAACTCGATCGTCGAGCATTGCATCCCCAGGCATATTCCGAAGTAAGGCTTCTGTTCGCGTCGTGCATAGTTGATCGCTCGTAGCATACCCGATATGCCGCGTTTGCCGAATCCTCCAGGAACCAGTATTGCGTCGAAGTCCCGTAATCGCTCTTCCCAGTTCGGATGGTCCATCAGATCTTCGGATTCAACCCAGCGAATCTGCACGCCCAGACGATTGGCGATTCCGCCGTGGACGAGGGCTTCGCGCAGGCTCTTGTACGAATCCTCAAGCTCGACGTACTTGCCGACTATGCCGATGCTGACGGTCGCATCAGGTTTCTTGATCGTCTCGACAAGCTCCGACCATTTGCGCAGATCGCGTTCGGCCGCCGGCAGGCCCAGTTTCTTGACGATCATGTCGTCGAGTCCCTGGCGAGCGAACATGAGCGGCACTTCGTAAATCGTCTCGACGTCCTGGGCGGTGATGACCTCGTCTTCACGCACGTTGCAGAACAGCGCGATCTTCGCCTTCATATCCTTTGGCAGGGCGCGATCGCAACGGCACAGCAGGATGTCAGGTTGAATGCCGATCTCGCGAAGCTCTTTCACCGAGTGTTGCGTGGGTTTCGACTTAAGCTCTCCGGACGCCGCAATGTATGGAACCAGAGTCAAATGAATGAACAGAGCGTTCTCGGCGCCTACTTCGTTGCCGAGTTGTCGGATGCTTTCAAGAAACGGCAGCGATTCGATGTCGCCTACCGTCCCGCCTACTTCGACTATCGCCACGTCAGTTGAGTCAACCACCGAGCGTATCGCCTCTTTGATTTCGTTAGTGATATGTGGGATTACCTGAATCGTCTTGCCCAGGTAGTCGCCGCGACGCTCCTTGTTGATCACCGAAAGGTAAATGCGGCCGGTCGTCCAGTTGTTGGCTTGAGAAAGCTGGGCGTGCGTGAAGCGCTCGTAGTGGCCAAGATCGAGATCGGTTTCAGCGCCGTCGTCGGTAACGAAAACCTCTCCGTGCTGAAAAGGCGACATCGTCCCGGGATCGACGTTGATGTAGGGATCGAGTTTTTGAAGGGTAACTTTCAAACCGCGAGCCTCGAGCAGGCACCCGATAGAAGCCGCGGCGAGCCCTTTGCCGAGGCTCGAAACCACTCCACCGGTGACAAAAATATACTTCGTCATAAGCTGTTCTCCTCAATCAACCTTTTTACTCGTTCGTAGTCCTGCTGCGTGTCCACACCAATCGACCGGTGCTCGACCGGAACTACTCGGATGCCAAATCCTCTCTCAAGCATGCGAAGCTGTTCGAGCGCTTCGAGAGTTTCAAGCTGCGAGGGCTTTATTTGAGCAAACCTCTCAAGGAACTCTGCGCGATACGCGTAGAGTCCTGAGTGCTTGCGATAATTCGATAACAGAACGTGGTTTGCGCCCAGCCATTCCTCGAGCGTGAAACCCTCGGCTGGCCTGACGAATGGAATGGGCGAACGCGAAAAAAATAGGGCATCACCATACGCGTCGCTTACGACTTTGACGACGCTCGGGTTGAACACGTCTTCAACTTCGGTGATTGGTTCCGAGGTAGTGCTGATTTGCACGAGACCGGTGTCGTCATCGAGCAGAGGCTTGATCGCGGCGTCAATCGTTGACGGCTCAATCAGCGGCTCGTCTCCCTGAACATTTACGAATACTTCTGCGTCAAGCGTGGCTGCAACTTCTGCGACCCGGTCGGTCCCGGATGTGTGCTCGGGCGAGGTCATTCGCGCTTCGCCGCCGTGGTTCTGAACTGAGCGGAGGATTCGCTCATCATCGGTTGCGACGATGACGCGCGAGACGTTTAGCGCGCGAGAAGCGCGTTCGACGACGTGCATTACCATCGGGATTCCGGCGAGGGGGAGGAGGGCTTTGCCCGGCAATCTTGCCGAGCCGTACCGCGCAGGGATGATCGCGACTGCTTCTCCCTTCACGGGCCTTCAGCCTAACGTATAAACGTGAGAATTGTCAAACGAACACGAAACGTGTCGTGTCATAAGCAAAGAAATGGACGGGACGTAGCTCTCGGCTGGTCCCATCCATCTCTCATGTACTAACTCACACGACTCTCAGTAGCGGTCTCCGTACGCGCCGCGACCTCGACCGCGACCGCCGCCGTAGCCGCCGCGGTTCCCAGAGCGCTCCTCGCGGGGACGCGCTTCGTTGACCGTGAGCGCCCGCCCGTCGATCTCCGTTCCATTGAACTGCGCGATAGCCTTTTCAGCATCCTCAACGCTCATCTCAACAAAGGCAAAGCCTTTTGAGCGACCCGTGTCGCGGTCGGTGATAATGTTAACTGAATCGACCTGGCCCACCTGTTCGAACAAGTTGGTGAGATCGCCCTCCGTCGTCTGATACGACAGATTTCCAACGTAAATTCTCTTACTCATGATTCTCCTAGAACTGGTTATGAGGAACTTCCAAGGCTTTGCGGGAAAGAGGATGAGAAACTAGATCAAACGCTCTCCGAACAAGTCAGCGGGAGATTCCTGGAAACAACAATCAACAGCAGCGTCCGATCTGCTGAACTAACGATGAAATGGTAACAGACGGGCAACTTGAAGTCGAGCAATATTTTGGAGCGACCTCGGGACACACCTAACGCGATGCCGCTTTTGTCAACAATCCCTTTTCGCTAAGATGACCGCATGGCTGGGACCGCGCCCGAAAACATTCGCGAGCTGCTCGAAGCACAAGTCACGCGATCACCCGACAAGGAGTTTCTAGTTTGTGAATCCGACGGTCGCGCAATGACCTATCGCCAATTCGACGAGGAGGTTAACCGCGCTGCCCATACGCTCGATTCTGTGGGCGTGAGCAAAGGAGACCGGGTGAATTTGCTTCTGACCAATCGACCGGAGTATCTAATCTTCTATTTCGCTTGCTTCAAGCTCGGCGCGTGGGCAGGCCCGATCAACGCGCTGCTGAAGGCGCAGGAGATCGAGTTCATTGTCGCCAACTCCGAAGCCTCGGTAGTGGTGACGCAGCCCGATTTGCTGCCGCATCTCGACCAGGCGCGCAACAACGATGCGTCACTGCGCCACGTGATTGTTATCGAGGGCGGTTCAGAGTTCAGAGTTCTAGGTTCAGGGTTAAACACGGAACCACAAACCGCAAACCCTGAACCACGAACCCTGAACCCTGAACTGACTGCGGCAGATGAAGCTGTAATCATCTACACTTCGGGCACAACTGGCAAACCGAAAGGGGTCTTGCTCACTCACGGCAATTTGCTCTCAAACGCTCAACAGATCGCCGAGTGGCTTCGGCTGACTGAGGACGATCGCGCGCTGATCATAATGCCGCTGTTTCACGTCAACGCTTTGATGGCGACTGGACTTGCAGCGCTGTGGGGAGGCGGGAGCATCGTGCTTGCGCCGCGCTTCAGCGCGTCAAGACACTGGGAGACAATTTCCAAACATGGCGTTACCTACTTCGGCTCGGTAGCCACGATGCTGTCGATGCTTAACCACGGCTACCCCGAAGGCTTGCCTGAAGCTGTCGACACAAGACGGTTGAGGTTTGCGCTGTGTGGCTCGGCGCCCGTCCCTGTCGAAGTCATGAAGAGATTCGAATCGTTGTTTCACTGCCAGGTGATCGAGGGTTACGGTTTGTCCGAATCAACTTGTCGAGCGACGTTCAACCCGATCGACGAACGCCGTCGAATGGGCTCGGTTGGGCTCCCGATCGGCAACGAGATGAGAATCTTCAACGACGACGATCGCGAGCTAGCACCGAATCAAATCGGCGAACTCGTGCTTCGCGGACCGAACATAATGAAAGGTTATTACAAAGATGAAGCAGCCACGTGCGAGGCATTTCGCTCTGGATGGTTCCACACTGGAGATCTGGGTTACAAGGATGATGATGGCTTTTTCTACGTCGTGGATCGCAAGAGCGATTTGATCATTCGCGGGGGCGAGAACATCTACCCTCGCGAAATCGACGAAGTGTTGTATCAGCACGCGAAGGTGAAGGACGCGGCCACGATTGGTGTGACTGACGAGCTTTATGGCGAAGAGGTGAAATCGTTTATCGTCTTGCGGGACGCGGAGAGCACGACCCAACGAGAAATCATCGATTTTTGTCGTGAGCGATTAGCGGATTTCAAGTGTCCGAAGTCGATCGAGTTTGTCGAGGACATTCCTAAAGGCCCGACAGGCAAGCTGCTGAAACGGGAGCTGATGCGTGATCCGTGATGCGTGATCCGTGATGCGTGATGCGTGATCCGTGATGCGTGATGCGTGATCCGTGATTCGTGATCCGTGATTCGTGACCGGATCTCACGCATCACGAATCACGTTTCACGCATCGCTATTTCACATCACTATTTCATCTGAGTCCAAAGTAGCCGGGTGATCAGGAACGCAAGAGCAAGGCAACCCGCGAGCAGTGCCCCGCACGCGACCGCTTCATATGCGCGCAACCGCTTCGAGCCTGTAAACTCGGGATGTCGGTCTTCAACCCAAGTAATAGAAGATGCTATCCAGTGCGAGGCGATGAGCCAAACCAGGAAGCCCGAGCTCAAACCGGCGATGCCCGCCAACAATAACAAGTTCAGTCTCCAAAACCCTTCAATTTTTCCGCAATAGATCAGGTCGCGGTTCTCATTATAAGGTAACGATAGTAAGTGGTCTATTAAGCTCCTGGGGCATCCGAGTGGCTGCGCTTTCTTGTTCGACAAGTTGCGAGCAATGTAGACTTCTTTTGACGCTTAAGACGTAATGACGCTGAACCCAAAACCGTTCTACCTCGGGCGTATCTTCGGCATACCGATCTACGCCCACTATAGCTGGCTACCGGTATTTCCGTTCTATGCCTGGGCAATCGCTTCGGGGCTTCTGCCGCGTCAGGCGCCCGGCTTGTCAACTGTTCAATATTGGGCGCTTGGAATGCTGACCACGATGCTGCTGTTCGTCTCCGTGCTTGTGCACGAACTTGCTCACGCGACGATGGCGAGGGCCGAAGGGCTGGGCACCGGAAACATCACGCTCTACATGTTTGGCGGGCTTGCTTCGCTTAACGGGCAGCCGGCCCAGCCGAGCTCTGAGTTCAAGATCGCTGTGGTCGGACCTGCGGCGAGCTTTCTGATCGGAACAATTTTCTTTATGTCAGACGAGGTCTTCCTTCGCGGCACAACTCACCGGGCTCTCGGCCAAGTGCTCAGGCATATGGGAGTGGTCAACTGGATTCTGGCTGGTTTCAATATCTTGCCTGGAATGCCGTTGGACGGCGGACGCGTGCTGAGAGCACTGCTTTGGCGGTTCAACAAGAGTTTCCGCCTGTCGACCCAAATCGCGATTCGTTCGGGGTTGATGATAGCAGTCACGCTTGTGGCGTTGGGCATCGCGTACTTCCTGCTAGTGGACTGGGTGATGGGAATGTGGATGATGATCGTCGGGTTGATGATCGGATTGATGCTCGGCACCACCGAGGGCCGCAGCCGCGGAGTGTGGCGCGTCAAGCGCGGCACTATCGAAGACGTGATGAACCGCGACGTTGTGCAAATCCCTCCCGAGATGAAGGTCACCGATTTCATCAACAAGGTGCTGAGGAACAACCATCACACCAGCTTTCCTGTGGTGCAAGCGAGGAGGCTTCACGGGATGTTGTTGCTGGACGAGTTGAAGCAAGTGCCCCGCGAAGAGTGGTCTCGGCTTGAAGCTCGCGATGTCATGCGGCCAGTCGATGCTTCGATGTTCATCGATGTCAATATGCCGATACGTCAGGCGCGTTCGGTCCTCTCAAACAACGTTCTCGGCCGCGCGGTTGTTTTGGACAGGAATGGATTGATTGTCGGGTATGTGAGCTTGCGAGACGTAAGCAAGGCGACTGGAGAACGGTCGAGCTAGACCCTAAAGCAAGGTTCGGCTCGCCCAAGAGTTAGTCTCCTGCATTTCTTTGTCTCAGTTACGGCAGAAGAACTTGCTCCGATGGTTGATGACGCCAGGCCAGAAGTGTATGCATATTAAGGGAAGCCCGCTTGTATAAACTTTCCCTCACCTATCCCGCGTATCGGAATCAATGCGCTCCTGCCAGATCAAATCGGGCATAAAACAGTAACAATTATAATCCTTCTGCAACGCCGCCGTGTGATCATCTATAGCCCCTTGTCCTCGCTCACATAGCTCGATAAGTACGTCATATACGCTGTGGTTCACGGCATAGGCATGTGTAAGGTATGTCATCTTTGCTCTCGCCACGTCATCAGAAATCTTGATCGGCTCTTCAAAGTGTCTTCCTCCAAGCAGGAGCAGATCCCAATCTGTGGGCACCTGTTTGATGTTGGACGCGAATTTCTTATTAAGCTCAGGATCAAAAATGCAATCGTCCTCAAAGATTAGAATAACGGGGACTTCATTCTCTCGGGCCAGCCTGAGTATGGCCAGGTGGCTTTGGAGGCAACCATAGTGGCCGGGGGAATAAGGCCATGTAGCAGGAGTTTTGACTTTCGAACCATCTATAGCCGGGAACCTGACCACCGGTGAGATTCCATGCTGAGCGAACCTCTCCTCCATTCTTTTCCAGCGTTCAGGCCTTCTATCTAAGTTGATACATATCTTGTAGGGGAAGATACTGTTCAGGTCATCAGTTTGAGTTTTGCTTCCCATAGAACCCCTTTGGTTTGGAACCCATACACCTGTTGCGCATGATAGGCCTCTATTTAAAGAAACCTGATAACGCGGTGCGCAAGTTCTTCAAGTTCTTTTCAGGGAGCGGATCTCCCATCCTCGTTTATACAAGGATGCGGGGGGCGTTTCAATGCCTACGGTTCTGCGACAGCCGTGGCTCGGTTGAATGAGTAGCAATTACTACTTGATCGTCGCACTCTCTAATGCTATTCTGTCGCCCAACTTCTCTTGTTTGAAATTTTCTCCTGCAATGCTTTTCAGAAATGAAGAAAAGAGCACGGTTGTCAGGAAACACTTTTAACAATGAAAGGGGTTCTGGGCAATGCAAGTATTTCGAGTTTTCAAGTCCCATAATTAGGAACCTCTTCAGAGTATGAGAAAGAAAGCATTGATAGCCTCTTCTGCGAATCCCTACCCTGTCGTGACCAGCGGCTGTGAGAGGCTCATTATGGACTACCAATCGTATGTCCTGTCCGACTACGATGCTTACTTTCTTCTGACCCGGTCGGGCGGGTGGGAGCCGCTTCGGTTGTTTCATCAGAACGAGCCTATTCCGGGCGTCCCGACGATAGAAAAGATGCTCGATCATAACTTTGAATTCGTTTTATTCATCGGCTTTAAAGAAAATGTATTCACGAAGCAGCTCGTTGAACACATCCCATCGTTCTGCCTTACAGACATTCACCCTAGGGAGGATTTGCCCGACTTCCTCTTTAAGGGTGTCATGGCACACCTGAGTGCCAGCCCGCACGAAGGCGTATTACTCTTAGGCGCCTGCTATGACTCGGAAACCTTTTTCAAAGACAGGCGCGGCGAAGACTATATTCTGAGTGTAGGAAGAATCCACCCGGATAAAAACCAACTGGAGTTAGTCTGTGGCTATAAAGAGAGGATCTATGAAAAGTATAAGTTGCCCTTACGTTTAGTCGGAGGGGTCAACGACTTCGATTATTTCCTGCAGGTGAATGAATACGTTGATAATGTCAGTGTGTTTTCTACGATTGATCCCCAAAACGCATGGTCGACCGCGAGTTGGAAATCGCCCCGGCAAATAGCCGGCCTGTGCAATGGGGCCAGGATGTTTGTTATGGCCTCGCCGAAGGAGAGTTTTTGCATTGCGCTCGTTGAGGCAATGGCCTGCGGCACTACCTGTGTTGTAAATGGCGACTACTGGGGCTTCGACAAGGCGGATATAAGGCCCAATGTTTATGGCAGCACAACTGAAAAGCGAGGCTTTATCCTGGATTCGGTAGACGATGCCTTAAGCAAGGATATCCGAGTTGATGGCTCTGAATGGGTGAAGAAGTTCTCGTTGAAAGAGTCGAAGAAGACTTTACTAGATTTCGTCAATGAGCGACTCTAGAAAGTAATATCACCCGGGCAGCCCTTCTGCTCTGATTGTTAGACGAAGACGGGCGCCTGTACGGTCCTTCAAAGTGTTCAACTTATGTTCAGGAAACTAGTAACAACACCGGTAAAGAGCGCGGCTGACATAAGGAAGTTTTTTGACGGCTGCGCGCACGCCTATTCTGAGCAGCATGGCAACCCGCAGTGCCTGCTGAATTATCGTGTGGCCCTGATCAAACGATATGCCAGGCCCTGTAGAGATGACGTGGTACTGGACATCGGCTGCGGTAATGGCCACCACCTTTTGGCCCTGGCCAGCCAGATAGGGCGCGGAGTAGGAGTAGACCTCTCGCCGGCAATGATCGAGGTGGCTAATAAGCGGCTGCGGGATTCGCCCTGGCAAAGCAAGCTCACCTTTATGAGCGATGACGGGGAAGAGCTAGGCTCGCTGGCTGAACGATCAGTTGACCTAGCCATGTGTGTAGGCGCTTTGGAACACATGCTTAACAAGGCAGATGTGTTGGTAAGCGTGCGTCGGGTACTCAAGCCTGGCGGGCGATTCTTTTGCCTCACCATCCACGGCGGCCATTTCTGGTACCGGCTGCTTGCGCCGTTACTCGGGCTGGAGACCAAGCACCTTTCCACCGACAGATTCTTAAAACGTGGTGAATTCATGCGCCTGCTTGCGGAATCTGGGCTTTGCCGAATACAAGTCGGCTATTGGACCTTCATCCCTAAAGCGGATATGCCTGCGACTGCGAGCATCATTTGCCAGGGGCTGGATATTATCGGCAGGGCCTTTCGAATAAAGTCATTTCGCGGCGGTATGTGGGCGTGCGCCTGGAGGGAACAGTGACGGTGAATCTCTTTCAGGACGGGCCGGGTTCTTGACGGCAGGGAGCTAATTCTCGAAGGCCGGAGGTATTGAGTACTATGGACGAAGTGACAGTGACCCAGATGGCATCTGCCCGTATACCCACATTGGTCGGTGAATCTCATATATGCCTCTACGCCAGCAACCTAGATGACAAGGAGCACCTGGCCTTGTTGATCGGTAACGTAGCCGATCAATATGATGTGTTGGTGCGTGTACACTCTGAATGTTTCACCGGGGATGTGCTGGGTTCGCTCCGGTGTGATTGCGGGACGCAGTTGAACCATGCCATGAAAGTAATTGCAAACGAAGGGTCTGGGATTCTCATCTACCTGCGCCAAGAGGGGCGAGGCATCGGCTTGCTCAACAAGCTGCGCGCTTATAACCTCCAGGATCAGGGGTATGACACGGTCGAGGCCAACCTCCTCCTAGGGCATGGGGCGGACGAGCGGGACTACACCATCGCAGCCCTGATACTCAAACACTTGGGCATCCGGTCAGTGCGACTACTAACGAACAACCCGCTGAAAACTGAGGGCCTACAAAAATCAGGCATCACAGTGAATGCGCGCATACCGCTGCAATCCTGCATCACCTCCGAGAACGCCGCGTACTTATTAACCAAGGTCCAACGAATGCGCCATCTGTTGAGCCTGGATTCATTCTCTGCCGTTTTAGCAGAACACGACAACGGATTTAAGGCAGATCGCCTGAACACCGCCGGTACGGTATCTCAAGTTCCTCCTATTAATGACGGCATTAAGTATTTGTTAAAAAGGGCTGCCAGCCATAACCAGCGCAAAGGCCGTCCGTTCGTTACTCTGAGTTATGCCCAGAGCATAGATGGCTGCATCGCAGCCGGCCCGGGTGAGCCATTGGCATTAAGCGGTGCTCAGTCCCTTACTCTGACTCACGAACTTCGAGCGTCACATGACGCCATCCTTGTAGGTATAGGTGCCGTCTTGGCGGACAACCCCCGGCTCACTGTGCGACTGGTGAAAGGCAAAGACCCGCAGCCGGTCGTCCTAGATAGTAATCTGCGCTTACCCCTGAGCGCCAACTTGCTGCAAAACTCTATTAAGCCTCCCTGGGTCGCGACCACGGAGGCAGCCGATATAGAGCGTCAGAGGAAACTCGAAGCGGCGGGGGGGCGCGTTCTGCGTTTACCAGCGAACGAGCAGGGGCGGGTTGACCTGTGTTCTTTGTTGGAACGACTGAGCGAATTGGGTATTGCGCGTCTGATGGTGGAGGGTGGCGCCGGCGTCATCACCAGTTTCCTCACGAAGAGGTTGGTGGACCACCTGGTGCTGACATTGGCCCCAGTGGTCGTAGGCGGCCTGCCTGCTGTGGACAGGTCGGGGCAGTGTGACTCGAGGCACTTGCCTCACCTTCGCAACCTGCGTCACCAACGGCTGGGGGATGACCTGGTTTTTTGGGGGGATCCGGACTGGGGGGACGCGTGAAGCGATTAGCCCTATATTTCACCGCACCATATGAAGTATCCGTGCGGGAAGAGTCTTTGCCTTTGCCCGCTGCCGGGCAGGTTCTGGTCCAGACTCTTGTATCAGCCATCAGCGCGGGGACGGAGTTGCTTGTCTATCGAGGCCAAGCGCCAGCCGACGCCTCCATAGACGAGGCTATCCCCGCCCTCGCCGGTAAATTCGCCTTCCCGCTTAAGTATGGGTATGCCGCCGTAGGACGGGTCACAGAGGTCGGTGATGATGTTGGTCCGGAGTGGCGAGGGAAGACGGTTTTCGCCTTTAACCCACATGAAAGCCTCTTTCTAAGCTCCCCCGATGAGTTGATGCCTGTGCCTTTTAGCTTGTCACCTGAAGAGGCATCGCTGTTGCCCAACATGGAAACGAGCGTCAACTTCCTTATGGACGGTCAGCCGCTGATTGGAGAGCAGGTCGTCGTCTTCGGACAAGGAGTCGTGGGCTTGCTAACAACAGCGCTGCTGGCCAGGCTGCCATTAGCGAGCCTACTAACGCTGGATAGGTATGACCTACGTCGGAGGAAATCCTTGGCGCTGGGTGCTCAAGCAAGCCTTGATCCGGAGGCATCGGACTCGCTGACCCGCTTGACTTCCTTACTGCGGAAAGAGCACTCAGACACGAGGGCGGATCTGACATACGAACTTTCCGGGGATCCTCGCGCCTTGGAGAAGGCTATCGAGGTTACGGGCTTCAGCGGGCGCGTCGTGATCGGCTCATGGTATGGCCAGAAGCAGGTCGGCTTGAACCTGGGCGGGCACTTTCACCGCAGCCGCATTCGCCTCATAAGCAGCCAGGTTAGCACCATCGCGCCGCAGTGTGCAGGTCGCTGGAACAAATCTCGCCGCCTTCAGACCGCTTGGCAGATGCTGCGGAACTTAAAGCCTGCACATCTCATCACGCACCGCTTCCCTTTGGCCCAGGCGGCGCGGGCCTACGCGCTGCTCGACCGGCACCCGGAAGAAGCCATTCAGGTAATTCTGACATGCGAGGCTTGACCGAATACTATGAAAGAGGTCAGGAGCACATTCGTATGTACACAGTGTCTGTGAGGCGGGATTTTGTCGCAGAGCATTTCCTCACCGGCGGCGATTGGGGGCCGGAAAATCATCCGCACTCGCACCACTACCGGGTCGAAGTGCTACTTGAGGGGCCGACTCTGGACCGACATGGTTACTTGGTTGACATCACCGACATTAAGGCTCACCTAGAAATGCTACTGGCATACTTTCGAGGCGAGACGTTGAATGAAATTCCTGAATTCGAGGGATTGAACCCAAGCCTCGAACACTTTGCCCGCATCTTTTGCCAAGCCCTTTCAAGGCGTATCGAATCTCCGCACCTGAGCGCCGTCACAGTCAAGATGTGGGAAGACGAAGGCGCTTGGGCGGCGTACCGACAGGAGCGTTGATGCACGTCGGGCTTATCATTTATGGCAAGTTGGAAACCCTTACGGGCGGCTACCTATATGACCGCAAGTTAGTCGAGTACTTAAAGGCGCAGGGAGACCGAGTCGAAGTGATCTCCCTCGCCCGGCGGAACTATTGTAGTCACCTCACTGACAACGCCTCTCGGCCCCTGCTGCGACGCTTACTGGAGACGAAGTTCGATATCCTTATTCAAGATGAACTCAATCATCCATCTCTTTTCCTGGTGAACCCGAAGCTGAAGAGGCACCTTCATTACCCCATCGTCACCCTCGTGCACCTTCTGCGTTCGAGCGAGTCGCGTCCGGCATGGCTGAACCGCCTGTACGGGGCGGTTGAACGTAAATACTTCAAGACCGTTGATGGTGCCATCTTTAATTGCAATACTACCCGTGCGACTGTTGAGCATCTCTTAGGGGGAGATTTCCCCGGGGTAGTGGCCTACCCCGGTCGTGACAATTTCGACTACGGATTCTCTCCGGAGAAGGTCGCGCGGCGGGCGCGACAGCCCGGCCCATTGCGTATAATATTTCTCGCCAACGTAGTCCCAGGTAAAGGGCTAAACACCCTCATCAAAGCGCTCGGCCAAATGCCGCCTGGTAGCTGGCGGCTGATGGTTGTAGGAAGCCTCACGATGGACCCCTCTTATTCGCATGGCATCCGCAATCAAATCGCCCGGGGCGGGCTATCCGATTACGTGGAGCTTGTGGGTGCCGTGCCCAACCATGAGGTCCCCGATTACCTCGGCAGAAACCAGATTCTGGTCGTGCCATCCCGCTACGAAGCGCTGGGAATTGTTTACCTCGAAGCGATGGGACTGGGCCTGCCCGTGATTGCGACGACGGCGGGGGGCGCACATGAGGTCGTAAGCCATCGCGAGGCGGGTTTCTTAACGCCGCCCGGAGATGCCAACATGCTCGCTCTCTACCTGCGGCAAATAGACCAAGACCGAGAGCGGCTGCTTGAGATGGGCTTGGCGGCTTATAAACGCGTTAATGCGCACCCGACTTGGGATCAGAGCTTTGGACGTATTCGCGACTTTTTGCAATCACTGGTCAGAAAAAATGGCTCTCACAAATCAATGCCGGAGGTGCCAGCTTGATAACATATGACAAAATCCCAGATTACTATGACTGGCTCTCCCGCTACGTCCAGCTTGCGAACTGGCTGGCCTACCGGGACCGATTCGCCAGCTTCACTATGCATAAGACGCTTTCCGTTCCAAGGGGAGCCGGAGGCACTATTAAACGGACCGCAGGCCTTGAGTATGTAAACAACCGGCTGCTGGAAGTCGCCCGACTCCCCACGGCCCCGCGTGTGCTGGATGCGGGATGCGGGTTCGGCGGGACAATCTTTCACTGGCACAACCGCATAGGCGGGTCTTATGACGGCCTCACTCTGAGCCGAGTACAACTTCGCGTCGCCCAGCGCGAGGCCCGGCGGCGGCGAATTGAAGGAGCGTGCCGCTTCCACCTCCAGAGTTATGACGCGCCACTAGCCGCAACCTATGACGCGGTAGTTGCCATTGAGTCGCTCATCCACTCACCCGATCTCAACACGACCATCCCTAATCTCGCGAAGGGCCTGCGCCGCGGGGGGCTGATGATCATACTTGACGACATGGCCGAGGTGGATTTGGAAGGTGAAGCCCCCGCCGAGGCAAATCTCTTACGCATTCACTGGGGCTGCGCTCGTTATGCCAAGCAAGAAGATTATCGAGGGGCTTTAAATAAAGCGCGCCTGAGGGTGATTTACGAAGAGGATTTGACCGCACAGGTCGAACCGCGGGACTCGGCAAAACTTGAAAAGTTGGATGCGAGATATAACCGCTTATATAAAGCGATTCGCCTCACTTCGGCCCGCACCGTGTTGTCGGCGTACATTGGCGGCCTGTCCTTGGAAAGACTCTACTTAAAAGGATGCGTATGCTACCGATTGCTCGTCGCCCGCAAAGATGAGGAATAAGCGCAAAGTAGAATGGGTTGTCGGAACGCGACCTGTCGGGTCGAGCTTGTCGGGTGTGGGTGGTAAGACGGAGACCTGATCGGGGTAACTTCTTAAGTTGGTAGCAATCATGCATGAATTCAGGAGCCAATATGAATCCTGCCCGGAGGTCTGCGGGAGAATGGATAGTCCTGGATTGGCGCTCGATATGCCGTTGTGGGTGGATCACACGAGAGATGAAACGACCGTTGATCAGGCCAGAATAGAAGCCGAACTTGGCAAGATGGATCTTAGCGGCAAGAACATATTGCATGTCGGCGTCGGCAACTCAAGATTTGCCGAGCGGTTTGCAAGCAGGGTCAACCTGATAGACGGCTTGACCGTGAGCCGGAACGAGAAAGCCCTGGCCGATTCGTTCGAGATAGACAATTACACGGTCTACTTTCTCAACAAGTACGGGAGAGAATTTGTCCTGACGATAAAAAACAAGTACGACTTCGTCGTTGACAATAACCTGGCCAGCTTCGCCTGCTGCAAGTATCACTTCTACCTTATGCTGGATAACTACATCTGGTCGTCGAAGCCGGGCGGACAGATTTTGACCGATCAGCAAGGCATGGATTGGGTAATCGAGGACCCGCGCTGGAAACTGACCTACCAGGACCTGCTTGCACTGGAGAACAAGTTTCCAGTGCGCGTCGGCAGGATCACAGACACGGTCTTCTCGATTCGGGCGGTCAAATGATCCGCGCTGTGATGATAGATGATCCCCGCAGACTAGGAGGATTCTATGGCCCACAATCCCATTCTGAAGAAGTTGGGATTCAATGCTACGGACCGCGTCGTCGTCATAAACGCGGACGACATAGGTATGTGCCAGGCCACGCTGACCGCCTTCTCCGACCTAATCTACTCGGGGCTAGTCTCTTCTGGGTCAGTTATGGTCCCGTGCCCCTGGTTTCCTGAGGCCGCCGGCTTTTGTCGCCAGCGTCCGTTTGTTGATATAGGGGTTCACCTCACGCTGACGAGCGAATGGGATGGCTACCGCTGGAGGCCTCTCTCGACGCGAGACCCGGCTTCTGGACTGCTTGACGCCGAAGGGTATTTCTATCGCAATCAATCCATGTGGGAACGCCCAGACCCGCAAGTTATCCGTGCCGAGATGCTGGCCCAGGTTAACCAAGCCCGGAAGGCGGGCATGGACCTCACCCACCTGGACTGTCACATGTTTGCGACCCTGGACACGCGGCTCGTGGGCGAGTATGTCGGACTGGGCTTCGAGGAGCGGCTGCCGGTGCTGATGGTGAGGCAGCCGCAGTGGGTTGAGATACTGTCGGAGCGGGCCATTAATGAATGGGAAGAGCAGGGGCTTCCGGTCTTCGACCACTTGAGGGAGATGTACCTGAACAAGCCTGCGGAAGATCGGTTACGTCAAGCGAGAGAGGTATTTGATAATCTGCCGCCCGGTCTTATCTTCTTTATGTTCCATCCGGCGAAGGATTCGCCCGAATTGAGAGCCATTACCGACGACTGGCGACAGCGCGTGGCCGATTACGAAACTTTCATGAGCGCGCAGTTGCGCGACCACGTGCGAGAATCCGGCGTGCAGGAGATCGGGTGGCGTGTGCTGCGCGACGCAATGCGGGCAGGCGCTTGAAATGAAGTAATTGCCACATAATCTTCTTCGTGACTTTTAGGAAGAAATATTATATTATCAGCGCGCATCAAGAAGCCGTTCGGCCTATTGATTTTTTCATAAGTCATGACACGGGAAAGTCGCGAACTCGACTTAAACATTAGCCCAGACTATCTATTTAGGACTGGTTTGGCTCGGTGCCTAATCCAGGTTGGCATCTTTAGAAGCTTTCAGACAACCTTGTGCACGATTTCTCAGGCCAGACCAACTGCATTTTGATGGTAGCCATGTGAATTTAATCCACATCGGGCCGGGCCGGCAAGAAGGTTCTATGCCACCCATCGGTAAGAGCGGCTCCCAACAAAGAAAGGAGATCCAGTATGGCGCAAGAAATCTCGATCGAAATAAACCCAATCAGTAACCCCACCCCGAGCTGGACTGCGGATTTCGTCCCCTCGCCCAAAACGGTGATGGTCAACGACCTCGTATTCTGGCGCAACAACGACACGAAGTACACGCACCAGCCGATGCCGGTCGGCGGCCAGCCCGACGCCTGGGTTAAGGATGAGATTCCGGCGAAGCTGAGTGACGAGGATGCCCCGCTGGGCGGCGAGACCGCGACGTCGAACACGGTTTCGTTTGGCTCGGGTTCGACTCAACAGGGTATTCCTTACACCTGCGCCCTTCACCAGGACGAGAAGGGCACACTCGTTGTGTGGAACAACATCAACATCAATACCAACCCCGGTGCCGCAGCCAGCGACCCCCAGGCCAAGTTTGCCCCCGCCAAGCCGACGTTTCAGGTGAACGAGCTTTTTATTTGGAGCAACAACGACGTTGTTGACCACTGGCCCGCACCGAGCCTGCAACAGAAGACCGCCTGGATGAGCCAAGCCATCCAGCCCGGGCAGACCTCGCAGCCCATATCAATCGGCCAGGCCAACGCCGGGATCGCTTATATCTGCGCTATCCACCCGAATGAGACGGGCACGATAGTGGCGCAATAACAAGAGTGAAAGGAGATGCTTATGGCAGAAGATGATGACGTGAAAATGCGCGATGCTGAACAGGCTGTCACGGCCACCAAACAAGAGAAGGCTTTCGGCGCCCGTCGGAAGTTCTTACGCCAGGCGCTGGCTGCCACTTCAGGCGTTGCCCTGGCCGAACTGTTCCCCTCATCCCTATCACTAGCAAACCTTCAGCAGGTGCAATGCACCAAGGGGCAGCCTCTGATCCCCATCGGCGAGATTACAAGCAATGGCAACAAGCTGCAAGCCGTACTCAAAGTGGTCAACAGTAACCGGAGGGTGCCCACTTCGGTCGCGGCGTCGCAGCAGACCATGCTGCGGTACTATTCGGGATACAACCCTTACAAGTCGGGGCAAGTGTGGCCTCCGCTTGGCCGCACGGCCCCCGGACCCGGCCCGACCTTCCGCTGCAGCATCGGCGACCTGGTTGAGATCACCTTCCTCAATCAAGTTAATGTCGGCGCCTATCCCCGCAGTCCGTTCAGCGGCCAGGAGGGGACTGAGACGGGTTGCGATCAGGGGACGACGAATACGGATCCGAAGTGGTATCCGCAAACCGCCAACGATCAGTTCCCGAACTGCTTCCACGCATCGAGCGCGGCCAACGTTCACTTCCATGGGACGCACGTCTCGCCGTCCACGACAGGCGACAACGTCATAGTCAATGTATGGCCGGACCCGAAGGTGAAGGTGGCGGATGTAAAAGCGGCCTTCGACGCTATTTTCACCCGAGGGCAACAGGGGAACTTCCCGCAAAAGTGGGCTGACCTGCCGCAGTCCTGGCGGGACGCCCAGATGGGGCCGCAAGCCACATGGCCGAATGGTAAGGACAAGGGGCTCGTCGGAAAGTTTGACGCCACCGCGCCGTACAAGGGCGGGCGCGGGCTGCCCCCTGAACTCCAACTGTGGCCGGTTGACTACAAACAGGTTGACAATGGCCGGGGGTGGCCCCAGTATTACGTGGGCTCATACCCCATCTGCTTCAAGATACCTCGCTACGGCGACTCGCCGCCCGTTAAGATGGGGCAGGCCCCCGGCACACACTGGTATCACTCGCACAAGCACGGCTCGACCTCGATCAACCTGTTCAACGGGCTTTCCGGGGCCTTCATCATCGAGGACAACAGTTCCGCCCCCTACGCCTATGACGGGAAACTGAAGGAGTTTTACAAGGGCAACCTGAAGCAACTCGTCCTGGTCTTCCAGCAGATCACCAGCACGATCAACCTAACGACCGCCGGGGCGGGCGCGGCACCCATTCTGGTGAACGGCCAGTTCACGCCGACGATCACTATGAGGCCCGGCGAGGTTCAACTGTGGCGCATGATAAACGCCTGTGTGCAGAAGGCGGTCGTATTCCAACTCGCTTCGTGCGACACGGGAGACCCTCCCCCTCAATTTAAGCAGACCGCGCAGGATGGCGTTCAGTTCGCGCCTGACAACTACGCAAGCCAGCCGCTGGTCCAGAAGAATTCCATCAACCTGGCTCCGGCGAATCGGGTTGACGCGCTCGTGCAGGCCCCGATGAAGATGGGCACCTACGTGCTCGGCAGCACCAACGCGCCGATAGCTTTCGTTGAGGTAACCGGGACCGCGAATCAGATGGGATTCCCAAGCAAAGCCGACTTCCCCTTACTGCCGCCGTTCCTCAACAACATCACGGACGCTGAGATTAAGCGACCATCTCAGCCGCCGCCGGCAACCTGTCAGATTACGCAACCGCATGACATACCGACGCGGATAATCTGTTATGGTTGGGAGGCGGGCAGAACGGGGCCAGGTCGAAATAATAAAAACCAAGCGCCTCATTTCACCATAGACGGGAAGCAGTTCGAGGACAACCATGTTGATCAGACCATGACGCTTGATACGGCGGAGGAGTGGATTATCCTCAACCAGACAAACGTTCCGCATCCATTCCACATCCACGTGAACCCGTTCCAGATCATAGAAGTTTTCTCCCCGAACACTAACTCGAAGCCGGTCAGGATCGTAGCAGATCAAGCCGAGCTCGCCGCCGCGCGGCAGAAGTGGGGAGACAGCAAGGAGTATGTCGTCGGGCCGCCTGTGTGGTGGGACAATTTCGCTATCCCTAACGCCCTGGTGGGAACAACAGACCCGAATAAAGGCAAAGTCCTATTAGGGCCTAACGGCTTTGCCACCACGCCGGGCTACTTCATCATGCGCAGTCGCTTCGTTGATTTCACCGGCCTGTATGTGCAGCATTGCCACATACTAGCCCACGAAGATCGCGGCATGATGCAGTTGCTTCAGGTGTGCAAAGATCCTAACAGCCAGGAGTGCAAGAACCAGTCGTCGACCGTGAAACATCACTAGGCGGAAGCCGCGCGGACGAAGGACACGCTAGTCATCCCCGGCAGACTTAGGGCCTGCGCCGGAAGCAAGCCAATGGCAGCCAGGCGCTATGCTGCCGGGGGAGTCCGCGTATACGATGGTTCCGACGCGCTCGCCCTCAAGCGCCGCGACGATCCGCTCCGGGTGCCTGCCGTTGACGATCTGAAACGACCGCAGGAGCCTGGCGTTATCGAGCAGGTCTAGGAGGACTCTCTCGAACGGCAAGGTTTCGAGGCCGCACCTCTTAAGCTCAGAGCTGCTGATCTCCCGAATAAAATCGGCGTCAGGATAGTGCCTGGGGTCGCGGTCGTAAAGGCCGTCAACGTCTTTGACCAGGACCAGGGACTCACACCCGAAACATTCCGCCAGGAGAAATGACCCGGCGTCGGTGCGGTGCGGCGGTATGCGCCCGATCGCGGGAGGGTGCTCCCACAGCGAATAAG
>Ga0137380_10000948_pt1 | contig 22814 bp, 15 predicted proteins | sample SagtaG_17_FD_104809 | JGI IMG/M metagenome (GOLD analysis project Ga0137380, IMG submission 104809) | Vadose zone soil microbial communities from Sagehorn Ranch, Mendocino, California, USA - Sage2_L_100_16 metaG | ecosystem: Environmental > Terrestrial > Soil > Vadose zone | place: USA...
GCGTTGGCGGACCGGCGGTGGTCGGCTCCGTCGGGGCGTGACGTGTCACACTGCGTGCCATCGGTCTGATCGGGGGTCAGGCGATGAGACGCGTGTCGGGCACGACGCCGGCGGAGTTCTGGGACACGGTCGCCAGGGACAATGCGGCTTGGTACGTGGCGACTGGGCACACCGTCGTGGACTCGGCATTCTTCGCTCAGGGGGCCGTGGAGGCCGACGGCTATCTTGCCTTCTGCGGCCTCGCGGTCCGGCCCGATGACACGGTTCTCGAGATCGGCTGTGGCATCGGGCGGATGACACACCGTCTGGCCGAGCTCGCAGCTCGCGTCATCGCCACGGATGTCAGCCAGGAGATGCTCGACCGCGCCGCCAAGAATCTGATCGGAAGGCCGACCGTGGACTACGTGCTTGTTGCCGGTGATGGCACCCTGCCGATACCTGACGCGAGCGTCGATCTCGTCTTCTCCTACATCACCTTGCAGCACGTGCCGTCGCGAGACGCGCAGTTGCGCTATCTGCGTGAGTCGCTACGCGTGCTACGAAGCGGCGGGGCACTCGCTGCGCAGGTGCGTGCAGGCGGGGTTCTCGCCCGCGCCCAGGACTGGGCGGGCCACACGGCGCACTTCATCCGAGGCCGGCCGACGCTGCACCCCGCCTGGCGCGGCGCGGCCTTGCGGCCGACAGACATCCTGTCCATCTCCGATCAGCTGCAAATTCGCCGGTTCAACGCCCGACATTCGTGGGTCGTAGCGCACGCCGTGGGCATCGGCGCGTCGAGTTGAGGCCCGCCTAACGCGCGCGGACAGGTACAGGCCGGCCTGGCGGCTACGACCGGCTCCCACCACATACTCACTGGATCAGCGTTGCTGCGCGGCGTCCGTGCCATCGCGGACGAGAGGCGTAGAAACGCGCGCCGGGTTAGCCACAACCGCGGATGAGTCATTCCCGTCGGCCGTCGGACGGCATGATCTGAAAGGACATCTTGCGTCCGCCACGCTTGATCAGGTCAGCGTCGCAGCCGCTGTGGCGGCAGCTTGCCGGGCCCCGTCCATTCACAACACCCAACCGTGGCGATGGGAGTTGCGCGATGAGGCCGTCGATGTGCGTGCCGATCGCGAGCGCCAGTTGCACGTAGCCGACCCGAACAGCGTGGAGCAGGTGACCGCAGCCCGGCATCGACGCAGTGAGCGCCGCCCGTTCGGCGCCGCTCACGGCGGTGATGCCGCCATGACCCCCGCCCGCGACGTTGCGCTCGAACGCTCGCGATCAGCGGCTAGGGCTGCACCCTCATGTCGAAGATGTGGATCTGGACCGCCTTCGGGACGGTCACTGCGGCGACCGTCTTCGTCGCGGTGATGGGAATCGCGTTGTAGAAGACCTGGTAGTGGATGCCGTAGTTGCCTGGCCCGGACGGCAGGTTGCGGTTGAGCCCGTAGAAGGCGACCTGGGCGCCGTACGCAGTCGGGTCGGTGCAGCACCAGTTGGGGAAACCGAGGCTGCCCGTGCTGGTGCTGCCGTCGGTGTAGTGAACGGTCACCGTGTCGCTGACGAATCCGGCCTCGGCGCCGAGGAAGGCGAGCTTGGTGCCCTGGCCGTCGAGCTTCACCGTGACTCCGCTGCCTGCCACGTTGTCGACCGTGCCAGCCGGTACATCTGGCCAGCTGAAGGTCGCGCCCGCAACCGCGATCTGCGTGCCCGGCGTCACCTTAGGATCGGCCGGGTTAGCGGGGTCGCCCGCGGCCAAGGCCTGGGCCGAGTAGCTGTTGCCGTCGCCGTCGAAGTTGCCGGGGGCAGGGTTGCTCTCGTCGGTGATGCCGACGTTGTTGAATGCCTCGGCAAGGTTGTCGTAGGGCACGTCGGTGATCACGGTCTGCTCGGCGGACGTCGTATAGCTCGCGCCGTTCCACGAGTAGGTCGCGGTGCCGCTCAGCGTCTGCGCGGCCTTGCCCTTCGGCGCGGCCGGGGGCGACAGGGTGAAGCTCGCGCCGACCGAATCCCCGGCAGCCACGGTGCCGAGCGGCTGGCTGGCGGGTTGCGCCATCCACCCGGTCGGCCCGGACAGGCTGACGTTGGCGTTGGTTACCGCCGTCGAGCCGTTGTCGGTGAGCGTCGCGGTCGTCGTAGTCGGCTGCCCGGACGCGTTCAGGTCGCCGCCGGTGAGCGTGAGCACCGTCGACGGCGGCAGCCCTGCCCCGGCCCCGGCACGCACCCGGTAAATCACCGTGCCGTGCGCTGCGACGTTGGCCGCGATCGGGCCGGACGACTGCGTCTGCGCCTTCGTCACCAGATCGGTCAGGGCGTACGAGTGCAGCGAAGGGAGCCCGGCCGCTTTGGCGGTTGTCGTGATCGTCTGCGCGCTGTCGGACTGGTTGAACAGCACCACGGCGTAGTCGCCGTTGGCGAGCGGCCGGGACAGGGCGTCCCAGTCCTTGCCCCGGTCGACGATCTTGCCCTGCCTGCCGAGCGGATCCCGGTCGACGGCGATGACGTCCCGGTTGCTGACGATGCTCAACTCGGCCGGCGACAGGTCTGCCACCTCCGTGCTGAGCAGTAGCGGCGAGGCCATCTCCGACCAGAGGGTGAACTGGCTCTGCTCCTCGGTCAGGCTCAGCCCGCCGTTACCGATCTCGAGCATGTCGGCGTCGTTCCAGTGCCCGGGACCGCCCTGCTCAGGCAGACCCGGGGTGTTTCCCTCGGTGTAGTTGCGCACGACGCTCTGCCAGTTGCCAGAGATGTCAGAACCGAAGCGCCACAGGTTGGACAGTTTGGGAAGCCATTGGAATTCCTGCCAGAAATCGCCGCCCGAGCAGCATTCGTACGCAGGCGCCGACGCCGAGAAGACGATGTCGCGGCCGGTGTCGAGCAGCGCTTGGCTCGCTTCGGTGTAGACGATCTGCGCGACCTGCGCAGGGCTCCTGTGCGGGAACTGGCCCAGTGGCTGGTTGCAGTAGTCCAGCTTGAGGTAGTCGATCCCCCAGGACGCGTAGAGGTTCGCGTCCTGCTGGAAGTGGCCGTAACTGCCGGCGGCGCCCTGGCACGTCCGGTAGCCGGCGTCCTCGTAGATGCCGAACTTCAGACCTTTCGCGTGCAGGTAGTCGCCGAGCGCGCGCAACGGGCTGGCGGAACTGCCCGCCGGCAGCCGCGGATCGGTGCCCGGGAAGCGCGTGGTGTCGACCTGCAGGTTGCCGCTCGCATCGCGATCATGCTGCATCCAGCAGTCGTCGATGTTGACGTAGTTGTAGCCGAGCTTGTCCAGCCCGAGCCGGACCAGCGCATCGGCGGTGTCCAGGAAGAGCTTCTCGCCGAACCTGCTACTGCACTCGAATCCCGCCCAGTTGTTGAAGCCCATCGGCGGAGTGAGCGCCAGCCCGTTGTAGGAGCCCTGGGCCGTTGACGAGTCGGGCGCATCAGCCGCGGCACCAGGGGCCACCGTAGTGACGGCTCCGGCAATGGTGGCCAAGGCGATGAACGCGACAAGCAGGCGACCGGTGACGCTCTGTAGGCGCATGGGATGCCTCCGGCAATCCGGGTATGGCGTGACAATAGATTGGCGAGGCATCTGCATGCAAGAGCTTGAACCAGCGAGGTTTCAATCAAATTTGTGCAGTCGTAGCCGCTTCGGGTCCGCGCCACCCAAGCTGCTGCTTGATCGAAGAGGTCGGATCACCCATTCGTCTGTGCTGATCACCGGTCCATCGATGCGTTCCAGCGGTCGACGTCGGTTCACTCATTTGGTATTGACGGGGCAGGCGAGGCGCTCCTAGGTCGCCAGACATCCGATCTATCTACCTCCGGTGTGAGGGGACGAGACGATGCTCCGGTTGCGCACGGTCCTTCTCGTTACGGTGTTGCTGGGTGGCATGGCCGGCTCACCTCCGGCGGCCGGCGCGGCACCGGGCAATGCGGCCGCGGACCAGCCCTCGACGTCGACCGCGCTGCTGCACGTGAACTTCCGCGGCGGCTTCAACGGGACGGGGTACCAGCCGGCACCCGGCGAGGTGGTCACCGGCACGCTGACCCGCGACACGGGTGGCGAGACGCTGGCCGACGGCGTCGTGGGCCTCGGCGGCGGGTCCGCGGGCCTGACGTTCGCGCCGTCGGCAGCCCTCACCGAAGGCGGCGCGGTCACGCGCAGCGTCGCGGTCGAGGCGTTGGCCGAGAGCGCGGAGAACGGCAACAACGGCTTCAACACGCTGCTGAGCATCGCCGGCGGCGCCTACTACCGCTTCCGGAGCGGCTTGACGGGCGCGAACGAGTACGGCATGAACGGCCCGCAGCCGCCGTACCCCACGGTGACCGGCGCGGCCCGCGCGCCCAGCGACACCATGTTCGACCACCTCTCCCTGATCTACAGCTACGTGGGCCCGCAGGAGTCCCGGCTCAGCACGTACGTCGATGGTTGCCAGGTCGGGCAGACCCTGGTCAACGGCGTGCCGGCCGAGGCGGCGGCGAACGCGATCGGGTTCGGCAACGAGGTCCATCCGGGCGGCACCAACCGCGGATTCGTCGGCAAGCTGAAGGCCCTGGCAGTCTCGTCCTTCACCGGCTCGCAGCCGGCCAGCATCCTTGCCGACCCCGGTGCGCCGCACGATCCGGTCGCGCCGGCTAACACGATTGCCGTGTCGGCATGCGACAGCCCGCAGACCGTCGTGCAGAAGGCAGCGAACGTCGTGCCCACCGCAGATCAGCAGGCCTGGCAGAGCCAGGAGCTCACGGGGTTCATCCACTTCGGACCGGACACGTTCACCGACCGCGAGCTCGGCACCGGCACCGAGCCGGTCACCACGTTCGCGCCAACCACGGTGGACACCGACCAGTGGGCGCGCACGTTCAAGCAGGCCGGGTTCAAGAAGGTCATCCTGGTCGCCAAGCACCACGACGGGTTCCTGCTGTTCCCGACGCGGTACAGCACCTACTCGGTCAAGTCGACACGGCCTGGCAGGACGGTCACGGCGACCTGGTGGGCGACTTCGTGACGTCGATGCGCAAGTACGGCCTTCAGGTGGGCTTCTACCTCTCCCCTGCCGACTTGCACGAGGCGCAACCGGACGGCAGTTACGCCGACGGCAGCACGCCGCATCCGGTCACGATCCCGACGCTGCAGCCCGGTAACAGCCGCGCCGCCGCGGTGCGCAGTGGCGCGCTACCGACGTTCCATTTCGTGCTCGACGACTACAACGCCTACTACCTCAACCAGCTCTACGAACTGCTGACCCAGTACGGCCCGGTCGAGGAGGTCTGGCTCGACGGCGCCAACCCGACGAGCCGGCCGGAGAGCTACGACTGGCCCGCGTGGTTCGAGCTGATCCACACGCTGCAGCCGCATTCGGTCGTCTTCAACGGCCAGAGCGTGCGCTGGATCGGCAACGAGGACGCCGTGGCCCGCACCGCCGAGTGGAGCCCGATGCCGTTCGCCGGCGACCCCGCCACCACGCACTACAACCACGAGATGGACGTCGAGTGGTCTGACGACCTCGGCGGGCGCGACCTGCTCACCAACGCCGCCAGCTACCTGTCCTGGTTCCCGGGCGAGTGCGACGCCAGGATCGAGGACGGCTGGTTCTGGCACCCGGACAGCCCGCCGAAGTCGCTCGACGATCTGGTCGGCATGTACCACACGTCAGTGGGCCGGAACTGCCAGCTGCTGCTGGACGTCCCGCCCGACCGGACCGGCCAGCTCGACGCCGCCGACGTGCAGCGGATGCAGGAGTTCGGCGACCGGCTAGGCCTCACCTTCGGGCACGATCCCGCCGTCGGCTCGGTGGCTTCGGCGTCGTCGCGGAATGGATCGGCCCGCAACGTCGTCGACGGCGACCCGTCCACCTACTGGCAGCCCGCCGGTAACACGGGCACTGTCACGCTGAGCTTGGGTGGCCCGACACCCCTGACCGAGGTGGTGCTCCAGGAGGCCACCGGGATCGGCCAGCGCGTCGAGTCGTTCGCCGTCGACGCGAGGGTGAACGGTGCCTGGCAGCAGGTCGCGACCGGGACGACGATCGGCTACAAGCGCATCCTGCAACTGGACTCGCCGGTCACGGCAACCGCGCTGCGGCTGCGTATCACCGGTGCCCGCGCGGCGCCCGCCATCGCCACAGTGGGCGTCTCGTCCTACGCGCCGCCGACCGTCACGGTCACGCCTGCGACGCCGGTGGTGCAGCCGGGCCAGTCGACCGGCGTGGACGTGACCGTCACCAACACGGCGGACAGCACGCTCGACGCCGCCGAGCTGAGCCTCCAGGCAGGCACCGGTTGGCAGGTGGCGCCGACGCGCGTCTCCCTCGGCACGCTCACCCCGGGCGCGACCGCGACGGCGCACGCGACGGTTACGGCGCCGGACGTCAGCGGTAGCACGGCGGTGTCGGCCACCGTCACTTACACCGCCGACGGCGTCCCGGACCGGGCGGACGGTACCGCGACCGTGGCGGTGCCCTACCCGGATCTCGCCGCGTCCTTCGACAACGTCGGCATCACCGACGACACGGGCACCAACGCCGGGGACGTCGACGGATCGCAGTCGAGCTACTCGGCCCAGGCGCTCGCAAGTGTGGGCGTCACGCCCGGCGGCACCGTCACGCACGCAGGCAGTGCGTTCACCTGGCCCGACGCCGCGGCCGGCCAGTCCGACAACACGGTCGCGTCCGGACAGGCCGTCACGGTCAACCGGTCCGGCAGCACGCTCGGGTTCCTGGTCACCAGCACGTACGGCGCGAGCTCGGGCACCGCGACCGTGGTCTACGCCGACGGCAGCAAGCAACACTTCACCCTGTCATCGCCCGACTGGTATGGCGCCCCGGCGCAGGGCAGCGACCCGGCGATCACCGCGCCGTATCGCAACCGTCCGAACAACACGCAGGACCACACGCCCGTCAATGTCTATTACCGGGCGACCACCATCGACCCCGCGAAGGTCGTCGCCGACGTGGTCCTGCCGAACATCAGCGCCGGAGCAACGGCCGGCACGCCCGCCATGCACGTCTTCGCAGTGAGCGTCGACTGACTGAAAATCGACGCGCCGAGTTAGGGCTCGAGGTGCGGGTAGCGGTAGTCGTGGACGGGCAGATGGTTGCGCTTGATCGAGCGGGGACTGGCGAAGCGGATCATGTTCCAGACAGTCCCGGCTTTGTCGTTGGTGCCCGACGCCCGAGCGCCGCCGAAGGGCTGCTGTCCGACGACCGATCCGGTCGGCTTGTCATTGACGTAGAAGTTGCCGGCCGTGTAGCGGAGCGCGTCGTCGGCCTGCTGGATGGCCGTCGCGTCTTCGGCGAAGATGGCGCCGGTGAGGCCGTACGGCGTCGATTCGTCGACCAGCCGGAGGGTCCGCTCCCAGTCGGCGTCGTCGTAGACGCATGTCGTGAGCACCGGGGCAAAGAGTTCCTGGGTGATGAACGGCGACGTCGGGTCGTCGACTTCGAGGACGGTCGGGTCGACGAACCATCCGGTGGAGTCGTCGGTGTTGCCGCCGACCACGACGATTCCTTCCGTGCGCGCACGCTCGAGCGCCTCCACGTGCTTGGCGTGCTGTCGGGCGTTGATGACGGCGCCGACGTAGGTTTCCGGTTCGGTCGGGTCGCCTACGACGACCGTCTCGGTGAGGGCGATCAGGCGTTCCTTCAATGCGGGCCAAAGGCTGCGCGGCGCGTAGAGGCGGGACGGGGCCGAGCACTTCTGGCCCTGGTACTCGTAGGCGCCGCGGATGCACGCGACGGCGAGAGCGTCGAGGTCGGCCGTGGGGTGGGCGAGGATGAAGTCCTTGCCGCCGGTTTCGCCGACCAGGCGCGGGTAGTTGCGGTAGGAGGCCACGTTTGCCCCGACGGTGCGCCAGATGTGCTGGAAGGTCCCGGTGGAACCGGTGAAGTGCACGGCGGCCAGGTCGCGGTGCTCGAGGGCGACGTTGCCGATCTCGGCGCCGTTCCCGTAGACGACGTTGACGACGCCGTCGGGCAATCCCGCCTCGCGCAGCAGCTGCATCGAGAGGTGCGCCACCAGCGACGCGCTCTCGGCAGGTTTCCACACAACGGTGTTGCCGAGGACGGCCGGTCCGAACGCGAGGTTGTTCATGCACGTGAAGTTGAACGGGGTGACCGCGAGGACGAAGCCTTCGAGCGGGCGGTACTCGGCCTGGTTCCACATGCCCGGCGATGAGCCGGGTTGCACGTCGTACATGTCGAGCATGTTCTTGACGTTGGCGCGGATGAAGTCGATCGTCTCGCAGGCGGCGTCGATGTCGGCCTGGTAGGTCGTCTTCGACAATTCGAGCATGGTGGCGGCGTTGAGCCGGTCGCGCCACGGTCCGTACTGGAGCAGGTCCGCGGCGCGCAGGAACGGCGCGGCGCGCTCTTCCCACGGCAGGCGCCCCCACCAGGCCGATGCGGCGGTAGCCGCCTCGATGGCCTGCAGGGTCTCAGTCGCGCCCGCCCAGTGCACCTGGCCGAGGTGGCGCTTGTGCTCGTGCGGGGTGACGACGGGGACCTGGCGGCCGGTGCGGATCTCGGCTCCGTCGATCAAGTTGGCGATGTCGTAGTCCGCCGCCCGCACGTCGGCGAGCGCGGCCGCCGTGGTCGCGCGTTCTGGCGAACCCGGGGCGTATGAGTGGGGTGCGGTCGGGCCGATGAGGAAGAGCGCGGTCCTGCCAGCGGGAGCGGTCATCGCGTACTCCGAGAAGATGTGCGGTGTGGACTCCAGCAAAGGTAGGCAGCCTGCACCGCCCGCGACTTCGGCGCGGCACCGGAACTTGCCGCCCATCTTCCTACGATTGTCGAATCGGCGGACAGGAGTTCGATGACGACGGCTTCGGCGGAGGTTCAGGCGGCGGTCGACCGGCTCGGCACGTCGCTAGGCCGTGCGGTGCTCGTCGAGGACGTGCTGCACCGCCCGTTGTGGTGGAGCGCGCAGGGCGAGATCGACGGCACCCGGATGCGCACGATCCTGCAGCGCGAGGTCCGCCCGGCTGCGGCCGCGGTCGTCGCGCGCCTCGGCCTGGCCCGGGCCGAGGGGCCGGTGCGCACTCCGGCGATGCCCGAAGCGGAGATGCTGCCCCGATGGTGCGTACCGCTCCGGGTCGGCCGTGATCTGTTCGGCTACCTGTGGGTCATCGACCCCGACGAGACCGTGACCGAGGCCGAGCTACCGCAGGTCGTCGCCTGCGCGGACCTCGCCGCCACCACACTCGCCGACGAGCGGATCACCGGTGCGAAGCGGGACCGTAGACGCGCCGCCTTGCTCGCCCGCCTGGCGGCCAGCCCGGAAGCGGACGCGGCACGCGAGTTGATTCGACTGGAGGATCTCGACCCCGCGGTCACTGTGGTCGTGTATGCGCCGGGACGTGCTGGCGGCTGGGAGCTCGCGAACGGGATGAGCGTGCATCCCGGACCGTCCCAGCGAACCCCCGCGACGAGCGGGCGACCGGTTCCGCTCGCGCAATTGCACGTGGCGGTCCACCGCGCGCAGGTGACGGCTCAGGTGTTACGTGCCGGTGCGATCCTCCCGCAACCCACGTGGGATTCGCTCGGTTCCTGGCACCTGATCGCCAGCGCCGGAAATGACGTGACCGTCGCCGATGTGCACCCCGCCGCCGAAGTGCTCGCCGCTCAGGATCGGCCGGACCTGATGATCACCGCACGAGTGTTGCTCGACCACGGCGGCGATGTCGCCCGTGCTGCCGAAGAGCTGCACATCCACCGCACCACGCTCTACTACCGGCTGGAGCGGATCGAGGCACTCACCGGCGTCAACCTCAAGGCCGGCCGGGGCCGCGACGACCTGCACATGGCCCTCCGCCTGGCGGCCTTCCGGCTGGCCGCTGACTAGCCCGTTCGACTGCTGTCGAAAGCCGCGGTTACTTTTCCGGCCGAGAGCCGAAGCCGCGAAGCCGGTTGCGCTCCTAGCGTCGTCTCACCGCAACCGATGACGCGAACGCGGGAGGCATCAGGTGCACAGCGATCTCAACATCGACGTCGTGGTCGTCGGCGCCGGAGTCGTCGGTGCGAGCAGCGCCTACCGCCTGGCCCGGTCCGGACTGCACGTGGTCGTGGTCGACGCCTTCGACGGGCCGGCCGAGGGCAGCACGGGGCGCTCGTTCGCGTCAGTCAGGGCGCAGTGGGCCGATGCGCTGAACATCGAGCTGTCCTGGCGCAGCATCCAGGCGTACCGCTCCTTCCCCGAGGAGCACGGCATCGACGTCGGCTATCGCCCCAGTGGCTACCTCTTCCTCGTCCCGGACACCGCCTGGGAAGGGCAACTCGCCGCCGTCGACCTCCAGCACCGGCACGGCGTTCCGGTCGACGTCCTCGATCTTGCGGCGGCGCAACAGATCACGTCGTTCGCCCCGCGCGGGCTCGCCGGTGCGACCTGGGGCCCGGCCGACGGAGTCGTCGACCCGCACCTGGCCACGAGCGCGTACCTCCAGCTCGCGCGATCCGCAGGCGCGCAAGTCCTGTTCCGGCATCGGGTCACCGAAGTGCGCGCCGACGACACCTGGACGATTACTGCCGGCGGGCGGCGCATCCGCGCGCAGTACGTCGTCAACGCGGCCGGTGGATGGGCCGGTGACGTCGCCGCGCTCGCCGGGCTGACCGTCCCTGTGGTGCATTCCCGGCGCAACATCTACGCCACCGCGCCGGGCGCGTTGGACACCCAGGTGCCGATGACGATCGACCTCGGCACCGGAGTCTTCGTCCGCACTGAGGGTTCGCGCCTGCTGTTCGGGGCGGCGCGCCCGGATCAGGCGGACGGGTACGACGTGAGCGTCGACTGGCCGTGGATGGAGTCGGCGCTGGAGCAGGCCGTCGTACGGTTCCCGTGGTTGGCCGAGCTGCCGCTCGACCGCAGCGGCTGCTGGGCCGGGACCTACGAGAACACCCCGGATCACCACGGCATTCTCGGCGAGGACCCGGCCGCACCGGGCTGGGTCAACGCTTGCGGCTTCTCCGGGCACGGCCTGATGCAGGCACCGGAGATCGGCCGGCTGGTGGCCGAGCAGATCACCGACGGCGCGATCGCCAGCGTCGACCCGGGCGCGCTCCGGCTGGCGCGCTTCGCGGCGAGCACCGCAGGCCACCGGGTGGGGCTGGTCTTCTGATGGCCGGGACGCAGGTCGAGCTGAGCGTCTCGAACGGCACGGCGCGGATCACTCTGGACGGCCCCGCGACCCGGAACGCTCTGGACGCCCGCGCGGCCGCTGATCTTCTCGCCGCCTGCGGGGAGATCGACGCCGACCCTGGCGTCGGGGCGGCGATCATCACCGGGGCCGGGCCAGCGTTCTGCTCCGGCGCCGATACCCGCGTCCTGGACGGCCTGCGTGGCGGGCGCCCGGGCGAGATACACGACAGCCTCGAGAACCTGTACGGCACGTTCCGCCGGGTCGGGCAGCTGAGCGTCCCGACGGTCGCCGCGATCAACGGCGCTGCGGTCGGCGCCGGCCTGAACCTCGCCCTCGTCGCAGACCTGCGCATCGTCGCGTCCGATGCGGTACTCGTCTCCGGCTTCGCCAGGATCGGGCTGCATCCCGGCGGCGGACACCTGCACCTGCTCGCCCGGGCGGGCGGCGTCGGCATCGCGGCCGCCGCCGGCGTGTTCGCCCGCCACATCACTGCCGACCACGCTGTCGCCGCCGGCCTGGCCTGGACGGCCGTCCCTGGCTCGGAGCTCCTCGCGGTCGCCGAGCAGAGCGTCGCCCACCTGGCGGCCGACCCGCCGCTCGCCCGCGCCCTCGCCGCCACGCTGCGTCGAACCGTCGCTGATGCCACGGCATGGGAGCGTGCCGTCGAGATCGAACGGGCCCGGCAGATGTGGTCGCTGTCCCGTCCCCACAAGGAGGGCTGATGTATCCCACATTGCAGACCGACCCGGCGAAGGCCGCGTGGATCAAGAACACCGTCGCCGACCTCGCCGCGTTCGGCGAGGAGCACCGCAGCGAGCTCGACACGGCCAACCGCGCGAACCGGTTTCCCAGCGAGCTGTACCGCGAACTCGGCCGGCGCGGCTACCTCGGCCCGCTGGTCCCGGCCGAGTTCGGCGGCCTCGGCGGCGGCGTCGCCGAGTACGTGGTGATCAGCGAGGAGGTCGGCCGGCACGGGCTCGTCTCGGGGCAGATCGCCGCACAGGGGCAGCGGTGGCTGCTCGACTGGGGCACCGACGAGCAGAAAGCTCGCTGGCTTCGCGGCATCGCGACGGGCGAGATCGTCTTCTCCGAATCGATCAGCGAGAAGAACGCCGGCTCGTCGTTCAAAGCCATGAAATCAACGGCGGTCCGCGACGGCGACGACTGGCTGCTCACCGGCAGCAAGACCCACATCAACCTCGGTGCGGACTGCGACGTCACCCTCTTCTACGCCATGGCCCCCGAGGGACTGACCAGCTTCCTCGTCGACATGACGCTGCCCGGCATCCGCACCCACGTGACCCGCGCGATCGGGCTGCGGCTGATCCGCACCGCCGACGTCGAGTTCGACAACGTCCGGGTACCCGATACGGCCCGCCTGGGTCCGGTCGGCGGCGGCCTGCAGACCTTCCTGTCCACCTTCAACATCAGCCGGCTCGGCAATGCGTCCGAGCTGATCGGTCTCGGCCGCCGCGCTCTGGAACTCGGGCTGCGTTACGCCGGGACTCGCGAGGTCGGCGACGGCGTGGTCACCGACTTCCAGGGCATCCGCTGGATGGTCGCCGACGCCTGGACGTCCCTGCAGGCCGCGTCGCTCGCCCGCGACGATGCGGCGATCGCCCACGAACGCGGCGAGGACATCGCCCTGCATACCACCACGGCGAAGCGACTCGCGATCTCGGCCGCCGACCAAGCGTCTGACGCCTCGTACAGCCTCGTCGGCGGGCATGGCCTCTACTTCGACACGCCCTATACCGAGATCGCGAACGACATCAAGGTCCTCAAGGTGGCCGGCGGCTCGACGGAGATCATGCGCAACTACATCGCGCAACGCATCATGAAGGACCCGGGGCACGAGGGCCTCGCATGACCAACCTCGCCCGCGCGATCGTCGCGCAGTCGGCGCACCGACCGGAGTTGCGGATCGGCACCGTCGACGACCAGGTCGAGCTCGCCGACGCGGTCGCACTCGCCGCCGGTCGCGCAACCCAACTGCTGGACGGCGGCCTGCGCCCGGTGCATCGCGTCGCCCTCGTCGCACCCACCTCGACCGACTACATCGTCACCTGGCTCGCCTGCCTGCTCGCCCGCACGCCGGTCGCCCTGGTCAACCCGACCTACCCCGACGAGCTGGTCGAGCGCATGCTCGCTCCGCTCGCCCCCGACGTCGTGCTGGGCACCGACGAGATCGGACGCGCGCGCGGTGCCGGTCACTCCGCCCCGGACGGCCTGCCCGGCCTCGCCGCCGACTGCTTCGACGTCGCCTCCTACATGCACACGTCCGGCACCACCGGATTGCCGAAGTTCTGCGCCCAGACACACGACTACTTCCGCCGCCTGGCCCGCGCGATGGCGTCCGCTCTCGAGCTGACCCCTGCGGATCGCGTGCTCGCGCCGCTTCCGCTGTTCCACATCAACCCGATGGGCTACGGCATCATCACCGCCCTGCTGGCCGGCGCAGACGCACTCACCGTGCCGAAGTTCTCTGCGAGCGGATTCTGGCCGGCCGTCGTCACCGAGCAGGTCACGGTGCTGATCCTGCACGCGCCCCCGGTCGAGATCCTCAAGAAGGCAACGACGACGACCGATGCCACCGGGCATCGGGTGCGCACGATGTTCTACGCCGACGCAGACTTCCTGCGCCGGTTCGCCATCCCGGCCGCGGTGTCCGGCTACGGCTCGACGGAGGCCGCCGGCGTCTCGCACCTGCACCGCTGGTCGGCCGCCGACGACATCCCGGCCGACGCGAGCCGACACGGCGGCGCGGGCCGCGCCGACATCGAATGGCGCGTCGATGAGAACGGCGCGATCTTCGTCCGCGAACGCGAGCACGCGGCTCTCTTCGACGGCTACGTCACCGCCGATGGCGTGGAGCCCGCACGCGACGCGGAAGGCTGGTTCGACACCGGCGACCTCGGCCGGGCGGCCGGTGAGGACTACCTCGTCTTCCTGGAACGCGGCGCGGAGTCCATCCGGGTCAAGGGCGAGTTCGTTCCGATCCCCTACGTCGAGAACCACCTCGCGGCGGTCGAGGGCATCACCGACCACGCCGTGTGGAAGCGCAAGGGTGCCCTTGTCGACGAGGAGGTCGTGCTCTACGCCGTGGCGGATCCGCTGCCGGTCGACCAGCTCCGCACCCGGATCGCGGAGTTGCCCGCCTTCATGCGGCCGGTCGCCGTCGCACGTGTCGCCGCCCTTCCGCGCGACGCGGCGGCCGGCAAGGTGCAGCGCCGCCTGCTGGCTGAGCATCACGTCCTCGACTGGGTGGAGCTCTGATGACCCTCCCGGAGTGGGCCGCTGGCATGACCGACCTGCATGCGCACGCCGCGCCGAGCCTGCTCCCGCGACACGGCGACGACCGCGCGACCGTAGCGGCCGAGCATGCCGTCGGGTTCAGCACCGTCGTGCTCAAGGCGCACGAAGGCAGCACCGTCGAACGCGCCGCAGCAGCGGGCGACGGCGCGTACGGCGGGGTCGTCCTGAACAGCCCGGCGGGCGGCGCCAACCCCGACGCGGTCGAGGTCGCGGCACGACTCGGCGGCCGGGTCGTGTGGATGCCCACGGTGTCGGCGCGCACGCACAAAGCCGGAGCATCGTCACCGGAGCTTGCCGTGCACCGCGGCTTCGAACTGCGCCCCGTGGACGTCATCGCCGACGGCATCCTGCTGCGGCAGTGGTTCGAGGTGCTCGACGTCGTCGCAGCCCACGACCTGCTCCTGGCCAGCGGCCACCTCTCGGCGGACGAGACCGTGGTGCTGTTCCGCGAGGCCCGGCGCCGCGGCGTGCGGCGGCTGATGGTCAACCATCCGAAGATGGCGTTCCTGCACTGGAACGACGAGGCATCGTCCGCACTGCAGGAACTCGACGCCCACCTCGAGCTCGGCATCCTGCCCGACCTGCTCGGCGACGCCGACCACTCCAGCCTCACCCTGACCCGCAGCTACCCGACCGCGCTGCTCGTCTTCGGCGGCGACCTCGGCCATGCCCACCACGCGCCCCCGGCGACCGCCGTCGCGCCCTGGCTGCACGACCTCGAGAAGCACGTCGGCACCGAGACCGCCGTTGCGATCATGACCACCCAGACACGGAGCTTGCTGCTGCCATGACCACGATCGCCTTGCTTCCCGGTGACGGCATCGGAGCAGAGATTCTCGACGGGCCCGTCGCTTTCCTGCACGCCCTCGAACGCGACGGCGTGCCGGTACGGATCACCGGGCCGTGGCCGTATGGCACCAGCGGCTGGGCGCAGACCGGGTCGCTCCTGCCCGAGGAGACGATCGCCGCCTGCCACGCCGCCGACGTCATCTTCTCCGGCGCCGTCGGCACCCACCCCGGCATCACCGCCCAGGAGTGCCCCAACCCGGAGGCCGCGCTGATCGAGTTGCGGCACATCTTCGACCTGCGCATCAGCGTCCGCACCGTCCGCGTCCCCGGCGATGACGACGTGATCATCGTCCGCAACATCACCGGCGGCGCCTACGCCGGACCGGAACGCCGCATCGAAAGCGACGGCGAGTGCCCGGCGGAGGACAGACTGGTTCTCGATCCCGCACGGGTTCAGGAAGTCTTCGACATTGCCGTCGAGTACGCGCGCCGCGCGCCGCAACGTCGCGCGATCAGCGTCGACAAGGCCAGCGTCTTCGCCACCTCCCGGCTGTGGCGGCGCACCGCACACGCGACCGCGGCCGCCAGCGGCGTCCCGTTCGCCGACGTCAACGTCGATCGCGCCGCATACGAGCTCGTCAAGTACGCCGAGTTGCCGTCGGTCATCGTCACCGAAGGCTTGTTCGGTGACATCCTCTCCGACATCGTCTGCGCCCGCGCCGGCTCACCCGCACTGTGCGGGTCCGCGACGATCAACCCCGACCGCTCGTTCGGCCAGGGCGCGACCGCGCTCTTCGAGCCGGCCCACGGCTCCTCGCCGCACCGCACCGGCAGCCGCCGCTCCAACCCCACCGGCGCCTGGCTGGCCCTCGCCGATCTGCTCGCGTGGTGCCCCGACCTGGCCGCCCTCGACCTGCACACCCAGGTCCGCAAAGCCCTCGACCAGGTCATCGACACCGCGCCGCCGACCTACGACCTCGCCCACAACGGTGAGCCGACCATCGACCTGGACCAGTTCAACGAGCGCGTCCTACAGGCGCTGGCCACGGTGACTGCATGACGGTCCGCCGCGACGGATTTGCCGCGCTCGCACACACCGATCACCGACACCCGGAGGCATACCGATGACCAGCACCCCGTTCCGGCAGCTGCACCACATCTGCATCGTGGTCCGCGACATCGACGAGAGCGTCGCCTACTACGAGTCGATCGGCATCGGGCCGTGGCAGGACTACCCACCGCTCGCCGAGTACAGCAACCTGAGCGTCCCGAACCCTGACGCGTTTCACGCGCTGCGATACAAGCTGGTGAACCTCGACAACGTGCAGCTGCAGCTCTGCCAGCCGCCCGAACTCGACTGCCCGCAACGCCGCTTCCTCGACACGCACGGCGAAGGCGTCTTCCACATCGGGTTCGAGTCGGACGTCGACACCGCCGCCGAGCAGGCCGATGCCCTCGGGCTGCACGCCCTCATGCGCGGACAACGCCCCAACGGTTCCGGGTTCATCTATTTCGACACGCTCGACCAGGCTGGTGTTGTGCTCCTGGCACGCAGAACGCAGACCTGACGATGCACGCGCTCATCGTGCATGCCCACCCGGAGCCGCGGTCCTTCAACGGCGCGCTGACCCGGCAGGCGGTCGAGACGCTCATCGCCGTCGGCAACACCGTCGAGGTCAGCGACCTCTACGCAATGAAGTTCAAAGCCGTCGCCGACGCCGACGACTACACCGAACGTGAGGACCCCTCCTACCTGCGCATCGACCGCGAACAGACCCACGCCCACCGGGTCGACGCCGTCGCCGCCGACGTCCGCGCCGAGCAGGACAAGATCGCGCGTGCCGACCTCCTCATCCTGCAGTACCCCATGTGGTGGTTCGGCATGCCGGCGATCCTCAAGGGGTGGGCCGAACGCGTCCTCACCCGCGGCTTCGCCTACCTACCCGGTCGCAAATACGACACCGGCATGCTGCGCGGCAAACTCGCCATGGTGTCTGTCACGACCGGCACTTCCGCCGACACCTATCAGCCGGACGGCATCGACGGCTCGCTGCTCGACGTCCTGTGGCCGGTCCACAACGGCCTGCTCCGGTACAGCGGCTTCGACGTGCTGACCCCGTTCGTCGCCCACATGCCCGGCAAGATCAGCGCCGAAGGCCGGCAATGCGCGCTCGCCGAGTACTCCGATCGCCTGCGATCGCTGGACTCGGTGCCACGCCTCTATTTCCACCCAGCCGAGGACTACGGCCCCAACGAACGCCTGCGACCTGGCGTCAAGGCAAGATCTGGATTCCAGCACAACTGACCGGCGAGTCCCGTGACGCGCATACGGCGGTCCCGCGTGCTTGACGGTGATCGTCCACCTGCATCCGCGTGAGCCGAAACAGCCGACTGGGAACTCGCCTGCAGTCCACGCGGGCATCAGTGCCCCGCTTGATTCAAAGCTCGAAGCGCTCGATAACCGGGGATGCCGCCCGGTGCCCATAGCGCCACAAGAGTCGACCAGCGTTCCAGCAGCACAAGCTCGTCGGTCTCGTCGAAGCTCTGGAACAGCTCGTAATGCTCGCAGCCTCATGGGAGAACACGACGGCGTCGCTCGGCGTCGGACCATCGATCAGACGGCCGCCACGTATCGCTGGCGGCTCCTCGTGGACCTTCAGCCAAGCGTCGATGGTCATCGCAAGAGTCGCGTTCGTCCGCGCGACCCGCTGCTCGTCGACCTCACCCTTGCCGGCCCCGGATGTAGACGGAGTAGATCTTCGTCTGCAGGCCGTCCTCGGAGGTAACCGTCACCGTTGCGTTGCCCGGGATGGAGGGTGGCGGCTGGATCGCCACGCTGCCGTTGTCAGCGGCGGTGGCGGTGATGACCGGCGGGTAGATGTCGCTCGTCACGGCGTAGTCCGTGGTCGCCGGGTCGAAGCCGGGGACGGTCTGGCCGTTGACCTGCAGGTCGTCGAGCGAAGCATTGCTCGACGCGATGACCAGGTCGCCGATGACCTGCAGTTCGCTGATCTGGAGGTGGCCGTTGGTCGCTGCGGGGAACTGGCTGGTCATCTCCAGCTTGAGCTTGGTCGTTGCGACCGGATCGAACGTGATGGTGGACGGCTGGTTGGAGCCGGTCGCCCAGCTGATCGCAGGATTGCGGACCGCGACCCAGCTGCGTCCATCCCAGTAGCTGACCGCCACCGACGCGGGCAGCGCACGCGTCGTGCTGGTGGTGAAGTAGGCCAGGACCCTGCCGAAGTGCTGGGGCTGTGGCCAGGAGACCGATACCCAGTCACTGGCGTGTGCCCGGCTTGACCTCAGCAGATGAGAGAGGGTGCCCGCTTCCGGCATGGTAGGTCGCACCTTGTCGAAGAAGTTGGACCACCCACCGGTGGTGGTGTTGCCGTCGAGCATGGCGGCCGGGACGGTGCTCGCAGAGCCGGAGAAGCTCGCCCCGCCGGTCGGGTGCGCCGGGCTCGTGGAGCGCGCAAGGTTCTGATCATGCATGACGTCGTCGCTCACGCGCACGTTGGCGATCGCCTCCGCCGCCACGCCGGCGACCGTGCCCTTGACCGTGAACGTCCCGGGAATCGCGTACTGCGACGGCGACACGCCGGCCCAATCGACCGGCAGGGAGCGTTCGACTCCGTCGGTGTAGAGCACTCGCGCGGTCGCCGGAAGGACCGGGGCGGCTGCGGTCGGGGTCAGTGTGGAGTAGGTGGCGACGCTGCCCACGGCATAGACGGAGACATCGGCCGTGGCCTGCACGGACGTGCCGGTGGTGCCGTGCACCTCGTAGGTTCCGGTGATCCGCGCGGCGTCGGCCGGCAACGGGTTCCACCGGACCGGCAGCTCGCGGCTCGAACCATCGGCGGCAACAACCCGTACGGTGCTCGGCAGCGACGGGGACTCGCCCAGGGCGGCCCGCGTCACCACGGGATCGACTCCCACGTCGCCAGACGTGGCGTCGCTGGCGTAGACGGTCGCCGTCGCGGGTAGCAGGCCGGGCGAGCGGGCGGTGATCTGGATCGGCCCGTTCGAGCCGTCGGAGCGCAGGATCGCCAGAGCCATCCCGTGGTATGCGGATCGCGACGTGCCGTGGTAGGACTCGATGTTCTCGATGTTGCCGTTGTCCACGGCGGCGAGCGTGCCCGCTCCGGTGACGTTGAACGCGATCCGGTTCCCGGCCGAGGGAACCATGACACCGTTCTTGTCGACGACCTTCACGTCCACATAGGACAGTGCACGGCCGTCGGCCTTGATGACCTTGGTCTCGGGAGTGAGGGTGAGCGTGTCGGCGGGACCGGCGGTGTCGACCTCGTCGCGCGCGACCGCGTGCCCGTCCTTGGACGCCACCGCGACGAGCTTGCCCGGCTCGAACGGGACGTTCCAGGTCAGGTGCAGCTTGCCGGAGCTGCCGTTCGGGCTGGTGTAGCTGCCCGGGCAGTTCCCGGTCGTGGTGAACCGGTCGTCGTTGGTGCACTCGGTCGTTTCCAGGTAGTCGCGCCCGTCGGCGGTTGTCTTGTGGTCGAACCGGCGCACGCCCAGTGAGCGGCCGTTGAGGAACAGCTCCACGGTGTCGGCGTTGCTGTAGGCCCACACCTGCACGTTCTGGCCCGGCTTGTAGTCCGTCCAGTTCGTCGGCACCAGGTGCACCATCGGCGCGCTTGCCCACTGGCTCTGGAACAGGTAGTACGGGTCCTTCGGGAAGCCGGCTGTGTCGACCAGGCCCCAGTTGTTGATGTGCCACGGGAAGTCGGCGCCAGGGTTCATGTAGTGCTCGCCCTGATAGTCCGAGCCGGCCCAGTAGGTCATGCCGAGCAGGTAGGGCCGGTCACGCTCCTGCTTGAGCGACGTCTCGGCCGGCGTGCCGAAGTTGGGAAGCGTGTTCCCGTAGCCAGAGGAGGCCACCTGGCCGGGCGTGTTGTCGTCACCGGTGAGGATCGCGTCCGGGTCGAAGTACGACCCGCGGGTCGAGTTGACCGCGCCCACTTCCGATTCGAAGAAGAACTTCGTCGGGAACCGCTGGTGCATGGTGTCGAGCGCCCGGGAGTTGGAGTAGTGCATGCCGACACCGTCGAGCAGATCAACCGAGTCGCCCGACGGCTGCCCTGGCACAGCCTGGTTCAGGATGAATGCGTTCGTCCCGATAGTCACCGGACGCGTGGTGTCGATCGCACGAATATCGCTTACCAGTCGCCGGCCGATCGTCACGCCGGCGGCGGTGGTCGCGCCGCCGATCTCGTTGCCGATCGACCACAGCATGATCGCCGGATGGTTCTTGGCGGCGTTGACCATCTCCGAGATGTCGCTGTCGCCGTTGGCGTTGAAGAACCGCGAGTAGTCGTTGGGTGTCTTCCCCAGGTTCCAGACGTCGAAGGCCTCCTCCATCACCATGATCCCGAGCCGGTCGCAGACATCGAGCACCTCCGGCGCGGGCGGGTTGTGCGAGGTCCTCAGGAAGTTGACACCCATCGCCTTGAAGAGCTTCAGCTGGCGCAGGTACGCGTCATAGTTGTCCGCCGCGCCGAGCGACCCCTCGTCGTGGTGCAGATCGACGCCCTGCAGCTTGATGTGCTTGCCGTTGAGGAAGAATCCCTGGTCGGGGTCGGCAGATTCCCACCGGATCCCGAACGTCGTGCTGACGTTGTCGACGGTCTTGCCGCGGACGACGAGGTCAGTCTGCAGCGTGTACAGGTACGGCGAGTCCGGGGACCACAAATGGGGGTGCTCGACCCGCAGGTCACCGCTGTCAGTCTGCGGATCGGCTCCGACTGTCACCGACGACTCGCCTGACGCCACGACGGCTCCGCTCGAATCCAGAACGCGATTGACTACCCCGACGGGCAGACTCGACCCGCCGTCGTTCGCCACGGTGGTCTTCACGTTGACCGTGGCGTAGTCGCCCGTGGCATAGGTGCTCGCCAGGTCCGGCGTCGTTTCGAACGTCCCGTGCCGAACGACGTGGATCGGATCGGTAACGATCAGGCGCACATTGCGCTCGATGCCGCTACCCGGATACCAGCGCGACCCGGGCAGCTTGTTCTGCACCTTGACCGCGACCACGTTCTCCGTGACGCCGTCGGTGTGCACCAGCGGCGTCAGGTCGACCGCGAACCCGGTGTACCCGTACGGGTGGTTGCCGACCAGCTGCCCGTTCAGGTACACGTAAGAGTCCTCATACACACCGTCAAACTCCAGCGAGATCCGCTTGCCGGCCTCGGCCGGCGGGAGCGTGAACGTCTTGCGGTACCAGCCCAGACCCCCGGGCAGCCAGCCGGTGCCCGAGTCGGTGCCCGCGCCGGGCGCGTTGGTGAACGCCAGCTCATTGCTCCAATCGTGCGGCACGTCCACCGAACGCCACGACGAGTCGTCGAAGCCCGGATCCATCGCATCGGCGTAGGCCCCGGTCGGATCGGTCGTGTCGGCCGAGTTCACCAGGGCGAACTTCCAGCCGTGGTCGAAGTCTTCGATGGTCCTGGCCCCTGTGGCCGCGGAGGTGACCGGCAATCCGGCGGCCGTCGCCGCGTTGGCGGTCGGGACAGCCGATATCACAGCCAATGTGACGGCGGCGCACGCAACGGCGGGGACCAGCCTGCGCGCCCGTCGAGTACGCGCGAGTTCGTGGATCATCACACTCCTCCGTCCGCATGACGGGGCACACCGAATCCCGTCGCGACGGGCCGAGCGCTGGGGATGTTAACGCTAACAGAGGCGGGTTGTCAAAGATCTCCCGGATGGGCCTCTTCGAGGGGTTCGCCGAGGAGGTGGTGCCGGTAGGCCTCAGGCGTGCCAGTCCGAGTGCGGGCAAAGGAACGCGACGATGCCGATCGCGGAGGCGAGCGGAATGGTGCTGCCAGTCGCCGATGGCCTCTGGCAGAGTCCAGGTCGGGCGATGACCATTTCTGAAGCAGATACTTTCAGTCCATGAACCGCGCATAATGGACTGCCCTGCGGGTCTCCATTTGTCCTTCAGGATGTTACGACCCCTAGAACGACTGACCTTCAGCTGGAGCCGCCTCGGGGAATCGAACCCCGGACCCACGCATTACGAAGACTCTTCGCACCGTTGCACGTCGGATCTGTCGGCGCCTGTGTGCACGCAGTCGGGCTCTGTGTGCTCGCAAAGTTCCCTATGCTCCGGTAGTTCGCACCACGACCGGCGTCACGACAGATCCGACGTGGTGCCCGCCATACGTGGCTGCATGCGGAGCCGATGCGCGGACTCGAATCGCGAACCGCCTGATTGCGGGGGCGTCATCAGCGAGTGGGTGTCTGCGGCCGGAACCATCGACCTTGCTGAGGGCATTGTTGTTATTCGTGGCCTCGACAGCTCGCGTTCGATGACACGGCCGATGCCACGGCGTCCACAGTGGACAGTCCGGATACGCAAACGCGCGCGTTGGCCGGGTAGACCACCCCTGCAGCAGCGATGCGAACACCTGGACGCGTACGCGATCAGAGCCGGGACAGAGGACGAGACCGATCTGTCGCGACATGGCGGCGGGACGGGCGCGGTCCCTCCGCAGCTTCTCTGAGACGCGCACGTAACCGCCGATCTGCGCGGGCTCAGTGGGCGACATGAACGGTGTGTCGCTCGCGCCGATGAAATGATCGGCGCTCGGCC
>Ga0137380_10000958_pt1 | contig 22724 bp, 14 predicted proteins | sample SagtaG_17_FD_104809 | JGI IMG/M metagenome (GOLD analysis project Ga0137380, IMG submission 104809) | Vadose zone soil microbial communities from Sagehorn Ranch, Mendocino, California, USA - Sage2_L_100_16 metaG | ecosystem: Environmental > Terrestrial > Soil > Vadose zone | place: USA...
ATTCTAGCTATGATCAGACCTCAAGAATCTGAGGTCTGAGGTCTGAGGTCTGAAGCCGGAGATCAGACGATCGATGTCTAGAACCTTCTATATTGAGACGTTCGGATGCCAGATGAACGAGCTGGACTCGGAAAAGATCGCCGGCAGTCTCCTGCACGAGGGCATGGAGCCGGTCTCCGATCCCGCCAAGGCGGACATCATCATACTGAACACGTGCAGCATTCGCGAAAAAGCCGTTCAGAAGGTCTACGCCCGATTGGGAGAAGTGAAGAGGCATAAGACCCGGCGAGGAGGGGATCTTGTCGTCGGCGTCGTCGGGTGCATGGCGCAGCTCGAGGGCGAAAAAATTCTCGAGCGAGCGCCCTTCGTCAATATCATCGCTGGGCCTCAGAAAGGGCATGTCATGCCCGAGCTTGTGGCACGGGCCCTGGAGACCCGGCGCCCCGCCATCGATCTGCGCATGGATGATGACCCTGAGCCACTCGAGACGCGTCATGTTCTTCGCGTGAGCGCGTGGCGCGCAGGCGTAACCATAAGCGAAGGCTGCAACCGTCACTGCGCATTCTGTGTGGTTCCGCTCACGCGGGGCCCTCAGAAGGACCGGCCGAGCTCCAACATCATCTCCGAAGCCGCGCGCCTGGTCGACCAGGGTTACCTCGAGATCGTCCTGCTGGGCCAGACCGTAAATTCGTATCGGGATCCCTCTCCGCCCGGCCTGCGATTTGCGGGGTTGCTTCGGAAGCTGGCGGAGATTCCGGGGCTGAAGAGAGTACGCTTCACTTCGCCCCACCCCAACGACTTTTCGGACGACCTTCTGGACGTCATGGTATCCTGCTCCCAGGTCTGTAACCAGATTCATCTCCCGGTCCAATCGGGATCGACGCGGGTGCTCCTCGCAATGCGAAGGGGTTACACGCGAGAGCGGTATCTGGAAACCATCCGGAAGATTCAGAGCGCCACCCGCGCGATCGCAATTTCTACCGACATTATCGTCGGCTTTCCCGGCGAAACCGAAACCGACTTTGAGGATACCCTTCGGTTGCTCGATGAGGTACAATATGACAGCGTGTTTTCCTTCAAGTACTCGCCGCGCCCGAATACCGCGGCCCTGAATCTTCCCGGCGAAGTACCTGAAGAAGAAAAGGGGAAAAGGTTACGACGGCTGCAAGAGCATCAGAATCTCATTCAGTACAACAAGAATGCAGCCTACGTCGCACAGGTGCTTGAGGTTCTTGTGGAGGATCGGGCGCGAGCTAATTTTTCGCTAGCCGGGAGGGCCGCCAACAACAAGGTGGTGAATTTTAACGGCCCTGAAAGCCTCATTGGAAAGTTCGCGGAGATCCAGATTACCGGCTTCAGCGCCAATAGCCTGAGGGGTGTGCGGATTCAATAGAAGGACGGGAGGAACTATGACGGGAGGAACCATGAAGGAGATTGAATTTAAGATAAAAGGACTAATGATGGATCCTTTGACAAACTCTCCGATTGTCGTGTTGCAGGACACCAACAGCGACACACTGCTCCCTATCTGGGTCGGGATATTCGAGGCCAATGCAATTGCCCTCCAGATCGAAAAAGTGGATACGCCGCGCCCCATGACACACGATCTCATGAAGGGTCTCCTGAACCATCTCAACGCGCAGGTGACCAAGATCGTCGTAACGGAGCTGAAGGACAACACCTTCTATGCACTGATCTTCCTTAACGTGGGGGGTAAAACGATCACGGTGGATTCGCGCCCATCGGACGCGATTGCGCTCGCGCTGCGAACCGACTCGCCGATCTATGTCACCGACGACGTTCTCGCAAAATCGAGCAGCACTACGTCGCTCGCCCCCAGCGACCGGAGCTCGCCTGAGGACATAAAGCAGTGGCTTGAAAATCTGAACCCTGAGGATCTGGGCAAATACAAGATGTGAGGCGAGACGCCATCAGATCGACTTCGCGATCTTCAAAATGTCGCTTAAGACCCCTGCCGCTGTGACTCCCGCTCCCGCCCCCGGCCCCTGGATTACCAAAGGGTGTTCAAAGTAGCGCTGGGTCTGGAAAACGAGGATATTATCGGGTCCCGAGAGACGCCCGACGGGGCTGTCTTTCGCGACACTTTTAAGGCCCACCGCACATCCTTCCGTGGAAATATCAGCAAGAAAGCGCAAGACCTCCCCTCGAGAATGGGTCCTTCGGACCAACCCGGACATTCGCACGTCGATCTGAGGCAGTTTATTCAGGAACGCCGGTACGGAATCCATTTTGAAGAATCTTTGCGGGATCATCGCTGATAGTTGAATCTGTTCAAGCTCAAACAGAATACCCAGCTCCCTGGCGATAATCAGCGACTTTCGAGCCACATCGAGACCGCTCAGGTCATCCCGCGGATCCGGCTCCGTATAACCTAGAGACATTGCTTCGGCAACAGCCCGCGAGAAGGGAACGGCTTCATCCAACCGGTTGCAGAGGAATCCGAGAGTTCCGCTCAAACAGCCCTGAATCCGCAGTATCTTGTCTCCGGTGTTTATCAAGTCCTGAAGCGTGTAAAGGAGCGGCAGACCTGCCCCAAACGTGGCTTCGTAGTGGTAGTTCAGCCCCTTGCGGCGGCGGAGAGATTGGATCGCTTCGTAGTCGCGGAACTTTGAAGTCAGAGGCTTCTTATTGGCGGTGACCACGTGGAATCCGCGGCGAAGCCCTTCAATGTGCAAAGCCGTGAGATCGGCGCCGGTTGCATCAACCAGAACGATGTCGGATTTGTAGGTCGCGGCAATTTGCTTGAAGACCTCGTCGTTTGTGGGCCGTTCGCATCCACTCTCCAGTTGCTCCAGAGGAGTTCCGGAGGCCAGCGCTTCCAGTTCGGCGCCGCTCAACCCGGCAGGTGAGAACCGCCAGTGGCGGGAATTGGCCACCCCGAGTATCTTCAAGTTGACCTGCAAGCTGCGTGCGATTTGTTTCTTGCTCTCCTGAATCTGCCTTAACAGCATCCGGCCGATATTCCCGCATCCGAAAAGGAAAACGTGGAGATCTCGCGTAAGTCCAAAGGCCGTGTGGATCGCCTGAACGGCATGTTTGTAATCTTTCTCCAGGATGGCCGCCGAAATGTTCAGTTCCGAGGATCCTTGAGCTATGGCAAGCACATTGATGCGATACCTGCCCAGAGCATCAAAGAATTTCCCGGAAATTCCAGGCGTGCCCCGCATACCAGCGCCAATGATGGACACGCTGGCCACCTTGGATGTGCAGATCACTTCCTCGATGAGCTTCCGCTCCAGCTCCAGTCGGAACTCGTCCCGAATGGCGTAAACGGCGCGCCGGGCGTCGGCAGCTTTCAGCACTAAGCAGATGCTGTGCTCGGAAGAAGACTGGGAAATCATCATGATGTTGATGCCTTCGCGGCCCAGCACAGCGAATATTCGTGAACTGACGCCTGGGATGCCGATCATCCCGTTTCCTTGAATATTGAGCAGAGCGAGGTCCCGGACCGCAGTGACAGTCTTCACCACCGGACGGCGAAGGCTTCGGTCGGTGATAAGCGTTCCCGGGGCGGTCGGATTGAAGGTATTCTTGATGCGTATCGGTATGTGATGGATGACCGCGGGAATCATGGTCTTCGGGTGGACCACCTTGGCGCCGAAATAAGACATTTCGGCTGCCTCCTGGTAACTGATCTGAGGCAGGATACCGGCTTCCGCCACCAGGTTTGGATCCGCCGTCATGATTCCATCCACGTCCGTGTAAATCCAGACTTCTCGGGCGCGCAACGCGGCACCCACGATCGACGCGGAGTAATCTGATCCGTTGCGCCCGAGAGTGCTGGCATGGCCATCGGGCGTCCGGCACACAAAGCCCGGAACCACGGGAAGGAACCTGCGCTTCAGCAATGGCAGAAGGAGCCTTTCGATGCGGCGCTCGGTCTCTGAAAAATCCACCACGGGACCCTCACGCGTCCCCTCCGCAACGGTCCAGTCGCGCGCATCGGAGTGACAGAAGCGGTCGTCGATTGTCTGAAGGGTACGCGCGAGAAGCGTGGAGGACAACATCTCGCCATAAGAAAGGAGCTTGTCTTGAATTCGGTGGCTGAATTCTCGCAGCAAGAGAATCCCATGGGAAATCTCACGGATTTCCTGAAACTGCTTATCCAGGAAGCCGCGCATCCAGTTCTGATAGGAGGGGCTGGAAGTCAGGGAGCCAAAAGTCTCCTCGTGCAGCGCACGCAGACTCTGGATCTCCGTCTCGACGCCCCGTGCTTTGCCGAGAAGAGCCTCCTGGCCCAGTCCGAGCAACCGATCCGTCACCCCAGCCATGGCCGAGACTACGGTGAGGACCTCCGAAAGACGAGCCTGAGTGCGAATGATTTCTATGACGCGAGAAATCGAGTCGCGGGTACCCATGGAGGTGCCGCCGAATTTTAGAACCAAAAGGGATCGACCCGCCATCTTCAGCTCCCTGGAAAAGATCCATACTCTAAACCCTGTGAGCGTTGGGAGTCCAGGCTTTAGCCTCAGTTGGGTGCCATTAAAAGGATCGCGGATACGCGCAAGAGACGGACAAAAAACGAGTCCGACATGAAAGTGCGGCGACCTGTCTGACCTTTCGCCGCGCGCGTCCGGCGAACGAGTGGCGTCACAGCCATTTCACACAATGGCTAAGGCAGTGGGGCAGCCTAGAAGGCTGAGATCCAAAACCTGGGATTCAGTGTTTTTCTTAGTTGACATAATATTCATTATCCGAAGTTATAGAAGTACTGGCTCGCAGGGTTCGGAATCGGTAAAAGTACTCCGGCGTGGGCGCACGCCGCCTGGCGGCCAGGCCCCCCCGTACGGCTGGCCGTAGACGGGCCGATTTACTAGGCGCGAGAGCGTGTGCTAGTCTTTCCTCGTACCTATGCGCAAGGTCGATAAGCTCATCCTTGGAGCCGTGTATCCGCCGGTCATTCTCTCGGGCGTTGTTCTTACGTTTGTGGTCTTTATGCGGGAACTCGGGAGGCTGTCCGAATTGCTGATAACCCGGAACGCGTCCCCGGAAGTCATCGGAATGCTTGCGGGCGCCATTCTCCCTGCGATCCTGATCTTCTCCTTGCCGATGTCCTACCTGATAGGCACCTTGATCGGGATCAGCGGGCTGTCGGGAGAAAACCAAATCACCGCGTTGCGGGCCTGTGGGGTCCCCCTGCGACGGATACTCCTTCCAGTCCTTGCCCTTGGCGGATGCGTTCTGGCCGTTACAGCCGTACTCTCCGTGTTCATCCTGCCTTCATCGAACGATGTCCTTCACACCCTCAAGGACAACATTAGCCTGCGCCAGGTCACCTCTCAGGTTCAACCCAGGGTGTTCAACGAAGAATTCTCCAATGTCGTGTTTTATCTGGATGACATCGCTCTGGACCGCCAGCGCTGGGCACGTGTCTTCCTGGCAGACAATTCCGACCCAAAGTCGCCTCGAGTGATTCTCGCCCGGGATGGGGCGTGGGTTACCAACCAGCAAGCATTTCGGCTTCAGTTTCACCTGGAAGATGGGACCATATATGAAGCAAATCCCGATGATCCGGGCAAGGACAACGTGAGTCTGTTTGCTGCTACGGACATACCGGTTGATTTGAATCACGGCGGACCTCCCCATCCGGCGGAAAGCGGCTATGGCAGGCCCAAGCGCCCGATTGAGCAGACTACCCTGGAGCTTTGGCGCGGCCGGCCCGATGTCCCCGCGGCCCAACGGGGAGAACAGCTCATCGAGCTTCACAAGCGGTTGTCAATTCCCTTCTCAGTTGTGGGCTTTTCGTTGCTGGGACTGACGCTGGGAATAAACACAACAAAAGGAGGACGCGCCTCGGGCTTTGTCCTGAGTTTCATTCTCGTGCTTGTGTTCTACAACCTTTTCTTTGGAGGAGTCCGGCTGGCTTCTGTAGGGAAAGTCTCTCCCTGGCTCGGAGCCTGGGGAGCCAATCTGATTCTTTCAGCGTTGGGGCTCGTATCGCTTGCGACCGCGGAGCGCAGTCACTGGCTTAGCTACTGGATGTCAAGTTGGGCATGGAAAAAGAAGCTGGAACCTCTCAGCCGCCAGTTCCATCTTGACCAGGCCACTCGAGCCGGCATCCAGAGGCTGGACAATGTCATTGACACTTCGACCCGCGGGTTCGCCAGATTCCGATTCCCAAAGATACTCGACATTTACGTGAGCAGGGGCTTCCTGACGTATTTTTTATGGGCCCTTCTGGTATGCAGTTGCCTCTTTGTCGTGCTTACGCTCTTTGATCTGCTCGACGACATCATTCGAAACCGCATACCGGCAGGCTACGTCATAGGCTATTTTGTGTTCCTGATGCCGCAAATCTTGCTTCTCGTGATCCCCATGTCCATCCTGCTTGCCGTACTCATCAATTTCGGCGTCCTGGAAAAGTCCTCGGAAATAACAGCGCTGAAAGCAGGCGGGTGGAGCCTGTATCGAATATCCACGCCGGTATTCCTCATTGCCGCTTTGCTCTGCCTCGGCGTTTACCTCATGCAAGACTATGTCCTTCCTTACTCAAACATTCGCCAGGACAACCTGAGGAACATCATCAAGGGTAGGCCGGCCCAGACCTATATGCGTCCTCAAAGAAAGTGGATTTTCGGGGAGTCGAACCGGATTTTTAACTATGACTATTTCGACCCCGGCCAGCAGATGTTCGTGGGTCTCAATGTGTTCGAAGTTGACCTGGGGGCACACCGGATTCTCCGCAGGATACACGCGGCGCGTGCGCGGATTCGGGACGGACCCAAATGGACCCTGGAAGATGGCTGGGTAAGGGATTTTCGCAACCCTGCCATAGGTTTCAGCAGGATCGTCAAGAATGACTTTAATTTCCCGGAAAAGGCGAGCTATTTCCAGAAGGAGATTTTCGAACCCAGAGAATCGTCCAAGCTGACCTATCTTGAGTTAAAGGATTACATTAACTATTTACAAAAGTCCGGTTACAATGCGACGGAACTTCAAGTAGAGCTGTACAAGAAGATTTCCTTTCCGGTCAGCTGCGTTGTCATGTCCCTGCTGGGAGTGCCTTTTTCGTTTTCAATGGGCAGGAAGGGCGCCTTCTTCGGGATTACAGCCAGTATTGTGATTGCTATGGCTTACTGGGGAGTCTTTAATGCTTTTGAGCAACTCGGGGCCTACGGAATTCTGGTCCCGACGCTCGCGGCATGGGCACCAAACATTCTGTTTGGAGCGGCCGGCCTCACGCTGTTCCTCACTGTTCGCACCTGATCAGGTGCCTTCGGACCAGCTCTGGAGGTAGCGCTTCTGCTCTGCCGTGAGCACGTCAATTTCGGCATTAAGAGAACGCAGTTTGAGCCGTGCAACCTCCTGGTCAATCTCCTTGGGCACAGGGTACACTTGCTTTCCCAGGCTCTGAGAGTGCTTGATCAGGTATTCAACGCTCAGCGCCTGGTCGGCGAAAGACATGTCCATCACCGAGGCGGGATGCCCCTCCGCGCTGGCGAGGTTGATAAGGCGCCCTTCTCCGAGAAGATAGATCTTCTGTCCTCCGCGCAGCGTGTATTCGTCCACATACTCTCTCACCCTGCGCTTATTGACGCTCAGAGACTCCAGGGCCGGAATGTCAATCTCAACATTGAAGTGCCCTGAGTTGGCCAGCACGGCTCCGCTTTTCATCAACTCGAAGTGTTCTTTTCGGATAATCCCCTTGTTTCCGGTGACCGTGACGAAGAGTTGTCCGATCTTGGCCGCGTCGGCGATGGGCATGACCCTATAGCCCTCCATTACGGCTTCGAGGGCTCGGATCGGGTCAATTTCCGTGACGATTACATCCGCGCCAAAACCCTTGGCCCGCATGGCAATGCCACGCCCGCACCAGCCGTACCCGCAGACTACCACCCGCAGCCCGGCCAGCAAGAGGTTTGTCGCCCGGATGACCCCGTCAATGGTCGACTGGCCGGTACCGTATCGGTTATCAAATAGATGCTTGGTATCGGCATCGTTGACGGAAATTACGGGGAATTGCAGGACGCCGTCTTGGGCCATACTCCGGAGCCGAACGACACCGGTGGTAGTTTCCTCGGTGCCCCCCAGCACTTCGCTGATCAGCTCTTTCCTCTCCGTCAGGATCGCCGTGACCAGGTCGGCGCCGTCATCCATCGTGATCTGGGGCTTGTTCTCCAGCGCGGACATTATGTGGCTGTAGTATGTCTTGTTGTCTTCGCCCTTGATCGCAAAAACGGGAATACCATACTCCCGGACAAGGGCGGCCGCGGTGTCATCCTGAGTACTGAGCGGATTCGACGCGCAAAGACAGAGCCGGGCCCCTCCGTCGCGCAGCGTGATCGCCAGGTTCGCTGTTTCCGTGGTCACATGGAGACAAGCCGAAATGCGAATTCCCTTCACTGGCTGCTCCTTCTGAAATCGTTCGCGGATCAGCTGCAGGACGGGCATCGACTGCTGCGCCCATTCGATCCTGTCCTTCCCCTTGCCTGCCAGAGCCAGGTCTTTCACGTCGTATCGCATGCACTGCCCTCTTTAAGAACGGCTGTTGAATGGGGAATCAAAGCGCTGCGGCCTTCTGGAGAATTTGCGCCCGGTCCGCCTTCTCCCACGTGAATTCGGGTTCGGAACGTCCGAAGTGGCCGTAGGCGGCGGTCTTCTTGTAGATAGGTCGTCTGAGATTCAAGGATTCGATGATCCCGCGGGGTGTGAGATTGAATTCAGCGCGCAGAATTTCCTCAATCTTCGGTTCTGCTATTTTCCCTGTGCCAAACGTATCCACCATCACCGAGACGGGTTGGGCAACACCGATGGCGTATGCCAGCTGGATCTCGACGCGGTCCGCAATCTTTGCCGCGACGATGTTCTTGGCCAGATAACGCGCCATGTAGGACGCGCTTCGATCAACTTTCGAGGGATCCTTGCCGGAAAAGGCTCCGCCGCCATGATGGCCGTACCCGCCATAGGTGTCGACAATTATCTTGCGGCCCGTCAGACCGCAATCCCCTTGAGGTCCCCCTATCGCGAACCGCCCCGTCGGGTTGATGTGATACTGAGTCTTACCGTCGCGCAAACGTTCCGGTATGACCGGATAAATTACCTGCTCCAAAACCTCCTGGCGCACTTTCTCGATGCTCACGTCCGGACTGTGCTGCGTCGAGACCACGACTGTCTCGACTCTTATGGGCCGGTAGCCTTCGTAAAGAACTGTAACCTGGGACTTGCCGTCTGGCCGGACCCAGTCGAGCACTCCTTTTTTGCGCACTTCGGAGAGCCGGCGGGTCAGCTTGTGGGCCAGCATGATCGCCATAGGCATGAGTTCTTCAGTTTCGTTGGTCGCGAAGCCAAACATCAGTCCCTGGTCGCCCGCTCCCCCGGTGTCCACACCCAGGGCAATATCCGGCGACTGCTCGTCGATCGAGGAAATCACGGAGCAGGTGTCTGCGTCGAAGCCGTACTTCGCGCGGGTGTAGCCCACCCCACGGATGGTTTCACGCACCACCTTGGGAAAATCGACGTAACACTTGGTCGTGATTTCGCCCGCGATCATGGCTATTCCAGTAGTGACCAGGGTCTCGCATGCGACTCGACCCATGGGATCCTGCGCCAGTATGGCGTCCAGGATCGCATCAGAGATTTGATCGGCGATCTTGTCGGGATGCCCTTCGGTCACCGACTCCGACGTGAAGAGATACCTTCCTCGTGCTGACACCCCGTTTCTCCTCCAGCTGTACCGTACCCGGCGTTGAAGAGCAAAGCAAAACCACTTTTTTTATCATACAGCCTCCCCTCCAGTCAACGAGCAGTCTTGGGTTGACTCTTTCAAAGCCATAACGATCCCGACGAGTTGCGCACTGCCAAGATCGAGAAGAATGCAAGCACTTTATTCACCACGGAGACCCGGAGTACACGAAGATGCGCGGAGAACCCTGATGCCTCTGTGAAATCTCCATGCCCTCCGTGTCTCCGTGGTGAAACAGGACACGTTGCCGCTGCAGGGTCGCCCTTCTGGCAAGGTTTTGCGTCCGCAATGGGTCTCTAGGCTCGCGGATGGTACTTTTTGTAGATTTGTTTCAGACGCTCGCGGGTCACATGAGTGTAAATCTGCGTCGTGGAAATATCCGCATGTCCCAACATCATCTGTAAGGAGCGAAGGTCGGCTCCGTTCTCCAGCAGATGGGTGGCAAAGGAATGCCGGACAACATGAGGCGTGAGGTTTCTCCTAATGCCCGCCTTTTGTCCGTAGGCGCGGATGATCTTCCAGAACGCCTGCCGGGTCATGCGCGAACCCCTTCGCGTGACGAACAGGTAACTACTGGACTTTTTTTTCAGCAGCACCGGCCGACTGCTCTTCAGATACTCCCGCACGTGGTGCGCCGCTTCCTGCCCTACAGGCACGACGCGTTCCTTGCTCCCCTTTCCCACGCACGAAAGGGCCCCAAGGGGAAGGTTCAGTTGTTGAACCTTGAGCCCGACCAGTTCGCTCACTCGAAGTCCCGCAGCATAAAGAATCTCCAGCATCGCGCGATCCCGGCAGCCCAGAGGTTCGGCGCTGTCGGGCTGTTGAAGGAGCCTCGTGATTTCGCCGCCGGTGAGAAACCTGGGGAGAGGTTTGAAGGCCCGCGGGGACACAATCTCTTCCGTGGGATCACGCTCGATCACCCGATCCCCGAGAAGGAACCTGAAGAACAGACGCGCAGCCGAGAGCGCCCTTGAGACCGATCTCGGGGAGAGCCCCTGCTTTCGCAGGACCTGACTCCACAGCAGCACTGCCTCTTGGTCGAGCGCGGTCAGCTCCTTCGAGTTTGCGTTGGCAAATTCCCTAAGCTTTCGAAGGTCCTGGAGATAAGCCCCCACGGAATTTGGCGCGAGACCTCTCTCCACGCGCAGATAGGTTTCGAACTCCTGCAACCAGTCGCGCTTCACTTTGCAGTACGGGTGACCCTTCGTCGAATCATGGTGTACAGTTCGGCCGCTTCCTGAACGCGAAACAGGCGTAACAGGAGGACAACGGAAACAGCGCCCACCGCAATCGCAAAGCCCAGGACCGTGGCGAGACTGGCGGTCCCCCGTATAGGTAAAACACGCTCTCCCAGCTTATAGGCCAGAAGAGCCAGGGACGCCATCGCGAACGAGGCAATCGCGATCCTTCCGTACACGGCAATCTCTTTCCAGTCCCACTTCCATCCCGTGCGGCGTCCCAGCTGCCGCAGCAGCAGGAAGAAATTCATCCAGGACGCGACCGCGGTCGACAGCGCCAGTCCGAGGAAACCCAGAGGCGCGATAAACAGGAAGTTCACGGCGATCTTGACAGCCACGGTGAACATGCTGGTCCTGACTGGGGTGCGCGTGTCATCTAAGGCATAGAATGTGGGGACCAGGATCTTTACGGCCGAATAGGCAAAAAGCGCCAATGCATAAAGCAACACAACCTGGCTTGTCTTAATCGTGTCGCTCGGAAGAAAGGAACCGCGCTCGTACAGCAGACGCACAATTTCTTCGCGAAAAACAATCAATCCCGCGGTGGCGGGAAATGTAAGGCACGCGGCAATGCGGAGGCTTGAGCCTATGGTATCCCGCAGCTTGCTCAAGGCATTCTGGGCAGCGTGGTGCGAGACTGCCGCCAGTGTGGCAGTAGCGACCGCGACGCCGAACACTCCAATAGGAAGTTGCATCAGCCGGAAAGCGTAGTTCAAATAGGAAACCGGGCCGTCACCGTAGCGGGAGGCGATCTGGTTATCCACGGTTATGTTGATCTGCGTGGCAGAGAGCCCGATGACGGCGGGCAGCATGAGCTTTCCAATGTGCCGGAGCCATGGATCGGAGAAGTCGAGCGCGAGCCGGTAGCGAAACCCCAGCCGGCAAGCGGAAGGCATCTGAACAAGGAATTGACTGGCCCCGCCGGCCAGTGCTCCGACTGCCATGGAAACTATAGGCTCCAGCCCGTAGCGTGGCAGGAGGGGGGAGAGGAAAATACCTGCCAGAATGCAGCAAACGTTGAAGGCGGAAGCTGCCAGCGCCGGAATGAAAAAGACGCCGCAGGCATTGAGCATTCCCATGGCTACGGCCGCCAGGGCGACGGTCAGTAGAAACGGGGACATGATCCTTGTCATCTGGACCGTCAGTTCAAACTTGGCCTGCTGCTGCGCGAAGCCTCCGGCCAGGAGATACACAAAGCCCCGCGCTCCGAAATAAATGAGGAGCGTCACCAATCCCAGAATCACCAAGAGCGCATTCATGACCCGGCTGGCCAGAAGCCACGCCTGGGACTTGCCGCCCTGGTTCAAGACCCGCACGAACGTCGGCACGAAGGCCGAACTGAGGGCCCCTTCGGCAAACAGGTCGCGCAGGAGATTGGGGATCCTGTAAGCCACGTTGAATGCATCGGTGAGGATGCCGGCCCCGAAATACTTGGCCATCACCATTTCCCGGGCCAGTCCCAGGACCCTGCTGATCATCGTGGCCAGGCTTATCAATCCGGCGGACCGCGCAACGCTGCGCGGCCGGCCGGCGGGTTGCGTATGGGCGCCCCCTTCGAAGCTCGCCGGGACCCCTTTGTCTGTCACACCGCAAATCCTCTGATGGAATCAGCTCCAGCTTGGCGCGACCGCCGCGGGTAGTCTGGGCCGCGCAGCCTAAAGGCTGAACTCCAAACAGAGACCCTCTCCTTGACTCCCCGCGATGGCCATACTAGCCTAGCACAGCGTATGAAATTATCAGAAATAGCGCGAAAGCTTGGCTGCGAGCTGAAATCCGATGGGGACGTCGAAATCCGCCGCGTAGCGGGAATAGACGAGGCAGGCCCCGGAGACCTCACGTTTGTTTCCAATAGAAAGTACATCCGTCGCATAAAGAGCACGCGCGCATCCGCCATCATTCTTGGAAATGACGTTCCGGAGGCCCCGCTCCCTAGTTTGCGGACCGACGACCCTTATCTTGCCTTTGCGAAGGCAATCGAGCTTTTTTACCAGCCCCCGCGTCTAGAACCGGGCATCCACCCTTCAGCTGTGATTGCCCACGATGCCCGGGTTGGGCCCGGCGCGAGCATCGGCCCGTACGTGGTCATAGGCATAGGTTGTGTAATTGGCGCCAACGCGACGCTTCATGCCCATGCAACCCTTTACCCGTTTGTTACGCTGGGAGACGACGTGGTCCTGCACACTCACGCGATCGTCCGCGAATGCTGCCGGCTGGGAAATCGTGTGATTATCCAGAACGGCGCCGTAATCGGCAGCGACGGTTTTGGGTTTGTCCCGATGCGCGACGGCAGCTATTACAAGATAACCCAATCCGGCCGCGTCCTGGTCGAAGACGATGTCGAGATCGGAGCCAACACGACGATAGACCGCGCTGCGGTTGGGGACACTGTCATCCGGCGCGGCGCGAAGCTGGATAATCTGGTCCAAATAGGCCACGGCTCCGAAGTAGGCGAAAACGCGGTCCTCGCAGCGCAGGTCGGGTTGGCGGGCTCTTCGCATCTCGGCCCGAACGTGAAGGTCGGAGGACAGGCGGGCATCGCGGGCCATCTCAAGGTCGGCGATGGTGCCGTCATCACGGCCCAGAGCGGGACTTCGCACGACATCGAGCCCGGAGCCGTGGTCTCGGGATCGCCGGTGATGAACACAGCCGTCTGGCGCAGGGCGGTCGTCGCTCTCGCCAGTCTGCCCGACTTATTGAAAAGGGTGCGCGAGATGGAGAAAGAATTGGACCGACTCAAGCGGGGCGCTCCTGCGCCCCATGAGAATAACTCTTTGCTCTAAAGGTCTTGGCGCGCCAGCCGATAGGAATCTCTAGCTATTCGAGAAGCTCAAATTTTCCTGGGATCAGCTTGACCCTTGGCACGCCGAGGAACGCGCTGGTCCCGGGCCGAGCGTGCTTCTGACCCGGCAAAGGACTGAGATCAAGGTCCGTATTCATAACACAGATACCGTAATTCATTAATTCATTCGCTTCTTTTGGAGTGTGTCCCGCAATGCGGGACACACTCCGAAGGCGCAAGCACGCCGCCGATTTCGTCCGCGCAAATCGCACAAATCAAACTGACCGATGAACGTAGATGAACCTCGCTCGGCATAGCCGCAACCCCAAAAATCTCACCGCGGAGACGCGCAGAGGCCGGGGAGGTTCCGTCCCTGGGAGCGCACGCTTAGCGTGCCCTGCGTGTCTGAGGCCCAGCACGCAGGATGCGTGCGGTCCCGGGAGAACGCAGTGTGAAAGTTCTCTTCCAACTTGCAAAGGACTTTTGGCGCTGTAGTACGGATCTGTGTCCATCTGTGGTTTCGTTTGACTTAGCGGCGCTTGACTGACGTGAGCGCAGCGCGGGCGGCCGCGAGGGTCGCTATAGGGACCCGATAGGGCGAGCAGGAGACGTAGTCCATGCCCACCCGGTGACAGAATTCGACAGATCGCGGCTCTCCACCGTGTTCGCCACAAATACCGATCTTGAGAGCGCGCTTCGTCTTCCGCCCCCTTTCGACTCCAATCCGAATCAGTTCGCCGACCCCTTCCTGGTCCAGAACTTCGAACGCGTCTCGTTCCAATATGCCGAGATCCATGTAAAGCGGAATGAACTTGCCTGCGTCGTCCCGGGAGAAACCAAAGGTGGTCTGGGTCAGGTCGTTTGTTCCGAATGAAAAAAAGTCCGCGGCCTTCGCGATCTGGTCCGCGACCAGCGCCGCACGGGGGACTTCGATCATGGTTCCGACAAGGTAATTGAATTTCACCCGTTCTCTCTGGATTACGTCGTCCGCAACCCGCCGTACAATCGCTGCCTGGTGCTCCAGTTCTTTGAGAGTGCCTACCAGGGGGATCATCACCTCCGGCTCCACACCGATTCCCTTCTTCCGGACATCGACCGCGGCCTCGAAGATGGCTCGCGACTGCATCTCGGTAATCTCCGGGTAGAGGATGCCAAGGCGGCAGCCGCGGAATCCCAGCATCGGGTTGAATTCGTGAAGCGACTCGACGCGCTGGCGCACCTTCTCAAAAGGGATGCCCATTTGATCGGCGAGCTCCCGCTGCGCAGGCTCATCATGGGGGAGGAACTCGTGGAGAGGGGGATCGATCGTCCGAATCGTGACCGGCTTGCCGTCCATGACTTCGAAGATTCCTTTGAAATCCTGGCGCTGCAGGGGAAGCAACTTTTCCAGGGCCCTCCGGCGTTCCTCGACGGTGTCGGCCAGGATCATTTCCCGCATCGGGCCGATCTTCCCTTCCCCGAAAAACATGTGCTCGGTCCGGCATAGTCCGATCCCTTCCGCGCCAAAGGCAATCGCGGCCGCCGCCTGGTCAGGTTGGTCGGCGTTGGTGCGAATCTTCAGCGTGCGGTACTTGTTGGCCCAGCCAATCAGCTTGGCATACTGCCGGTAGACAGGCGCGTTCTTCGGACTCAACGTCTTGTAAATCAGCACCTGCAAAACCTCGGAGGGCCGGGTTTGCACCTCCCCTTCGATCACCTCGCCTGTCGTCCCGTCCAGCGAGACGTAATCCCCTTCGCGGATCACGCGGCCGCCGGCGAGCATTTCTCTTTTGACGTAGTCGATATCCAGGGCGCCGCAGCCTGCCACGCAGATTTTGCCCATCTGGCGGGCCACCAAAGCGGCATGCGAAGTCATACCCCCCCTGCTGGTCAAGATTCCCTCGGCGGCGTTCATTCCGCGAATGTCCTCGGGCGAGGTTTCGATGCGCGTCAAAATGACTCGCTCGCCCCGTTTCTTCCACTCTTCCGCATCGGGAGCATTGAACACAACGCGGCCGGAGGCAGCTCCCGGGCCGGCATTGAGCCCTCGGGCGAGGAACTTGCCGGCGTCCGTTGCCTTCTTTTTGTCCGCCGGGTCAAAGATGGGCCGGAGAAGTTGATTCAGCTGATCGGGCTCGATGCGCAAAAGCGCCTCTTTTTCCGTAATCAGCTTTTCTTCCACCATAGCGACGGCGATCCTGATGGCCGCAAAGCCAGTCCTCTTCCCCACGCGGCATTGCAGCATGTAGAGCTTCCCTTGCTGGATCGTGAACTCGATGTCCAGCATGTCCCGATAGTGCTTCTCCAGAATTCGCCGAACCCGATCCAGTTGTTTGTACAGCTTCGAATTGTCTTTCGCGAGTTGGGAGATCGGCAGCGGTGTCCTCGCACCGGAGACAACGTCCTCACCCTGAGCGTTGGTCAGATACTCCCCGTAGAACACGTTCTCACCGGTTGCGGCGTCTCGAGTGAAAGCCACGCCCGACCCCGAGTCGTTTCCCATGTTTCCGAAGACCATGGCCTGCACAGACACAGCCGTCCCCCAGTCCGACGGGATGTCGTTCAGCTTGCGATAGGCAATGGCGCGCGGGTTCATCCAGGAGCCAAAAACCGCCCCAATCGCCCCCCAGAGCTGCTCCTCCGGGTCCGAAGGAAAGTCGATGCCCAGCCGGTCCTTGATCCCCTGTTTGAAACGCTCCACCAGCAAGTGAAGATCCGCCGTGGTCAGCTCCGTGTCCAGACGTACACCCCTCGCTCTTTTGATCTCCTCTATGATTTGCTCGAAGGGGTCGATTTCGTCCTTGTGCTGGGGTTTCAAGCCCAGAACCACGTCACCGTACATTTGCACAAATCGCCGGTAGGAGTCCCAAGCAAATCTGTCATTGCTTGTTTTTTTCACCAGGCCTTGCACGGTGCCGTCATTCAGGCCCAGATTCAGAATTGTGTCCATCATTCCGGGCATCGACGCTCGCGCCCCGGAACGGACCGAAACCAGCAGGGGATTTTGCGGGTCGCCGAATTTCATGCCGACAGTCTTTTCCATCTTGCGGAGAGCGCCTTCCACTTCTTTATTCAGGGCCTTGGGATACATCTTGCCGTGTTGGTAATAGTAGGTGCACACCTCGGTTGAAATGGTGAAACCGGGAGGGACGGGAAGCCCGAGGTTCGTCATCTCCGCCAGATTTGCCCCCTTCCCTCCGAGCAAGGCTTTCATCCGGGCGCTGCCGTCAGCTTTACCGTTTCCAAAGTAATAAACGTACTTCCCTTTCGACACGCTCCAGCTCCTCCGATCCGTGTAACTAAGTCGTCCCTTTCACAACGCAGCCCAGCCACAGCCACTGGCGTTTCTTAGCGTCTTCGCGTCTTGGTGGTAAAGGCTGCTCAATCCACCACGAAGACACAAAGACGCGAAGAATCACGGAATCACCCCGTGCGAGGCGGTTCTAGTCGTAGTACTCAAGTCCCAGGTGAGTAATCTGCTCTTCGCCCCGCAAATAACGCAAGGTGTTTTTCAGCTTCATCAGCTGGATAAACAAATCATGCTCGGGATATAAGTCCGGCGCGCACATCGGGCTTTTGAAATAGAAGGAAAACCATTCTTGAATTCCCTTCATGCCGCAGCGATTTGCGAGGTCCAGGAACAACACGAGGTCCAAGACCAGGGGCGCCGCGAGGATGGAATCGCGACAGAGAAAATTGACTTTGATTTGCATCGGGTATCCCAACCAACCGAAAATGTCGATGTTGTCCCAGCCCTCCTTGTTGTCTCCTCGAGGGGGATAATAGTTAATCCGCACCTGGTGGGTGAAGTTGGAATAAAGGTCCGGGTAAAGCTTGGGCTGCAAGATGTGTTCCAGCGCGGAAAGCTTGCTTGCCTCCTTGGTCTTGAAAGAGCCGGGATCTTCCAGGACCTCCCCGTCTCGATTTCCCAGGATGTTGGTTGAAAACCATCCGCTCAATCCCAGGAGCCTCGACTTCAATCCGGGGGCCAGAACTGTCTTCAACAGCGTTTGACCCGTCTTGAAGTCCTTGCCGCAGATTGGGACGCCCCGGTCGCCCGCCAGCCGTGTGAGGGCAGGTATGTCGGCGCTCAGATTGGGCGCGCCGTTCGCGTACGGTATGCCTGCCTGAATGGCGGCGTAGGCGTAGATCATGCTGGGAGCAATGGCCGGATCATTTTTCGCCAGCCCCTTTTCAAAGCCGGCTACGGTTTGGTGGACGGGCTTCGGGGTCTGGAAACTCTCGGTGCTGCCGGTCCAAACCATGACCAGGCGGCTCAACCTGTGCTTCTTTCTGAAAATTTCGATGTCGTCCCGGAGCTGCTCGGCCAGATCCATCTTATTCTTGGCCTTCTTGACGTGGCTTCCGCGCAATCGCTTTACGTAATGCTGGTCGAAGACCGCGGGCCAGGGACGAATTTTCTTGAGCTCCGGCCTAACGGCCTCGAGCAGCGAAGGATCAAGAACTCCGGCGTTTATGGCGGCGTGGTAGGCGTCCTCGGGATAAATATCCCAGCCGCCGAACACGAGGTCCTCCAGGGAAGCGAGCGGCACGAAGCCCTTGATGGCTGGAACGCGGTGTTCAGTGCGCTTTCCCAAACGGATGGTGCCCATCTGGGTCAGGGATCCAATCGGTTTGGCCAGCCCTTTTTTGACGGCTTCGACTCCCGCTATGAATGTGGTGCTCACCGCGCCGATTCCAGGCAAGAGGACACCGAGTTTACCCGCGGCGGGTTCGATTCTGACTCCCTTTACAGGCATGTCAACCCTCCCTCACGATTTCGGAAATATCCCCAACGGCCGAGAACAATCGTGCCAGCTCTCTTAGGAGCAACAGGCGGTTCCTTTTCATGGCCTGATCTTCAGCCATGACCAGGACCTCGTTGAAAAACCGGTCCACAGACTGCCGCATGGAAGCCATCACGCGCAGCGCCCGGACATAGTCGTGCTCGCGAACGGCGGACTGAACCTCCGGTAGAATTCTGAGATAGTTTTCCCACAGAGCGCGCTCCGCGGATTCGGACAACATGGAAGCGTTGAGCTCGCTGTCAAACGAGCCTGCCTGATTAAGAATGTTTTGAATACGCTTGAAACTCAAAGCGAGCGCGACGAAGTCCTCGGCCTTTCGCATGTCCTGGAAGGCGCGCACACGCTCCACGGCATCGAGCGGATCGTCAAACCCGGGTGAAAGCCCGGCATTCATGCAGTCGTACGAATTGCCCATTTCCTCCAGCAGGAATCTCAATCTGCCTTCAAAGAATTTGTGGAGCTCCAAAGCTATGTCGTCCCGGTCCGTCATGTAGGTCTTGAGACTCAGATCCATCAGCCTTCTCAGGGAGACCCTCATACGCTGATCCAAAATGATTTTCAGGATTCCGTTTCCCTGCCGTCGAACCGCCAAGGGATCTCCGGAACCGGTGGGGATAAGTCCGATGGAGAAGCATCCGCATACCGTATCGAGCCGGTCTGTGAGAGCAAGGAGCGCCCCAGCTCGCGTCCCGGGAGATGGCGAATTCGTTGATTTTGGCTGATAGTGCTCGTAAACAGCGCGCCAGACACTCTCGGGATAGCCTTCCGCCCTGCCATAAAGCCCGCCCACGACGCCCTGCAGGTCCGTGAATTCCTTGACCATCTCTGTGACCAGATCGCACTTGCAAAGACGTCCCGCGGCTTGGAGGTCGTTTGCGAGCTCCGGCGAGTCCGCCATCTTCGCGACTGCGGGCAAGAGCTCCAGCAAGCGCTGTGTCTTGTCGTAATAGCTGCCCAGCTTTTCCTGAAACAGGACGTTCCGGAGCGACTCCATTCGTTCCTCCAGCTTGCTCTTTCGATCCATCCGCCAGAAAAACGCGGCGTCTGCCAGGCGCGCTTTCAGGACGCGTTCATGACCCTTGCGGATTTCCTCTCTGCGCTCCGTATCGACGTTGATAACCGCGAGGAAGAAAGGAAGGAGCTTCCCTTCCTGGTCCACCAGCGAAAAGTATTTCTGGTGCTCGCGCATCACCGTGATCAAAATCTCTTGCGGCAGATCAAGGAACTGCGGATCGAAGGATCCGCAAATCACGGCAGGACACTCGTTCAGGTTTACAACGGTCTTGAGCAGCTCTTCATCCGTAACCAGCCGGCCTCCGGATTTCGCCGCTTCCCTCGACAGACCGTCAACAATTACTTTTAACCTTTCCGCAGGATCTACCAGAACTCCGTTGGCTCGAAGCACTTCTCTTAAGGAATCCAGGGATGTCGCAGTCAGCCTGGGTCTGCCGATAAACCTATGGCCTGCGGTGAAGCGGGAAGACACGATATCGCCGATTCGAAACTTGAGGACACGGTTTCGATAAATCGCAAGAATCCAACGGAGGGGTCGCGCAAAGCGAAACCTGTCCCGGCTCCAGTACATCGTTTTTGGAAACTTAATTCTGGCAATAGCTGCCGGTACCAATTCCTGGAGCAACTGAGCCGTCCTTTGGCCTCCGAGCCGCCGCACGCATGTCAGGTACTCGCCCTTGGGAGTTTGTGAGATTTTCATTCGCGAAAGGGGGACGCCAAGCTTTTGAGCGAACGCCAGGGCCGCCTTGGTGGGATTGCCGTCCGGGCCGAAGGCGACGCTCTTCGGCGGGCCCGTGATGGTTTCCGACAGATCCTCCTGCCGCGTAGGGATATCTTGAATGCCAACCACCAACCGCCGCGGAGTGTACCAGACTGTTCGCTGCCCGGACGAGAGCCGCTGCTCGCCGAGGAGACTCACGAGCGCATCAGCAAACTGGTTTGCGGCGGATTCCAGCACAGAAGCTGGAATCTCCTCGGCGCCCAGTTCGACAAGGAGCTCGGCTTTTTCCATAGAGGGCACGGAAACACAGCCCAGGTCACGACGTCACTGGCTTGGGCTAGGTCCTTGAAGAGGAAACCCCTGCATCTCGCGGCTTGCCACATAACCGCGGGCGACCTGACACGCAAGCTGGCGCACGCGCCCGATCATCCCGACACGCTCTGTAACGCTGATCGCTCCGCGCGAATCCAGGAGGTTAAAAGTATGAGAGCACCTCAGACAGTAATCGTAAGCGGGCAGGACCAGTTCCATCTTCAAGAGACGCTTGCACTCCGCCTCAAACAGATTGAAAAGTTTGAAGAGCATCTCCACGTCGGCGGCTTCAAAGTTGTACTTGGAGAACTCAAACTCCTCCCTGTGGCGCACCTCCCGATAGCTCACGTTACCGCCCCACGGGAGATCATAAATGCTGTTCACCTGCGCGATGAAGGTCCCGATTCGTTCCAGTCCGTAGGTGATCTCGGAGCTTACCGGATACAGGTCCAGGCCTCCAGCCTGCTGAAAGTACGTGAACTGGGTTATCTCCAACCCGTCCAAAAGGACCTGCCAACCGATCCCCCACGCGCCAAGAGTCGGCGACTCCCAATTGTCTTCTTCAAACCGTAGATCATGGTCTGCGAGGTTTATGCCGAGGGCTCCGAGGCTCTCGAGATAAAGATCCTGAACGTCAGCCGGAGCGGGCTTCAGGATGACTTGATACTGATGGTGTTTGTAGAGACGATTGGGATTGTCCCCGTATCTACCGTCAGCAGGACGGCGCGAAGGCATCACATAGGCGACTCTATAGGGCTCCGGCCCCAGGACCCGCAGGAAGGTCTCGGGAGCCATCGTGCCGGCTCCTACTTCCACGTCGTAGGGTTGTTGCAACACACACCCTTGGCGGTTCCAGAATTGTTGCAGGGCGAGGATTATCCCCTGAAAGTCCTTGGAGCCCATAGAAAGCTAACTTAGTACACCAGTCCGAAACTTGATTTCATAAATACGTATTTAGATAAGTCCGGGCGCCCTGGAAGGGCGGCTGGGAGCTTAGCCGGGGGTGAGCGAAAGCGAACCCCCCGGGTAGAAGAAGAACAACGATACGCACCCCGGCAGGGGTTGGAGGAGTTCCTGGCGCCGCTGCCGGGGCGCATTCGCTTATTGCACTGTTCCGGGGGCTCGCTTCGCTCACCCCCGGCTAAGCTCCTTTCGCCCCGCTGGGGCGGAATCAGAAGCTAGCTTTCCCTGAGCATCCGGGCAACAATGGGGTAAGACTTCAAGCGTTTCTCCAGATGCAGCTCAAACAGAGCCTGAGCCAGGCGCTCAAGGTCGCTGCTTTCCTCTTCCCCCATAGCCAGACTCGCGAATTCCTCGGGGGGAAGCTTCGCCAGCAGAGCAAGAGGCTTCATCGCCTCGGGTCTCACTCTCAAGCCGCGTTCGCCGGAGCAGGAGCGGCATCTTCCTTGCCCATCCTCGCGGGAGGCCCAAAAGCCAACATCTTTAACACACTTGCCGCAGAGCGAGCAATAGCCATAATCCGGCAGCAGACCACTCAGCCTTAAAGTCCAAAACTCGAAGTACCGTAACAGACAACTCCGCACGCCAAGTTTTTCTGCGGCGCCAAGAGTCGCCAGGAAGAGCCGGAACAACAGCTGGTTTGGATTATTTTCCTCGGACATTTCATGAACTATTTCGGCGAGGTATGTCAGGCCGTAGAGTCCCCTGACGGACGGGCTCCTGCCAAGATAAGACCGCAGCGTTTCACACTGGCGTATGTAAGCCAGCTCTGCCCCTTCCTTCTTCAGGTAATACTGTATCCGCACGTGGTTGAGAGGTTCCAGACAGGCTCCAATGCGACTCTTTACCTTTTTTGAGCCGGGCGCTACTCCGCGCAGGATCCCGTGCTCCTTGGTAAAGAACACGACGATGCGATCCGCTTCGGACAGAGAGTATTGCCGGAGGACAATTCCTTCAGCATCCAGGATTGGCATCGGAAATGGCTAATTCAATCTCGATCTCTTTGCGCGTCTCCAGCTGAATGTCTTTGCCGGACAGTATCGCGCCTGTGCTCCAGCGGCGGTTACCGGGATCCGTTTTGAAAAAGAGGAATCCTTCCAGGAAGCCCGAGGGGGGAATCGTGCCGTCCTTGAGAATGAGCCGCTCGAGCCCCTTGCGGGCCTTTTCATGGACCGCCACGCTATACATTCGGATGCCCTGGCCGCTATAG
>Ga0137380_10000963_pt1 | contig 22681 bp, 21 predicted proteins | sample SagtaG_17_FD_104809 | JGI IMG/M metagenome (GOLD analysis project Ga0137380, IMG submission 104809) | Vadose zone soil microbial communities from Sagehorn Ranch, Mendocino, California, USA - Sage2_L_100_16 metaG | ecosystem: Environmental > Terrestrial > Soil > Vadose zone | place: USA...
ACTCGAACCCCCAACCTGCCGATTACAAGTCGGCTGCGCTGCCAGATTGCGCCACGCCAGCCAGTCGTCTGACAGTATGCCCGCTGACGTGACCTTCCGCTCAACCCGTCGCCCGGGCCAGGCGCAGCAGAGGAACACGGGGCCGTCCGTGCTGGACGCATGCGGCCGGCACGGACGAGCCGCGGGACGGCGGCCGCGCCGGCGTCCAGGCCCTCTGCTCGCGGCATCCGGTGGACGTGGACGGGTGGTTCACGGCGGCGACGCCGTCTTCCGACAGCGCCACGACGGTTGCTCCGCGCGCCTCGGCGCTGTCCAGCAACGGACCGATCACATGGTCCAGTTGGGCCGGCGCGGCCGCCCGGGGTGCCGCCGGACCGTGGCGCTGCAGGTCGTCGTCGAGGTGCGGAAGATAGACCAGGGTGAGGTCGGGGTCGTGGCTGGCCATGAGGTGCTACGCAGCGCGGGCGATCCAGCGTGAGGACGCCACCCCGGCGGTCGGGCACAACTCGGGCGGGTAACGAAATTTCTACTCATCGGAGTCGAACTTCTGTCGAGAACGACAAAGTCGAGCGAGGGAGGGGGGATCGCGTGACGCCGTTGCGGCTCCCGGACCCGCCGCTGGCGGACGAGCGCGTGCTGCTGCGCCCGTGGCAGGTCGCCGACCTGGCGATGATCGAGCTGGCGAGCCGTGATCCGGCGATCACGGTGGGGACGAGCGTCCCGACGCCCTACAGCGAGGCGGCGGGCGACGCCTGGCTGAGCCGCCAGCACGCGCAGCGTGAGCAGCGGAGGGGGATCTCGATGGCGATCGCGGACCCGCGCACGGGCCAGGCGCTCGGCTACGTGGGCGTGAGCGGCCTGGTCTGGCGGCACCTTCGCGGATCGCTCGGCTACTGGGTGACGGGCGCCCAGCGCCGCGGCGGCCTTGCCAGCGCGGCGGTGGGGCTGCTGGTGCCGTGGACTTTCAGCGCGCTCGGCCTGGTCAGGGTGGAGGCGGTCGTGGACGTCGACAACCAGGCGTCGCAGCGGGTGCTGGAGCGCAACGGCTTCCGGCCGGAGGGCGTGCTGCGCTCCTACTACGAGATGCACGGCGCCTGGAGGGACATGGTGCTGTTCGCGCGGCTCGCGGACTCGCCGCCGAGCCGGCGGGCGAGGCGAGGCTAGACCCGGGAGCGGGCGCGGCGGCGGCGGACCTCGAACAGGGCCAGCGCGCCGGCGACCGAGGCGTTCAGGCTGGCGACCCGGCCGGCCATTGGGATGCGGACCAGCACGTCGCAGGTCTCGCGGACCAGCCGGTGCAGGCCGGCGCCCTCGCTGCCGACCACCACGCAGACGGGCTCGTCGGCCAGGTCGAGCTCGAACAGGCTCGATTCCGCCCCGCCGTCCAGCCCGATGCACCACAGGCCGGCGGCGCGCAGGCGCTCCAGAGCGCGGGTGAGGTTGGCGACCTCGGCCACGGGCACGTGCTCGAGCGCGCCGGCGGAGGACTTCACGGCCGTGGCGGACAGCGGGGCGCTGCGGTGGCGGGGCAGGACGATCCCGTGGCAGCCGGCGGCCTCGGCGCTGCGGACCAGCGCGCCGAGGTTGTGCGGGTCCTCGATGCCGTCGAGAGCCAGAAAGAACGGCGGCTCGGCGCCGCCGAGCGGGACGGCCAGCAGCTCGTCGAGCCCGATCGATTCGAGCTGCGCGACGACGGCGGCAACACCCTGGTGGGCGCCGGTCTCGGCATGGGCGTCCAGGAGCGAGCGGGGCACCGTCTCCACGGGCACGCCGTTCTTGGCGGCCAGCTCCAGGAGGTCGGCGAGGGTGCCCCGCTCGCCGGCGCCGGCCGCCACCACGACCCGCTCGACGCGACGAGACCCGCGCAGCGCCTCGATCACCGGCCGGCGTCCCTCGATCACCATCCAGCCCGGCTCGGCGCGCAGCGCGTCGCGGCCCGCCTCCAGCCGTTCGCGGCGGCGCACCTGCTTGGCGGCGCGCGAAGCGCCGCCACCGCCCCTGGCGGCCGCGGATCTGGCCCGGCGCTTCTCGGCAGGGGCGCGGGGTCGCTGCGGCTCGCCCTCGGGCCCGTCCGGGCCGCCCCGGGCCGCCCGGCGGCCGGGGCCGCCTACCGCGCCAGGTGCCACCGTGGGCCTCCGGGCCGGTCCTCGACCCGGATGCCGATCGCGCTCAGGCGCTCGCGCACCATGTCCGCCGCCTCGAAGTCGCGCGCGACTCTGGCCCGCTCGCGCAGCTCCAGCGCCAGGTCGAGCACTGCCGGGAAGGTGGTGACGTCGGGCAGGTCGAGCAGCGGGGTGAAGCCGAGCCGCGAGGCCAGGTCGCTGAAGGTCGCCAGCCGCACGCGCAGCTCGGCGATGGCGGCGGCGCTCCCCCGCTCGGCCCTGGCGATCAGCGGGTTGGCGGCGCCGACCAGGTCGAACAGCACGGCCAGCGCGGCCGGCACGTTGATGTCGTCGTTCAGGGCGGCGACGAAGCGGTCCACCCAGTCGCCCTCCTCCATCCGCGGCGCCTCGGTGCCCGGCCGCAGCGCCCTGGCCGCGTTGACGGCGAAGGTGGACAGCCGCTCATAGGCGGCGGCCGAATCCGCCAGGACCTCCTGCGAGAACTCCAGCGGGCTCCGGTAGTGGGCGTTCATCAGGGCGTAGCGCAGCACCACCCCGCGGTAGCGCTCCAGGAGCTGGCGCGGGCTGACCACGTTGCCGACGGACTTGGCCATCTTCTCGCCGCCGATCTCGAGGAAGGCGTTGTGCAGCCAGTAGCGCGCGAACTGCTCGCCGGTGGCGCCCTCGTACTGGGCGATCTCGTTCTCGTGATGCGGGAAGATCAGGTCCTCGCCGCCGCCGTGGATGTCGAAGCCCTGGCCGAGGTACTTCGAGGACATCGCCGAGCACTCGAGGTGCCAGCCCGGCCGGCCGGGCCCCCAGGGCGAGTTCCAGGTGGGCTCTCCCCGCTTGGCGGCCTTCCACAGGACGAAGTCGAGCGGGTCGCGCTTGTCTGGGTTGACCTCGACCCTGGCGCCGGCCTGCTCGTCGGCCAGGTCGCGGCCGGAGAGCTTGCCGTACTCGGGGAACTTGCCGACCGAGAAGTAGACGTCCCCGGCCGACTGGTAGGCCAGGCCGACGTCGAACAGCTTGACCACCAGCTCGAGCATCTCGGGGACGTGGCCGCTCGCGCGCGGGGCAATGTCGGGCGGGATGACGCCGAGGGCGCCGGTGATCTCCTCGAACACCCTGGTCCAGTGCTCGGCGATCACGAACGCGCGCAGGGCGTCGTGCCCGGACGCCTCGATGATGCGGTCGTCGACGTCGGTGTAGTTGCGGACCAGGAGGACCTTGAACCCGGAGGCGACCAGATGGCGGCGCAGCACGTCCATCACGACGATGTTGCGCAGGTTGCCGACGTGCGGCTCGTTGTAGACCGTGGGCCCACACAGGTAGATGCCGACCTTGCCCTCGTCCCTTGGGACGAACAGCTCCTTTTTCCTGGTCAGCGTATTGATGAGGTGCAGGGCCACGGGGGACTCCATGAATCGCTCGCGGGGCTTGGAATGGTCCGGGCCATCCTATTCCCCGTCGGGGTTCCCTCGCTGGCCAGGCCCTACGCCGCGCCGCCGGAGGCACCCCGGCTTGCTCAGCTTCCGGTCAGCAGGCACACCGCCATGGCGGCGATGCCCTCGCCGCGTCCGGTGAAGCCGAGGCCCTCCGAGGACTTGGGCGTGATCTGGAGCCGCTCGGGGTCGAGGTCAAGCGCGCCGGCCAGCGTCTCGCGCATGGCGGGCAGCAGCGGCCCGAGGCGCGGCTGGTCGCAGAGCACCGTCACCGAGAGGTTCTCCGCCGCCCAGCCGGCCTCCGAGAGCCGCTTGGCGATCTGGCGGCAGAATTCGAGGCTGGAAGTGCCCGCCCAGCGCGGTTCGGTCGGCGGGTAGTGCTGGCCGAGGTCGCCGAGCCCGGCGGCCGACAGCAGCGCCTCGCAGGCCGCGTGGGCGACCACGTCGGCGTCGGAGTGCCCGCCGAGCCCCCGTTCGAACGGCACGCGCACCCCGGCGAGCACCAGCGGGCGGCCCTCGACCAGCGGGTGGACGTCGAAGCCCTGGCCGACCCGCAGCCGCGGGGTCATCGGGCCGCCTGGCCCCAGGCGGCGCGCGCGGCCAGCACCTCGGCGACCTCCAGGTCCAGCGCGGTGGCGATGGTCAGGTTCTCCGGCTCCCCAGGCACCACGGCGACCGGGAAGCCGGCTCGTTCCAGCAGCACGGCGTCGCTGCCCCCGTCCACGGGACCGGGATCGGCCAGCGCACCCGCCGATGCGCGCCGGTGCGTCTCCAGCAGGGCGGCCCGCAGGAACACCTGTGGTGTCTGCAGCATCCGGAGCTCCTCGCGGTCGACGATCCCGCCGGAACGGTCGCCCGCCGTCACTCGGCGGACGGTGTCGGTCACGGCAGCCCCCGGTGCCACCCCCTGGGCGGCGACCTCGTCGAGCAGACCGGCGAGCCGGTCGATGGCGCCGCGGCGGAGCAGCGGCCGGCAGGCGTCGTGGACAGCGACGTAGGCAGGCCCCTGGGGTAGTGCGTCGAGCCCGGCGGCGACGCTGGCACGGCGGGTCGGGCCGCCGGCCACCACCGCGGAGACCTTGGCGAAGCCTCCAGCCGCCACCAGGGCGGCGACCGCCTCGATGCTGGCCGGGTGGGCGACCACCACCACGCTGTCGACGCGGTCGTTGGCCTCCACCCCCGCCAGCGCCCAAGCGAGCAAGGGCCGAGCGCTCAGCTCGACGAGCGCCTTGCACCGGGTGGCGGCCAGCCGCCGTCCGTCTCCGGCGGCTGGCACGATCACACCGACCCGCTCAGCTCGAGCCATGGAGCACCCGGCCGGGAGGGATCGTTGGGAGGAGGCTAGGAGACTTCCAGCGCCTCGTCGAGCATGAGGGTCGCCTTGTGCTCATCGCACGTGCAGGCGAGCACCAGCTCGGAGACCAGGATCTGGCGGGACCGCTGGAGCATGCGCTTCTCACCCGCGGAGAGGCCCTTGTCCCGGTCCCGGACGGTGAGATCGCGAACGACCTCAGCCACCTGGAAGATGTCGCCCGACTGGAGCCGCTCGATGTTGCCCTTGAACCGGCGGCTCCAATTGCCCTGGGTCGAGCATTCACCGGTACGGAGGATCTCGAGCACGCCTTCGACGTCGTCGGAGCTGCAGACCTCACGGATGCCAACTTCCTGGCAGTTGTCCCGTGGCACCATGAGGGTGAGATCGCCGTACGTGAGCTTGAGGACGAGGTACTCCCGGGTCTCGCCACCTATCTCACGGTCCTGTAGCCCTTCGACGACCGCGGCACCGTGCTGCGGATAGATGACGCAGTCCCCGACCTTGAACATACGCGAATTCCCCTTCCCTGGTACGGAACACACCCAGGTTAACATCTGAAGGCCCCCACGTACAAGGCGAACGCGCTGGTAGATGGGCTAATCAAGCGCGGAGTCAAGTTCAGGGGCGATAATAAGCAATTCTCAGTAAAACTCCTATGGCGACGCCTCGGCAAGTCGGCGGAGGCCCTCACGCAGGTTCCGCGCCCGGCCCGGGCCAACCCCTTCGACCTCTTCGAGGTCTTCGATCCCGGCGGCGAGTATCACCTTCAACGAGCCGAAGCGCTCGACCACGCGGGTGATCACCGAGGTCGGCAGCCCCCGCACCCGGGACAGCAGCCGGTAGCCGCGCGGGACCACGCCGACGTCGAGCGCATCGGGGTTGCCGGTCAGGTCGAGGGCCTTGGCGGTGGCGGGCGCGTCGAACAGCTCCTCCGGGCTGAGACGGCCGAGCTCCTCGAGGACGTCGGAGACCTCGATGCCACGGCCGGGTCGCAGGTAGTCGCGGACGGCCTGGCGCTGCTCCTCCTCGACGCCGGCGCTCAGGTCCTCGAGCTGCAGGCGCAGCAGGCGCGCGTCCGCGCCCAGCTCGGCCTCGTAGCGCTCGACCTCCAGCGCCACGCGGCGGACCATCTCGCAGCGGCACATCAGGTTGAGCACGGGCCGCAGGGTGGCGTGACCCCCCAGCTCGGCCGCGTCGAGGGCGGCGCTGGCCTCGTCGCAGCGTGTCCGGTAGCGCTGCAGCGTCTGCACCGCCTGGTTGGCACGCGAGAGCACGGCGCTGGCCTCCTCGACCACGTGCCGCCACTCGTTCAGGTACAGGGTGACCGTGCGCATCGACTCGGACACGGCGATCACCAGCACGCCCGCCTGGCGGGCGACGCGCTCGGCGGTGCGGTGCCTGGTGCCGGTCTCGACGGTCGGGACCGCCGGGTCGGGCATCAGGTGGACGTTCGCCCACAGGATCTGGTGGGCGTTCTCGTCCAGGACCAGCGCCCCGTCCATCTTGGCCAGCTCGGAGAGCCGCTGCGCGGTGTAGGGGACGTGGATGCGGAAGCCGCCGCTGAACAGCGCCTGCACGCCGGCCGGCGCGCCGAGCACGATCAGCGCGCCCGTCTCCGCGCGCAGGATGCGCTCGAGCCCCTGCCGCAGCACCGTCCCCGGAGCCACCAGACGCAGCATCCCGAGCATGTCGCCGTCCAACCGCTCGCCAGCCCCGCCCGCGCCGGTCACGGCGCCGTCCCAGCGGCGGCGGGGCGCGGGCGTGGGAGGGCGGCGGCGCCGGCGACGGCGGACAGGCCTTCGGAGACCGAGGCGATCGGGGTGACGGCCATGCCGCCGGCCTTGGCGGGGTCGGCGGTTGGGACCAGGGCCCGCCGGAAGCCCAGGCGGCTCGCCTCGGCCAGGCGGCGGCCGAGCTGCGGGACCGGACGCACCTCGCCGCCGAGCCCGACCTCGCCGAAGGCCACCAGGTCGGCGGGCACGTGCCAGTCGCGTGCGGCCGAGGCCAGGGCCAGGCAGACGGCCAGGTCGGCCGCGGGCTCGGTGAGGCGCACCCCACCGGCGGTCGCCGCGAACACGTCGTGGCCGCCGAAGGACACCCGTGCCCGCCGCTCCAGCACCGCGATCAGGATGGCCAGGCGGCCCTGGTCGAGGTCCTGCGCCATGCGCCGCGGGATCGCCAGTCCGGTCGGCGAGACCAGCGCCTGGACCTCGGTCACCAGCGGCCTGCGCCCCTCGAGGCTCACGGTGCAGGCGACCCCGGCCACGCCCGCCTCGCGGGCGGACAGGAACAGGCGCGACGGGTCGGCGAGCGGCTCCAGCCCACCCTCGGTCATCTCGAAGCAGCCGACCTCGAAGGCCGGGCCGAAGCGGTTCTTGGTGCAGCGGACCAGCCGCAGCGCGTGGTGCTGGTCCCCCTCGAACGACAGCACCACGTCCACCAGGTGCTCGAGCGTCTTGGGCCCGGCCACCACGCCATCCTTGGTGACCTGGCCGACCAGGAAGGTCGCGATGCCCCGGTCCTTGGCCAGCCGGACGAGCTGCGCGGCGACCTCGCGGACCTGGCCGACCCCGCCGGGCGCGCCGGCCAGCTCCGGGTCGGCGACCGTCTGCACCGAGTCGACCACCACCACGCGTGGCGCGGTCCGCTCGATCAGCGTCCGCACTGCCCCGAGGTCGGTCTCGGCCGCCAGGTACAGCTCGGGATGCAGCGCGCCGAGGCGCTCGGCCCGCAGCCGGACCTGCTCCAGCGACTCCTCCGCGCACACGTAGAGCACCCGCGCCTCGGCCGCCAGCCGCGCCAGGATGCCGAGCAGCAGGGTGGACTTGCCGATGCCCGGCTCGCCCGCCAGCAGCACCACCGAGCCGGCCACCAGGCCGCCGCCGAGCACCCGGTCCAGCTCGTCCACGCCGGTCGGGCGGTGGGCGCCCGCCTGCGCCGTCACCTCGGTGATCGGCACGGCTGGCGTGACCGGGCCGCGGGCCCGCGGCGGTGCGCTGCGCTCGACCACCTCTTCGACGAGGGTGTTCCAGGCGCCGCAGCTCGGGCAGCGGCCGACCCACCGGGGCGTGGAGGATCCACAGTCGGTGCAGGCGTAGGTCGTGCGTACGGTTCTGGCCACGGCACGTCCGGATGGTGCTGAAGGAGGCGGGCCAGGCAACGGTAGCATGTGGGCCGGACGACGGCCGTCCGCCCTCCACAGGACAGCAAGCCATGGAGTCAGCGGCCTTCACGCCACGCGAGATCCTCAGGCTGCTTGCCGAGGAAGACCGGCTCAAGGTGGTCGCCGCCCTGGTCCTCGGCGCGGCCACCAGCGCGGAGATCACCGCCGCCACCGGCATGACCACGCGCCAGGCCGGGCGGGCGCTGGCGGGGCTGTTCGAGCCCGGCCGCCGCTACACCGAGGCCGAGGTCAACCAGACCCTGGGCGCCTGGTACCCGGATTACGCGGCGCTGCGGAGGTACCTTGTGGACGAGGGCTTCCTGCGCCGCGCCGACGAGACCGACCCGTCCACCAGCCGCTCCGCCAAGCGCTACTGGCGAGCGGGCGGCTCCTTCGAGGTGGGTTGATCGGCTCAGGTCCGCGGCAGGTGGAGGCGGCCGCCGGGGTCGCGGGCGATCAGGCCCTCGGCCTCCAGCCTCGACAGCAGGACGGGGAACCAGCCGGCCGGGCGGGCGGCGGCGCCCGCGTCGACGGCGGCGGCCAGGGCGGGTTCCTCGAGACCGGCGGGCTCGGCGGCGAGCACGCGCACGACCGCTCCGCGCCAGCGCCGGTCCGAGGTGGAGAAGGGCGCGACCTGCCGGGGTTTGAAGGCTGGCCGCTCCCCATCGCCGAGCGCCAACCAGCGGCAGCGCACCCCGATCGGGCAGCCCTCGCAGCGGGGGCGGGGACGGCAATGCGCGGAGCCCACGTCCATCAGCGCCGACGACCACTCCCAGGCGCGACCGCTCGGCAGGGCGGCGTCGGCCAGCCGCTGGCGCTCGGCCTGGGTGAGCTGCGACGGGTCGGCGCCGTGCAGCGAGCGCGCCAGCACGCGGGCGACGTTGGTGTCGACCGGCGCGACGTCCTGGCCCATGGCGAAGCAGGCGACCGCCCTGGCGGTGTAGGGGCCGATGCCCGGCAGACAGGCCAGTTCCTGGACGGTGGCCGGCCAGCCGCCGCGCTCCAACACAGCCTTCGCGCAGGCGCGCAGCGCCAGCGCGCGGCGGTTGTAGCCGAGCCCCTGCCATTCCCGCAGCACCTCGGCGGGGGTGGCGGACGCCAGCGCCTCCGGGTCGGGGAAGCGCGCCAGGAAGCGCGGGAAGGCCTCGGCGGCGCGCTCGGCCTGGGTCTGCTGCGCGAGCACCTCGGCGACCAGCACCCGGTAGGGGTCCCGCGTCCGCCGCCAGGGAAGGTCGCGCCCGCTGCGGCCGAACCACTCCAGCACCCTGGCCCGCACCGCCGCCAGCAGCTCCGCGTCGGGCGGGGAGGCTCCAGGGGCGCCCGGCGCACGGCCCCCACCCGGCGCACGGCCCCCACCCGGCGCACGGCCCCCACCCGGCGCGGCCTCGACGCTCACCGGCCGTGGGCCTCGGGGCGGCGGGCGGGGTTGGGCGCCGCCCTGGGGCGCGGGCCGTTCCGCAGGCGCATCAGCCCGAAGAGGTAGACGCCCACGGCCAGCAAGCAGGCCGAGCCGATCGCCAGCAGGCCCTGGTCGGCGGGCACCGGCAGCGCCACCGGGATCACCGCGCCGAACACCCAGGCGAGCTGGAAAACCGTCTCGGACCTGGTGATGGTGGTGCCGCGGATGGCGGAGGGCACGTCCCGCTGCACCAGGCTCTCGAACCCCAGCCTGGCCGCGGAGGCGGCCGTGCCGGCGATCAGGCCGGCGATCCCCGCGGTGGCCACGCCGACCCTGCCGGCCAGCAGCAGAGAGGTCACCGCCGACAGCCCCAGCCCGAAGGCCAGCAGCCCCTCCTCGCGCAGCCGGCGGGCGAGCCTCGGCACCAGGAAGGTGCCGATCAGGCCGCCGGCGCCGATCCCGGCCACCAGCAGCCCGAGCCCCGCCGTGCTCACGCCGCGCCGGCGCAGGGCGAATGCCAGCAGGAACAGCACGAAGCCGCCGGCGGCCCTGGTGGCGGCGCTGGCGGCCCTGGCCAGGCGGATCCTCGCCACCGGCCAGCGCCCCACCCGGCCCGGCCGCGCGGTCGCGCCCCGCGCCGGCCGCGCCGGCCCCTCGGGCTGCGTGGGCGCTTCGCCAGGGCCGCGCGGGCCGGTCCGGTGCCAGGCGTCGTGGAGCGCGGGGACCGCGGTGGCCAGGAACCCGCCGACCAGGAAGACCGCGGCGGCCAGGCGCAGCACGCCCCCGCCGCCGAGCAGCTTCTGGACGGCGACGCCCAGCAGGCCGCCGACCGTCCCGCCGATCGCCACCACCCGGGCCATGCGGCTGTTGATCGGCACCAGGTCCCGTCCGGAGCCGACCAGCTCCGGGACCAGGGCGCTGCGGCTGATGCCGTGCACCCGCGAGCTCACCAGCAGGCCGAAGGCCAGCGGGAACAGCAGCAGCCCGTTCAGCCGCGTGGCCGCCACCCACGCCAGGACGGCCCGCACGAGCAGCGCCACGATCATGGCCACGCGGCTGGCCCCGCTGCGCCCGTCGAGCAGGCGGCCGAGCAGCGGCGCGACCACGGCGAACGGCGCCACCGTGATCAGCAGGTACAGCGCGACCCTCGGCCGCGCGGCGGCCACCGGCACCGAGAAGAACAGCGTGCCGGCCAGCGCCACCGCCACCGCCGCGTCCCCCAGCCCGCTGGTGGCGTGCACCCAGGCGAGGCGGTCGAGCGCGCGGCGCTCCGGATCGGGCTCGGCCAGCCGGTAGCGCACGCGGTCGATGGCGTCCGCGCCACCACGACGAAGCCCCCGGATGATCCGGGGGCTTCGTCTATCCCTGGGGTGGGACACTCGAAGGGCCTACTCCGTGCCGGCCAACTCCGCCGGAGGGATGTCGATCCCGTCAGCGGCCTGGTCGAGCGACCTGAAGACGATCTCGTCGTTCTCGGCATCGACCACCACGAGCTGGCTGGCGCCGAACTCCTTCCAGAGCAGCTTCTCCGAGAGCGGGTCCTCGACCAGCCGCTGGATCGTCCGCCGCAGCGGCCGGGCACCCAGCGCCGGGTCGTAGCCCTTCTCGGCCAGCAGCTCCCTGGCGGCGTCGGTCAGCTCCATGGTGATGTCCTTGGACTTGAGCTGCTCGACGACGCGCCTGGTCATCAGGTCGACGATGCTCTTGACCTCTTCGCGGCTGAGCTGGTGGAAGACGATCACCTCGTCGATCCGGTTCAGGAACTCGGGCCGGAAGTGGCGCTTCAGCTCGTCCAAGACCTTGTCGCGCATGCGCTCGTAGTCGACCTTGGCGTCCGCCTTGGCGGTGAAGCCCAGTGTGGTGCCCTTGGCGATGTCGCGCGTGCCCAGGTTCGAGGTCATGATCAGCACGCAGTTCTTGAAGTCCACCGTGCGACCCTGGGCGTCGGTCAGACGACCGTCCTCCAGGATCTGCAGGAGTGTGTTGAACACGTCCGGGTGGGCCTTCTCGATCTCGTCGAACAGGACCACGCTGAAGGGCTTGCGCCGAACGGCCTCGGTGAGCTGGCCGCCCTCCTCGTAGCCGATGTAGCCGGGAGGCGAGCCGATCAGCCGCGAGACGGTGTGCTTCTCCATGTACTCGCTCATGTCGAGCGCGATCAGCGCGTCCTCGTCGCCGAAGAGGAACTCGGCGAGCGTCCGCGACAGCTCGGTCTTCCCCACGCCCGACGGGCCGAGGAAGATGAACGAACCGGAGGGCCGCTTGGGGTCCTTCAGGCCGGCGCGGGTGCGCCGGATGGCCTGCGACACCGCGCGGATGGCCGCCTCCTGCCCGACGACCCGCTTGTGCAGCTCGTCCTCCATCCGCAGGAGCTTGGCGGTTTCCTCCTCGGTGAGCTTGAACACCGGGATGCCCGTCCATGAGGCCAGCACCTCGGCGATCTGCTCCTCGTCGACCTCGGCGACCACGTCCATGTCGCCCGACTTCCACTCGCGCTCGCGGCGAGCCTTGTCGGCCAGGAGCTGCTTCTCGCGGTCGCGCAGCGAGGCCGCCTTCTCGAAGTCCTGGGCGTCGATGGCCGATTCCTTGTCGCGCCGGACCTCGGAGATCCTGCCGTCGAACTCGCGCAGGTCGGGCGGCGCGGTCATGCGCCTGATCCGCATCCGGCTACCGGCCTCGTCGATCAGGTCGATCGCCTTGTCGGGCAGGAAGCGGTCCGAGATGTAGCGGTCGGCCAGGTTGGCCGAGGCCACCAGCGCGTCGTCGGTGATCGTGACCCGGTGGTGCGCCTCGTAGCGGTCGCGCAGGCCCTTGAGGATCTCGATCGTGTGGGCGACGGTCGGCTCGTTGACGTGGATCGGCTGGAACCGGCGCTCCAGGGCCGCGTCCTTCTCGAGGTGCTTGCGGTACTCCTCGAGGGTGGTCGCGCCGATGGTCTGCAGCTCGCCCCTGGCCAGCATCGGCTTGAGGATCGAGGCCGCGTCGATCGCACCCTCGGCGGCACCCGCACCGACCAGCGTGTGCAGCTCGTCGATGAACAGGATGATGTCCCCGCGTGTTCGGATCTCCTTGAGGACCTTCTTGAGGCGCTCCTCGAAGTCACCGCGGTAGCGGGAACCGGCCACCAGCGCACCCAGGTCCAGGGTGTAGAGCTGCTTGCCCTTGAGCGTCTCGGGCACCTCGCCCTTGACGATCGCCTGGGAGAGCCCTTCGACGATGGCCGTCTTGCCGACGCCCGGCTCGCCGATGAGCACGGGGTTGTTCTTGGTCCGCCGCGAGAGGACCTGCATGACCCGCTCGATTTCCTTCTCGCGCCCGATCACCGGGTCGAGCTTGCCCTCGCGGGCGAGCTGCGTCAGGTTGCGGCCGAACTGGTCGAGCACCAGCGAGCCCTGTGGCTGGGCACCCTCGCTGGTGGGGCCGGCGCTGGCGCCCTCCTTGCCCGCATATCCGGAGAGGAGCTGGATGACCTGCTGCCGGACACGGGAGAGGTCGGCCCCCAGCTTCACGAGGACCTGGGCGGCGACGCCCTCGCCCTCGCGGATGAGGCCGAGCAGGATGTGCTCCGTGCCGATGTAGTTGTGGCCGAGCTGCAGCGCCTCACGCAGCGACAGCTCGAGCACCTTCTTCGCTCGCGGCGTAAATGGAATGTGACCGGTCGGAGCGCTCTGCCCCTGACCGATGATCTCCTCGACCTGCGCGCGGACCGCCTCCAGGGAGATCCCCAAGGACTCCAGTGCCTTGGCGGCCACGCCTTCACCCTCGTGGATGAGGCCGAGCAGGATGTGCTCTGTCCCGATGTAGTTGTGATTCAGGAGCCGGGCTTCCTCCTGGGCGAGCACGACGACCCGTCGAGCCCGGTCGGTGAAGCGCTCAAACATGCCAAACCCCCAGGGATATGGCGGCTGCGAAACGTTGCCGCCAATCGACTATACACCCGGCCTTCTGGGGTCCCGAGGGGGGTTCCACCGGGCCGATGGCGGGCGGATAGGCGCGTTCAGTAATCGTCGTGGTCGTCCTCCGGTGACGCGTCTCAGGTGCGGGGTCCTCGATGTGCGCAACGCCCAAACCCCGGTCGATGTTCCGGGAGCCGCTGGCCGGGGAGCCAGGCCAGGGTCGCCGGCTACAGCTCCTCGGGCCGGAGCTGCGGGAACAGGATAGCTTCTCGGATCGACGAGAGGTCGCCGAGCAGCATCACCAGCCGGTCGACGCCGATGCCGAGGCCGGCGTTCGGCGGCAGGCCGAGCTCCAGCGCCCGCAGGTACGCCTCGTCGACCACCATGGCCTCGTCGTCGCCGGCCGCCTTGGCCAGGGCCTGCTCCTCCATCCGGCCGCGTTGCTCGTCGGGGTCGGTCAGCTCGGAGAAGCAGTTGGCGTACTCACGGCCGCCGATGACCAGCTCGAAGCGCTCGGTCACCCAGGGATCGTCGCGATGCGGGTGCGCCAGCGGCGAGACCTCGATCGGGTAGTTGGTCACGAAGGTCGGCTCGAAGATCGCGCCCTCCACGAGGTGCTCGTACAGCTCGAGGACCAGCTTGCCAACGCCCCAGCCGGGCTCGTAGGGGACCTTGGCGGCGTCGCAGAGGGCGCGGGCGCGCTCCAGTGGCCAGTCGTAGGCCAGGTCGGGTTCGCCGACGGCCGCGCGCACCAGGTCGAGCATGGTCGCCTCGCGCCACTCGGCGTCCAGGTCGAGACCTCGGCCCTGGTGGAGGAGCCTGCGGCTGCCGGCGGCGGCGTCGGCCGCCTCCAGGATCACGCCGCGGCTCAGCTCCATCATGTCCCGGTAGTCCTGGAAGGCCGCGTTCGACTCCAGCATCGTGAACTCGGGGTTGTGCCTGGAGTCGATGCCTTCGTTGCGGAAGACCCGGTTCAGCTCGAAGACCCGGTCCATGCCCCCCACCAGCAGGCGCTTGAGGTACAGCTCGCTGGCGACCCGCAGGTACAGGTCAGTGTCGAGCGCGTTGTGGTGGGTGATGAACGGCCGCGCCAGCGCCCCGCCGGGCACCGGCAGCAGGATCGGCGTCTCGACCTCGACGTAGCCGCGGGCCTCCATCGACTCGCGCAGGCTGCGCACGGTCGCCGAGCGCAGCCGCGCGGCCGCGCGGGCGGCCGGGTTGACGATCAGGTCCAGCTCGCGCTGGCGCGAGCGGACCTCGACGTCGGTCAGGCCCCTCCACTTGTCCGGCAGCGGCCGCAGCGCCTTGGCGAGCAGCTCGACCCGGTCGGGCTTGACCGACAGCTCGCCGCGCTTGGTCCGCACGACCACGCCGTGGAGACCGACCCAGTCGCCGAGGTCCAGCTCGACCGCCTCCTCGAAGGCGGCCTCGCCGAGCGACTGCACGGTCAGCATCGCCTGGAGCTCGTCGTCGCCCTGCCGCAGGGTCCAGAAGGCCAGCTTGCCCATGACCCGCCTGAGGACGATGCGGCCGGCCACGCGCACGGCGTCGCCCGACTCCTCGCCGGCCGCCAGGTCCTTCCAGCCCTGGGCCACCTGGGCGAGCGTGTGCGTGCGGGTGAAGCCGACCGGGAAGGCGTCGATCCCGGCGGCGCGCAGCCTCGCCAACTTCTCCCGCCGGGCCTGCTCGACGGCGGAACGGTCCTCTGGGTCGGGCACGCTTTCTCCTCAGGTGCTATCGACTCGGGGCGATGCTACTTGACTTCGACTGATTCTCTTGCTCGATCAGGGCTCGTAGGCCGGAGCAGAAGTGTCTGCCCGGATCGCATCGCAATCACCAAGGAACCAGGCTTCGAGCTCCTCGACGACCACTCGATTGAGGACAACAAAAGGAGTACCGGCCTCGACTGAGCTCTTGGTCGGCAGCCCAACCACAGTTGCAGCATCTTCGAGTTCGGCCTTCAGCCGCTTGCAGTCCTGACGATCCTCGTCGATCAGGACGACGAGGCCAGTTCCGCCCGACTGTATCCAGGTAGGCTGTACCCAGCGTGCATAGGCCCGCAGCCGAGCCGGGAGTCGCCGCATGAGGTCCAGCTTCCCTTGAAAGGGATGGAGGTCGAAGGTAATCGTTTGACCGACGATCTTCGGCACGAGTATTCGCGGCGCCACCTCGGCCGATTGCTCCTCGACCAGGAACTCGAGATGCACGCTACGCCCTCAAAGGTCCACTTGAAGTAGCGAGAGGGTCACCGACCTCGAAGTATCCCTCCATCCACAGGTCCCCGAGCTGGGCTCCCTCGGCCATAAACGACCGGACCTTGTCCATCCGGCTGGCTGGTCGAGCCCGAGCGAACCCATCGTCGTCCCGGTACAGCACCCAGAGCTCGTTGGGCCGCAGCCCATTGACGAAGTAGGGCGAGTGGGTCGTGACAAGGAGTTGGCTCCTTGCAGAGGCGACCCTGCACTCCTCGGTAAGCTGTGAGAGCAGGCGAGGGTGCAGCTGGTTCTCGGGCTCCTCGATACCGATTAGGGGTGGAGGCTGCGGGTCGTAGAGAACCGTGAGGTACGCGAGCATCTTCAGGGTGCCATCCGAAGCAAACTTCGCGAGGATCGGCTGCTCGAAGGGCTCATCCTTGATTTGGAGAAGAAGACGCCCGTCCGCAAGGAGGTCGGCAGCGACGTAGGACAGATACCAACCTGAGATGAAGCGGCGAAGTGCGCTTACGCGAGGATGCCTTGCGAATTGGCCAAGCGTATTGACGGCCAGCAAGTCCGGCGACTCGAGCGTCTCACGGTTCCGCTGATCGTTGAGTTCGGGCTGCTCTCCCGAAATAACGTCGCCGACGCCCTCACGGAAATCGAGGAAGCGGAACGGCCTGCCGTACTGCCCACGTTTCCATTGAAGCCACTCCTCGGCAACGACCGGACCACTCCGTCGCTCGTCGATCGCCAAGTGATAGGTGATGACAGGATTGCCTCGTCGCTCACGGTACTTCAGCTCGAAGACGATCGGGCCATCGGCGCCTCGGCTTCGCAGCTCGCGGAACCGATTGCGCTTGTCCCAGGCTCGCCGCAGGCCATCGGTGAAGCACTCCGAGAGGAACGCGAACACGTCGAACAGCGTTGACTTGCCACTGCCGTTGGGACCCAGGAGCACTGTCAAGGGCGCGATGTCCCTCAACTCCAGGTCACGCAGCACCCGGTAGTTCTGGACCCGCAGTCTCTCGATCCGGGCCGTGCCGGGGAAGCCCGCCGACTCGTGCATTCCTGGCACTGCACAGCCTCCTCAACAGGTTCATCAAGCCGGAGCCCAGGCCCGCAGCCCCCGATCCCAGCACACTCATGGCGAATGCTACTTGGCAATGTCGGTAACGTTCATCCTGATTACCCGCGGAGGCGGTCAAAGGGGGCGGGCGCGGATCAGGGTGACGACCGAGGCGGCCGCCAGGATGGCGCCGAGGGCCTCGCCGCCGGGGCCGAGGCCGAAGGCGGCGCCGTAGAAGATCAGCACCAGACCGGCGATGATCCCGGCGCTGGCCAGCCCGCCGAGGCGGGAACGGCGCCTGGCGCGGGCGAAATCGGTGCGGCCGCGGCGGCCGAGGAAGCCGGCGAGCACCTCGTCGGGGGCGCGCTCCTCGGCCAGGTACAGCCAGGTCTCGCCGGGTCCCTCGTCGACCAGCAGCAGCCAGCCGGTGGGCGGCGGCCGCTCGGCGGCGGCGGTCACCCGGGCGGCGCGCTCGCCGACCGCCGGGACCCGCAGGGAGCGGTCCCGCGCCGGCGTGGTCGCCACCACCACGCGAACCGCCAGCAGCTCGCCCTCGGCGCCGCCGGACTGCTCGGCGACCCGGTCGAACACCGCGGCCTGAGGCTCCAGCCGCCGCCAGATGGCCACGCCCTCGCGCCGCAGCAGGCCCTCCTGCCGGACGGCGGCACCGACCAGCACCGCCTCGATGCCGAAGTGCCGGAAGGCGCGTGGCGAGAGCGGCCGCCCCTCGACCCGGTCGCGGTCGGCCCGCCCCGCCGAGGCATTCACCGGGGCACCACCTTGGGGTTCCCCGGACCCCTCCCGATCCACCGGGGCACCACCTTGGGGTTCCCCGGACCCCTCCGAGCGTTCATGTCTCCGGACGGCTCCCCGCCGGAGCCTGGCGGGACCCGTGGCCGTCATTGCGGTCGAAGATGATGCGCAGGCCGTGCAGGGTCAGCCAGGGGTCGTGGCGCTCGATGGTCTCGCAGACGCCGATCATCACCGCGGCCAGGCCGCCGGTGGCGATCACGGTCGCGTGGTCGCCCAGCTCGGCGGTCATCCGCCGGACCAGCGCGTCGACCTGCCCGGCGAAGCCGAAGACGATGCCCGCCTGGAGCGACTCCCCGGTGTTCTTGCCGATCACCGAGCGCGGCGCGACCAGCTCGACCCGGCGGAGCTGGGCGGTCTCGCGGACCAGCGCGTCGGTGGAGATCTCGATCCCCGGCGCGATCGCCACCCCCAGCATCTCGCCCCGCCGCGAGACCGCGTCGAAGGTGGTGGCGGTGCCGAAATCGACCACCACCGACGGCCCCCCGTACAACGCGTAGGCGGCCACCGCGTTGGCCACCCGGTCGGCGCCGACCTCGCGCGGGTTGTCGGTCAGGATCGACAGGCCCGTCCGGACCCCGGGCTCCAGCATCAGCGGCTCGAAGCCGCAGTAGCGCCTGACCATCTCGCGCATGGCCTGGCTGAGCCGCGGCACCACCGAGGAGATGATCACGCCGGAGACGGTGGTGCCGAGGTCCATGCCCTCCTGCGCCAGGAACCCGCGGAGCAGCAGAGCGTGCTCGTCGGCGGTGCGCTCCGCCATGGTCGCCGCCCGCCAGTGCTGGACCAGCTTGTCGCCGTCGAACACGCCGATGGTGATCTCGGTGTTGCCGACGTCCAGTGCCAGCAGCATGGTGGCTCCTCCTACCAGTCCAGGCCGACGTCGAGCGAGGGCGCCGAGTGGGTCAGGGCGCCGATCGACAGGAAGTCGACGCCGGTGGCGGCCACCTGGCGCGCGCTGGCCAGGGTGATCCCGCCGGACGCCTCGGTGCGCGCCCGCCCGGCCGCCATGGCCACCGCCCTGGACATGGTGTCCAGGTCCATGTTGTCGAGCAGCAGCAGCTCGCAGTCGACCTCCAGCGCCTGGGCCACCTCGTCGAGGGTCTCCACCTCGACCTCCAGCGGCAGGCCCGGCCCGGCCTTGCGCGCGGCGGCGACCGCCGCGGCCAGCCCGCCTGCCGTGCGGATGTGGTTGTCCTTGACCAGGAGGGCGTCGCCGAGGCTCATGCGGTGGTTCTGGCCGCCGCCGGCGCGCACCGCGTACTTGGCGAGCTGGCGCAGCCCCGGCAGGGTCTTGCGGGTGTCGCGGATCACCGCGCCGGTGCCCTCGACCGCCGCGACGAACGCCGCGGTGAGCGTGGCCACGCCGGAGAGGTGGCCGAGCAGGTTGAGCAGCGTGCGCTCGGCCGCCAGCACGACCCTGGCCGGGCCCGCGACGTGGCCGAGCAGCCCGCCGGCGGCGACCCGGCGGCCGTCCTGGAGCTCCGGCCGGAAGGTCGCGGGCCGAAGGTCGAGCCGGCGCGCGACCTCGCCCAGGGTGACCTCCACCGCGGGCAGTCCGGCGACCACGCCCGCGGTCCGCGCCGCCAGCACCGCGGTCGCGTCCGCGTCGAGCAGCGCGCTGGTGGGGTCGCCAGCCGCCAGGTCCTCGTCCAGCGCCACCCGGACCGCGGCCTCCAGCGCCTCCATCGGGATGTCCTGGGCGGTCACCGGCGCACCTCCTGGACGGCGGGGACCGGCAGGCGGGCCACTTCCGGGCGCCCGCCCGCTCCCCTGCGCACCACCTGCCGCACCCGCCAGGCGTCCACCGGTCCCGGGTACTCGCGGCGGTGGTGGGCGCCGCGCGACTCCTCGCGGGCCAGCGCCAGCCGCGCGAGCAGGCCGCCGAGCTGGAGCAGGTTGGCGGTCTCCCAGCTCCGCCGGCCCTCGCCGGCCGGCGCGGGCGCTGGCCACCAGGTCAGCTCCGCCAGCCGCCGGGCCGCTCTGGCCAGGCCGTCCGCCGAGCGCAGCACGCCGACGTCGGCGGTCATCAGGCGGCGCAGCTCGTCCTGCACGGCGGCCGCGGCGGCCGGGCCGGAGCCGCCGCGGTGGCCGTTGCCGTCCCAGGTGTGGGTCGGGCCGTCCAGAGCTGGCAGCGGGACGCCGGGAGCGGGCGGGGCCGCGGCGGGCGGCCAATCCTCCGCGGTTTCCTCGGGGACGGCCCGGGCGATCCTGGCGGCGAAGACCAGGCCCTCCAGGAGTGAGTTCGAGGCCAGCCGGTTGGCGCCGTGGACACCGGTGCAGGCGGCCTCGCCGACCGCGTAGAGGCCTGGGAGGGTGGTCCGGCCCTGCAGGTCGGTGAGGACCCCGCCCATCAGGTAGTGGGCGGCCGGCGAGACCGGGATCCAGTCGCGGGTGGGCTCCACCCCGGCGGCGCGGCAGCGGGCGAGGATCGTCGGGAAGCGCCGCTCCAGCCGGTCGGCGGGCACGGCGGTCGCGTCCAGGTACAGGTGGTCGACTCCGAGCGCGGCCATGCGGGCGGCCATCCCCCGGGTGACCACGTCGCGCGGCGCCAGGTCCGCGCGGGGGTGGACGCCCTCCATGACCCGGTCGCCGCTGGCGTCGCGCAGCACCGCCCCCTCGCCGCGCATCGCCTCGGAGATCAGCGGCCTCGGATCGCTGTCGAGGTGCAGCGCGGTCGGGTGGAACTGGACGAACTCCAGGTCCGCGAGGGCGGCGCCGGCGCGCAGCGCCGCGGCGATGCCGTCGCCGGTGGACAGCGCCGGGTTGGTGGTGCTCGCGTAGAGCTGCCCGGCCCCGCCGCTGGCCAGCACCACCGCGCCGGCCCGGACCAGCCGCGCGGCGCCGTCGGCCCACAGCACCGCCCCGTCCCTGACCAGGTCGATCAGGAAGCTCCGCTCGGCGGTGGCGACGTGCGCCGCGGCGCGGACCGCGTCGATCAGCGCGCGCTCGACCTCAGCGCCGGTGGCGTCACCGCCGGCGTGGACGATGCGCGGACGCGAGTGCCCGCCCTCCAGCGTGCGGGCGAGCACGCCCGCCTCCAGGTCGAAGCGGGTGCCGAGCCGCTGGAGGCGCCTGACCGCCTCGGCGCCCTCCTCGACCAGCACCCCGACCGCATCGGGGTCGCAGAGCCCGGCGCCGGCGGTCATGGTGTCGGCCCAGTGGTCGCCGGGCGAATCGTCCCCACCGAGCACGGCGGCGATCCCACCCTGGGCGTAGCGGGTCGCCGAATGGGCCAGGCGGCCCTTGGTGACCAGCAGGACCGAGCGGTCGGCGGGCAGCGCCAGCGCGGTCGACAGCCCGGCAACGCCCGAGCCGACCACCAGCACGCCGACCTCCTCGGTCGGCAGGCGTCCGAGGTCCAGGTCGAGCAGCCGCCGTGGGATCACGCAGGCTCCTCGAGGATCAGGTTGTCGATCAGCCGCGCCGGCCCGACGCTGGCGGCGACCGCCAGGACGTGCCCGGATTCGGCGGTCCTCGACGGCTCGAAGCTCTCCGGCTCCACCAGCGCGACGTACTGCGTGTCGATCCCCGGGGTCGAGTCCAGCACGGCCACGGCGGCGCCCTCGATCTTGGCTGGCTCGCGCTCCCCCGCCAGCCAGGCGTCCAGGCCGGCCCGCAGCCCGCGGTACAGCGCGGTCGCGCTCTGCCGCTCCTGGAGCGACAGGTAGGCGTTCCGGGAGGACAGCGCCAGCCCGTCCGGCTCGCGGATCGTCGGGCAGGCGATGATCTCGTGGGGAAAGGCCAGGTCGACGACCATTCGGCGGACCATGGCGAGCTGCTGGGCGTCCTTGCGCCCGAAATAGGCGCGACACGGCCCGACCAGGTTGAGCAGCCTGGCGACCACCGTGGCCACCCCGTCCAGGTGGCCCGGCCGCAGCGCGCCCTCCAGCCGGGTGCTGAACGAGCCGGTGCTCACCCGCACGACCGGTGGCCGCGGCCACATCTCCGCCAGCTCAGGGGTGAACACCAGGTCGACGCCCTCGCGCTCCATGACGTCGAGGTCGCCGGCCAGGTCCCTCGGGTAGCTGGCCAGGTCCTCGTTGGCGCCGAACTGGAGCGGGTTCACGAAGATCGAGGCCACCACGAAGCCGGTCTCGCGCCGCGCCGCCGCCAGCAGCGACCGGTGGCCGGCGTGCAGCGCGCCCATGGTCGGCACGAAGCCCACCGCCGCGCCGGCCTGGCGAGCTGCCCCGACGGACGCCCGCAGCTCAGCGCTGGTCGCGACCGCGCGCACGCCGTCCCAGCCTCCTGAGCAGCTCGCGCCGCTCCCCCGAGTCCTCGCCGTCGTCGTCCTGCCCCTGGAGCGCGGCCTCGACGCGCCGCCGGGCGTCGGGATCCAGCCGCCCGGCCGCCGCCGCGCGGTCGCCGATCAGCCTGGCCAGCGCCGCGTAGACCTTGACCAGCCGCTGCTTGCGGGCGAGCGCCTCCACGTGCATGCCGATGGTGCGGCCCTCGCCCCGGACCCAGGGGCCCGACATGCCCGCCTGCCCGGTGGCCAGCGCGGCGTCCACGCTGGCGTGGACCAGGCCGCCGAGCACCGCGCCGGGGTCGATCACGCCGCCGGCGCGCAGGATGTCGGCGGCGCTGGCCGACAGCGCGGCCGCGCCGTTGGCCGAGAGGACCAGGGCGACGTGGTAGCGCACCCGGCCCGAGGACGGCACGTCCATGGGCCGGCCGCCGAGCATGGCGACCACCTCGCGGCCCACCGGGTCGCCGGTCACGCCCCAGACCGTCCCTGGGATGCGCCCGAGCGTGGCCTCCAGGTCCTCGTTGAAGATCTGCACCGGATGGCAGGCCGCCACTGTGGCGCCGGCCGCGGACGCAGGGGTCAGCAGCTCCGGACCGTCCACGCCGGCGGTGTGGATCACGATCTGGTCCGGCCCGAAGGCCCCATCCGCCGCCAGAGCGGTGATCAGCGAGGGCAGCTCGTCGTCGAGGACCGCCAGCACCACCAGCCTGGCGCCGCGGACGGCGTCGGCCGGGGCGGCCGTCGGCAGGTCGCTCGCCGCCTCGACCCGCTCGCGCCCGTGGTCGGAGCGCACGCCCACGGTGACGTCGAGGCCGAGCCGCTCCAGGAAGATCGCCAGGGCGAGACCGACGCGACCCGCCCCGACCACGGCGGCGGGCGAGAACCTACCGGTCGGCTCGTCTGGCATGGGACATCCGATCCCTCCACCGAACGTGGCTGGGAGTTGGCGACATGATCATGGTCTCACCTGCGAGGGCCTTGCGGCGATGCGGCGTCCGATCAGGTGCACGACCTGGGCACCCGAGCGGTACGGCT
>Ga0137380_10000972_pt1 | contig 22605 bp, 37 predicted proteins | sample SagtaG_17_FD_104809 | JGI IMG/M metagenome (GOLD analysis project Ga0137380, IMG submission 104809) | Vadose zone soil microbial communities from Sagehorn Ranch, Mendocino, California, USA - Sage2_L_100_16 metaG | ecosystem: Environmental > Terrestrial > Soil > Vadose zone | place: USA...
AATCCCGGCCATCTGGCGATCGCCGTGTGTCGCTGCGGGGCCGAAATCGTGCTCGCCTCCGACCTTCGAAACGTGACGCGAGAGCGCCAGAAGGTCATCGATGACTACCACCGCCTTTGGTACGACGAGGCGCCGAAGGGCTTGACCTGGGGCAGCACGACCTACTTCGGCGTCAAACTCTGGAAACACCCCGCCGATCTCCACTTGTACAGCGAACTCATCTACCAAGTGCAGCCGGCGCTGATCATCGAGACGGGCACCGCGTTCGGCGGCTCGGCGCTGTTCATGGCCCACCTGCTCGACCAGCTCGGGCATGGCAAGGTGCTCTCGATCGACCTCAACGCCGTCCAGAAAACGTACCCCCGACACCCGCGCATCGCCTACCTCGGCGGCTACTCGTCGACGCACCTGCGTTCGGTCAAGGAGGCCGGACTGATGGCGATCGAGGCAGCCAAGGGCCAGGGCGCAGTCATGGTCATTCTCGACTCGGATCATGCCGAGCGCCACGTGGCGCAGGAACTTCGCTGCTACGCCTCGCTCGTCACGCCCTCGTCATACCTCGTCGTCGAGGACTCCGAAATTGGCGGTCACCCGGTTTACGAGTCGTTCGGGCCAGGCCCATACGAGGCGGTCGAGAAGTGGCTGCCGCAGCACCCGGAGTTCGTCGAGGACAGGCGCCTGCCAGCACGAATGCTTTGGTCCGCCCATACTTGGCTGAGGAGAGAGCGCACATGAATCCGCTGCGAATCCGCGTGGAAGAAGTTATTGAGCGGGGGCAGGACGAAGAGTCTTTCGCCCACAAGGTTGCGATGCGGGCGACGGAGGCATGGCGCGAGTACCTCCGAACCAACGGTTTGTCTCCGTATCCGGCGATTGACGCCGGTGTCGAGACGACCGTCATTGAGTTGCACTTTCACGTCAAATGAAAGAGTGCATCTTCGAGTGCGGCGACCCGGAGGATGACACCATGCTCGACGTGGAGATGAATGTCACTGGCGATGGGGCCTTCCACGCCCACCAGAACCATCCCGAGCGCGACCACGGTGGGCCGCTGATCGCCGCCGAGCGCGTGACGGGATCCGCCCATCTGCGCTGTTACAAGCGGTGGTACGAAGCGGTCTACAGGTCAGCGTTTACGTAGGTGGTTTTATCCGACATCCGGGAGGACCGCAGGAAGCGAGGCTGGACCCAGCAGCGTCTTGCGATGGAATCTGGTCTTTCGCTGCCAACGGTCATCTCTGCCGAGCTGGGCCGCAACGTCAGTCTGGAAACGGCAGTCAAACTTCAGGCGTCCTTGGGAGAGCGGTATGGGCCGGAGTCATCGCTTACGGCGTGGGAGCGTCATCTCGACGCGTGCGAAACCTGCATGATCCCGAAAGGTCGCGAGGGCCTATGCCGCGACGGCTCAGCTTTGCTTTGGAACTGGCTAGGCTCTCAGATCGCCACGAAGTCCCATAATTCGCGCTGATGGCTGACCTGACATGGGCAACCAAGGAGATCGACACTGAACTCTTGGAAAAGTGGAGCCTGTGGACCTCGACCTCACTGGGGCTGGTTCGCAAGCTGGAGGAGTACCTGACTAGCGATTTCTTTTCGAACGCCCAACTAGGCCGCATGAAGCACTATGCCCAGGCGCTCCAGAATCACGTGGACTGCTTGGCGCATGAACAGACGCAGGCGAACAATCTGCGTGAGCAGCGCAAACGCGTGACGGCACGTGATGTGACCCCGTTGTAATGGGACGATCCCTCGGCTTCACCGATCAGGCTGAGTACCCTCGTTTTCGAGCCGCAATGTTTGTGTTCATCGCAAACGACTTAGAGAGTAGCGAGCGGCTCCTGCGTGACGTGCGTACTAAGTTTGACGAGGCAGTTCGCGAGGGCATCATCAGCTACCCCGGTTTCGCAGGCAATGGGGTTTCCGTTTCCAAGGCGCAAAAGGATGGGTAGGACGTTCGGTTTCAGCGATGCCTATGCGAAGCGCGATCGCGCCCTCAACGCTCGCGCAGCGACCGAGAAGGTGTGGTACGCCGATGGCTCCGATGGCGACGCTCGCGCGGGCACGGCGCGAGACCCGTGGGTCGTCAACGAAGATGCCGCACGCAAGCAGGCGCTAGCTGACGCGCCCGACCTTGAGAAGCTGGCCGCGAGCGCCGACGTGCGGCGGTTCGTGGATGCGCGCGGCCGGACGGTCGAGCTGAAGCAGGACATCAGCCCTGGCCTGCACGGCCAGGACGTGACGATTTACGGCGAGCGTGCGTCCTTCGAGACGCCGGAGCCGGAGATCAAGGGCGGGCGACCTACTGGCGACACGGTGCAGCGGTTCATCACCGAGAGCGGCGTCGTCGGCCAGGTGCGGGCGATCAAGGAGGCGCCGGGTCGCCATCGACTGATCGTCGAGAAGCGGAAGCGGTATTTCACGTAGGGAGGTTGCAGTGTTCAAAGGCACGATCGCAGCGTTGAAGGCGGCAGAGGAGGCGGCGCAGAAGGATCTCGACGCCCTCTTTGTGCCGTATGACCCGCAGACCGGGGGTGGGGGCGTGCACTGGCACGCGGCAGGCTCGGGCATCCTGCAGAGCGCGGTTCGCGGCATCGCCGGACTGCGCGAGGATCTGGAGAAGCGCCAGGCTCCGATCGACGAGGCGCAGGCGGCGGCGGACGCGGCAGCCAAAACGACCGCAGCGGCCCAGCAGGTCGATGCCACGCCTGCGGCGCTCGAGCACGCGGAGTCTCTCGGCGTCGACATCAGCCAGATCAAGGGCACTGGCAAGGACGGCAAGGTGACCAAGGGCGACGTTGAAGCGGCGGTAGCCGCGAGAGAAGGAGTGGCAGTATGAGCGACGAACCCGAACCGACCCCGACCCCTGAACCAGCACCGGAACCCACTCCCGAGCCTGAGCCGACGCCCGAACCAGCCGAGGAAAGGCCGTCGATGCCAGTAGAGGAGGCGTCGTCGGATGGCTGACGAAGAGTTCGAGTCGATCGACGCCATAGAAAAGTTCTACGGCAAGCAGATCAAGGCTGCGGGCGACGATGCCGAGAAGGTGCGCGACCTGCAGATTGAGCAGCGCGAAGCCAAGGCGGACTTCCGTGATCGCTCATCGGCCAAGCGTGAGTTGGAAGCCCACCGCCGAGAGGCCATCGCAAAGGCGGGCATCCCCGAGGACTTCCATGAGGACGTCAGAGGCAACACGCCCGAGGAGATCGACGCCTCCGCAGCCAAACTCAAGGAGCGCATCGAGAAGCTGACCAAGGCGCAGAACGACGACGATGACGCGGCGCGTCGGCTCTACGGCGAGCCGGCTCACGGCGGCGGACAGCCACCGCCACCGCGCTCCAGCGACGAGGAGAAGTGGCTCGACGACTTCCAGCATCGCTTCGACGATCCCTCAGCGACCTTCAGCGTCGGCGAGGTGACCAAGTACGCTCAGATCCTGGGCGGGCACAAACTCCTCCACGGCATGGCGCGCAACTCGCAAATCTTCGAGCGCAACGGGATCACGCCGGAGATTGTGAAGCAGTACGAGGAGGGCAAGCTTCCGCAGCGCAAGCCGCAGAAGTCAGGAGTTACGCTCGCCCCTCGCGCATAGGATCTCTATCCCTTCCTTGGACGGCTCCGGCCTAGACCCCGGAGCCGTTTTCGTGTCCGCCTCTTGACATCACGCGTAAGTCACGCGCACACTTCCCGCCAGAAATCCACGGACTGCCAATCGAGGTAGGTAGGTTTCTGGCACCTCGCGGGAGCGACTAGGCCGGAAGCATCTCGGAGGGCGGCAGACCACCACACGTTGGAGGTTTGCAACCCTATGGCGCTGACAGCCCACGCAGGAACCGCAGCGATCGACCTCAACAACAGCGCTGCCTACCGGCAGGACATCTCTGAGGTCGTACTTGTCTCGCTGACGCCGCAGAACAACTTCGCCGGCATGTTCCAGATCGGCGCCGAGTTCGCCGGCCCGCAACTGTGGTGGAACGAGGACGCGCTCAACCAGTACAAGGTCACCGGCGACACAGCCGCCTCGCTCGCTTCGACCGCGACCACCATCAACTTCGCGCAGACCGACGCCGCCGTCCTCAAGGTCGGCTACATCCTGATGATGGACACCCAGGTCGGCAACCCGAGCCAGGAGTCGATGCAGATCACGGCGATCAACGGCACCGCCATCACGGTCACGCGCGCCTTCTCGGGCACAGCGCAGACCTACACCACGAACACCGTCTTCCGCATCGTCAACGCTCCGGTGAACCCGAACTCCGACCTCGGCCCGGATCTCACCCGCCAGCGTCTGGTCAAGACGAACTACATCAACCGGGTGCGCTTCGACGCCAACCTCGACTCCGAGCAGATCCTGCGCACGCACCAGGGCTACGTGCCCGGCATCGTGGACGAACTCGGCTACCAGTTCCAGCAGAGGCTCGCCGAGCTCCTGCGTCTGATCAACAACGCGATGCTCTACTCGTACGCGCAGGCGTCCGGCAACCCGACCAACGACTTCCAGACCACGAACGGAGTCGTCGCTTGGCTCGACGGCACCGCCAACACCAACGCCGTGAAGATTTCGACCGCCGAGGCGTTCAACGACAACGTCCTCAACACGATGATCACCAACATCAAGAAGCAGGGCGCGGTGTCGAAAGCCGTGGCCGTCGGCGACCGCCTGGGCCAGATTCTCGGCGCGCTCTACTCGGACACCATCCGCCGCGAGCAGTCAGACCGCGTGCGCGGATTCTGGATGAACATCTTCGACCCGGCAATGGCGAACCCGCACGAGCTAGTCGTCGACTCCTTTATCAACGACACCGCCACCTTCGCGCTCGCCATGGTGCTCGACCCCGACCGCATCTTCATTCGCCCGGCGCTGGGCGAGTTCCTCTACACGATCGAGGCGCCGAGCTTCCGCGACGGCGACGCCTTCTCGCTCCTCTCCAAGTTCGCGGCTGAGGTTCGCAACTCCGGCACCGACGCCGGCTACGCGCACCAGTTACATACAAATTTGACCTAGGGTTATTAGCATGAGAACCCAAGCAGAACTCGGGTGGGCAGCAGGAGCGGTGGACGGAGAGGGCTGCATCGCGATCCGCACGTCGCCAGCAGCGACCTCTAAGCGACCGCAGTACGGCTTGTACCTTGCGGTGAGCAACACCGATCCTCGTATGCCTGCGCGTCTCGCAGAGATGTTCGGGGGCAATGTCGTGCTGAAGGACGCTAAGCACAGGCAGAGAGCTATTTACGAGTGGCGCGTCTTCTCCTCCAAGGCTGGCTCGATTCTTCGAGAGCTCCGCCCCTACCTCATCATCAAGGGCGAGCAAGCTGATGTCGCCATCGCGTTCGCCGCGACCTTGAAGCGGGTTGGTCAGCATAGCCCGGAAGTCCTCGCTGCTCGCGCTGCCATGAAAGATCGCATCCGGGTCCTAAAGACGGAGGCGCTCTGATGGCCGGGAACCGAAAGCACGGCGCACATCGCTTCGACCTCTCGCTGCCAGCCTTGGCGGCGGGCTCGGCTGCGGACACGTCGAACGTGTATCCGTGGGATGCCTACGCCGATGGGAGTGCGGGCTTGGCGGTCAGCGGACCACCAACCGCCTATTCGTATCCGTATGACCCAACTGCAGAGGAAATTTTCGAGTGCTGCTACACAGTGGAGGCGACCTACACCGGGCAGGCGACCAACTTCGCGTCAATCTGCTTTCGCCTGATTCGTGCGGCTGCGGTACTCAATGACCTGCGCGTGGTCTACAGTGCCGCCGGAGTGACCACCGCCGCATTCACCATGGTCAGTTTTGCGGCTGCCGCCAGCGCGGTGCTGTTCAACGCCGGCACGGGCATCTTGACGCTGCAGGCCGGATCGCTATTGCCGTGGACCTTGCAGCCAGGCGACATCATCCAATTGCTGCGACTCTCCAACAACGCGACCGGCCAAGCGACGCCGGGCATCGGCGCATCGTTCACCACCAGGCAGAAGGCGGCGTAGGAGGAGAAATGGCAGTCAACCGAACCATCACCGGACCGCGGGAGATATGGCTCGAGCACCTGAGCATCAACCCCGGTTCCTTCACGACCACGGCCGCGAAGACGTTCGACGATTGGGGTCTGCACTCGGGCCATTACCAGATCAGCCCGGCGCGCGTTGCCGCCGGCCAGACGTTGCAGCACGACGACACCGCATACTCTGGAGCAGGTCCAATCGAAGAGTCCTGGCACCAGCGGTACCGCTCAAACCTGAGCCCCGCCAAGGTCACCGCTTCTGCCACCGGCGCGCTCCACGAAGGACAGCTCACCTAATGACCTGGGAGGTTTCAAAGTAGATGGCGGCGTCACACAAGCATCACAGCGGCCTCGATAAGAACGACACGGCGTCGCGTATGACGCACGCCACCGGCCAAGGCTTCGAGCGGACGGTCCCCGAGAAGCACGTCTTCGGCACCCCCGACGAGATCGAGCACCGCGTAGGCGGCACGTTCAAGACGCTGCCCGACCGCGTGGCGACCAACTTCCGGCAGCTGGGTCCTGAGTCCGCTGGCGGCAACGTCAACGACAAGCGCAACTCGCCGAAGCCGTACAGCGGCAACCAGAAGTTCGGCAACCCGAGGCGTTACAGCTGAGATGGCAATGGACCCCTCTCAAATGGGCGGAGGTCCCCCCGGAGCGCCTCCTGGCGGCGGCGGTGGGATGCCTGGCGGCGCGCCGGGCGGTGGCGGGATACCTCCCGCGGCCCTCATGGCGCTCCAGAAGCTGCAGCGACGTAAGGGGCACCCGTCCCGTTCCAAGAAGCACGCCAAAGCCCGGAAGCGGAAGTAGCGATGGCGGCTGACACCAAGAGGCGCGTGCTGCATCGCGCGAAGGGAACGGTGCGCGCGGGCGCAGCCAAGCTCCCAGCCTTCCCCAAAGCCAAGCGGAGGAAGCGCAAATAATGGCGGGACCCCTTTCCTCTCAGCGACCGGGGCCGGAGAACGCACTCACTGGCGGAGCGGACACGAGCGTGTCGCACGAGATCAATCAGGACTTCAAGCAGGTCCTGCGCTCCAAGCATCAGGACCGACCCGTGCGCGTAGGCACAAACGCGATCAACACCGCCTCGTCGCTGGCGAAGAACGTCGACCAGAAGACGCGCGTGCTGAGCAACCTGCGCACGGCGAGCAAGTTCAAGCGGCGGAGGTTGCGCAAATAGGTGTTCGCCCGCACGCACGCACCCGACGTTCCCCTGATCAAAGGACCCGCGCAAGCGGGAGTGGCGATCGCCGCCAACGGCGCGATCACGTTCACCGCGCTGGCGGCGGCGTGGACATCGGGCGACATTCAGGCAGACGCTTTCTCCGAGCTCGCCGTTGACCTCACCAAGACCACGGTGACGACCAACGTGCAATTCACCGTGCAGCGCAAGGGCGCCGATGGGATCTACTACACGATCGCCACCAGCGGCGTGCAGGTCGCCGCCGGCAGCGATTCGCTGAGCATTGGGTCGGGGATGGCGAACGTGGCCGACACCGTGGCAGCTACCTCGGTCTGGTCGGTGGGCGCGAGCCTCGGCGATGTGGTCCGGGTCGTCGTAACGCCCTCGGGCGCGTTCACGGGCACTCTCTCCGTGAAGGGAAAGTAAGCGTTTGAACATCCGCTGCGGTTCCACGAAGCGGCCTTAAACGGCGCCCGCAGTGGAAATCTAGGAGGAGGTGCGACGAAAGTGGAGTCGAGACGCAGGAAGCGCAAGTAGAAGTTCGGGGAGGGCGGCAATCGTCCGCCCTCCTTTTCTAATTTAGGCCATGGGCGCTCATACGAAGTGGACCGTGGCGATGGAGGAAGTCGTTCAGCGAATGCTTCGGGACGGCAAGAACGTCGGAGTGATAGCGGCGGCGCTTGGAGTGAGCAAGTCGCGCATTTACACCCGCACTCGAGCGCATCCTGAGCGGTTCCCGCGCGCGCTACCCCGCCATGTCCTGAGCGAGATCAACGAGGACGCCCGGACTGCGATGTGCCTCGTCTGCGGACCAACTGCGGTTCAGAGACAGGGCGAACAGCATGGGCATACCCGATGGCGTTGTCGGGCATCGGAGCGATGGCGAGTCAGTCAGCGGCGCCGACCGCGGCAGCGGCTTATCGTCAAGAACAAAGGGTCCGTCTGCGTTGTCTGTGGATTTGTGGCCGAGCACCCTTGTCAGCTTGACCTGCACCACGTTGACGGCAATCCTCACAATCACGCCTTGGCGAACCTGCAGACTGTTTGTGCGAATTGCCATCGTCTCATTACTCTCCGACAGAGGAAGGTCAGGTTTGCCTCAGACAACCTCAAAGCCAGTACCTAAAGCGACGACGGTGAACACGCCTCAGACCACATCGAGGCCGCTACCTAAGACCACCACCGTCGGGAGCTAACACGCATGCCGCAAGCTGCGCAGGTCCCCAATCCGGTCGCCGCCGACAGCACCGGGCTACCCGACTCTTCGTGGATCGCCAAGGTGCGCGATGCGCTCGAGGACTACCCGCGCTGGCTGCTTGAGCAATTCGCCGCTGATGGCATCAACGGAGTCAGCGGTCCCGGCTCGGCCCCGGTGGGCGTGCAGTTTCCGAAGATCAATGGCTCCTCGATCAGCGGCGACAACACGCCCTTGGTGCAGGACACGACCGGACCCATCAACTACACGGTCGTCGATTTCCCGACCGTGCCGAACGACAGCGGCGGCGCGCATCAGGTGCAGGTCAACTACGACACCGGCGAACTCACCTTCGCCACCGCGCCAGTCAACGGCCGCACCATCAACATCTCCTACCAGACCTGCAAGTGGCGCGACCAGGCCATCCTCGACGCTCTCGACGACGGCCTCCGCGAGATGTTCCCCACCGTCGGCAAGACCTACACCGATACGAGCATCCAGATCAAGGTCAACCAGTGGGACTACCAGCTGCCAGCGTGGTTCAACGACCCGCGCTCGAAGATCATCCAGATCGAGGTTAACGACCTCAACATCCCGACCGAGCCGTTCAGGATCTACCCGCCGGGAGAGGAGCGGGTCGGGCTCGGCATCCTGCACCTGCCGTCCTCGCAGCGCTTCGGCCCGACCGCCATCCTGCGCATTGTCGGCTGGGGTCCCTACCTGCGCCTAGCCGACCTCGAGCCGCAGCTCTATCACCTGCCGATTTACGCCGCGCTCGGGGTATTGCTGCCGAAGAAGGAGACGAAGCGGATCCGCGAGGACACGATGGTGCCGGCGGCGCAGATCGGCGCCACGCAGCCCACACTGCACCTACAGACCGGCGACTACTGGGAGCGCCGCTTCCGCACCTCGCTCGCCAGCCTCGCGCGTCTGCCAGGTCCGACGAGCCGACGCCCGTGGGCGAGCATGCGCCAGCGCAACAGGTACTGATGGCCGTTGCGAATCCTGTTGAAACCAGCAGGGAAACCAACAGCAAGGCGCTCGACCTTTTCCTCGCCACCGAGAACGTGATCGGCCAGGAGCGGGTGCGCAAGCAGATGGCGGTCATCCTCGACGGCCAGTGGCGGGTGGCGCAGGGCATGGACCCCTCGCAGCCGTCAGGTGTGCTCCTCGGCGGCTTCTCGGGCACCGGCAAGACCATGACCGCGCGCAAGATGTGCAGCCACCTCGGACTGCCCTACGCGGAGACGGACGCCACCCGCTACGCGGAGGTCGGCTACAAGGGGCTGCAGCTGCCGCAGATGTTCATTCCCCTGCTCCGCGAGGCCGCGCGGATGATCGACGACGAGAAAGCTACAGAGATACAAAGCGACAAAGATACTGACGCGCCGGCGTGGGCGCCCAAGGAGAAAAAGGACCCCCGCAGCGACGTGTTCCAACGCGAGGACATCGACGAGGTCGTAGCGCGCGCGGAGACAGGCGTGGTCGTGCTCGACGAGTTCGACAAGTGGATGCAGCGCGTCAACCACTTCAGCGGTCAGAAGGACACCGCGATCCAGTCTGAGTTCCTGAAGATGATCGAGGGCTCGCACGAGTGGGTCAGCGCCACCGACGACCTCGAGGTCGGCGCCACTTTCGCCACGCACAGGGTCTTGATCATTTGCGCGGGCGCCTTCATCAGCCTTTACCCGATCGTGCGCGCCCGTCTGCACCAAGACACCGATGCCAAGGCCCAGCACATGGACGAGAACTTCTGGAACGCGATCATTCCCGAGGACTTCGAGCGCTTCGGCCTCCTGCCCGAGCTCGCCGGGCGCTTGGCCCGCAACATCTTCACGCGCCCGCTGCAGGCGCAGCACATGAAGACGATCTTGACCTGGCCGGGAGGCATCCTTGACTACTACCGACGACGCTACGAGGGCTGCGGAGCGCGCTGGGACGTGAGCGACGCCGGCGTCAACTGGCTGGTCGCCGAGGCTATGCACCACAAGACCGGGGCGCGTGCGCTTGACCACGTGGCGCACCGCATGCTCGGCGGCGAGGTGCTGTTCCAAGCGTCGACGTCGGAAGGTGCGGTCGCCGTCCGCCTCGAACCCAACTGGCCCACTGCCAAGGTGGTGCTCGCGTGACCACGCATGCGTTCGACAGTGCGGGCCTGACCGACACCACGCTCCAGAAAGCGGTCGGCCAGCGCTACCAGTGCGGCCTCTCCGACGGCGCCCGCTTCTACGGCTACATGTTCGAGCCGGTGGCCGGCAAGGACGGCGGCTTCCACTGGAAGACGGACACGACGACCAAGGACGCGCTGGTCCAGTTCTCCAGCCAGCAACTCATCGACCGCGACCTCGCCTTCTTTCCGCGGGTGACGGACGGAGACTTCTCGGGCGGCGCCTTCCAGGAGGTCTTCATCGATCCGCGCAAATTCTTCGACGCCGACCTCGACCCCCGCATCCCCGGCTACCTGCAACTGCGCCCGCAGTGGGCGCGCATCAACAAGGCTGGCCTGACGGTGGGTGCCAACTTCGACGTCGTGGCATGGAAGGGCGACTACTGGTACACGTTCGGCGAGGCGTCAGGCAACATCTACTCCGCCAACGGCGCCACCACCACGACGCCCGGCGCGGTTGCCATCGTCGCGCTCGACACCGACGGCACCTACCTCTACGCTGGCACTGGCACTAAGCTCTGGCGCTCGAGTGACGGCACCTCATGGACGGCGGTCACCTCCTCCATCAACGGCACCGCCCAGCAGTGGTGGGTGATCAACCAGGGCACCAACGGCTACTTCGCCTACTACCAGTCAGGTTCGAACTTGCTCTACAAGATCGACTTGACGCAAGCCTTCCCGATCGCGGCCGCAGCCGAACCGCAGGTCCCAGTCGGCGCCAACGCGATCAGCATCGTCGACCTCGTCGCCTACCAGACCTCGATCGCCATCTTGACCACGGACGTGGCTGGACCGGGCAGCGACGTCTGGTACTTCGACGGCAACAACCTGACCCGCATCATCCGCATCGAGGGCTACACCGCGCAGGGCATGTGCAACGCGCTCGGTGCGATCTACGTCGCCGGCTTCGCGGTCGGGAAGACAACCTCGCCCAAGCTGTTCAAGGTTGACGCCGGTACCTACGACGAGGTTGTCATCCCCGGCTCGCCGTTCGCCACCGCCAATCAGTCCTGCTCGCAGCCGCGCGCCAGTGGGCGCTTCGTCTACTGGCCGATCCTACGCCCGTCCATCAACGGCATCTCGAACGGCGTCGGCGTCGTGCTCCAACTCGACGTGTTGACCGGCGCGGTGTCGAAGCTGCCGAATCAGGACGCGACCGACTTCACCACCGTCAGCGGAGGTCTGCTCCGCAACATCGCGCTCCTCGGCGACAACGTCGCCTGCGTCTACGTCAACGGCACCACGGGCGTTCTGCAGTACCAGCAGACGGCGTTCGGCGTGATCAAGTACCAAGGCACCGGATGGCTGGCGAGCTCGCACATCGACTTCGGCACCCCCGGCATCGTCAAGCGCTTCCGCCGCCTTGAGGTCCACCATTCGCCGCTCAACGCCGGCGAAGCCATCTTCATTGAGTGCTTCGTTGATCAAGACCCGCTCGCCTTCACGACCGCCTTGGCGCCCGTGCCAGCCACGCAGAGCGGCGGTAACAACAATGTTGTAGGCAGCACACTCACGGCGCTGACGGTCGGCCAGGACACGGTCGGCAAGACGCTCTACTTCGCCGTTCGCATGACCGCCGGCACCAATCAGAACACGACGCCGCGCATCTCCTACGTCACCGTCGAGGTGGGCGGCACGTGGGTCGCCGATGTGAACCTCGCCTGTGTGAATCGCCGCCTCACGCTGGCGCAGGAGAAGGACGACCAGGGCGCCAGTTCATCGGACCTCGCCTACCTGCTGTTCCTGGCCTACGAGAACGGCAACCTGCTGACTTTTTATCACCCCAACGGACAGAAGTACACGATGGCGATCGAGTCGCTGGATCCGTGGAATCCCAGCGTCACGGGATTGATGCAATCGCAGGAGAATCGGCCGCGCGGCGAGGAGTACATTGTCCACGCCGTGCTCAGGCAAGCCGCCTGATGCCCGACACCCGCGGGCGCCCGCTACCGAGCGAGATTCTCCAACTCCTCAAGGACCCTTCGATCACCAACTACCTGCGGAGCTTCCTGCTCTCGGTCGCCAGCAGCGAGTCGATCGGGCGCTACCCTGGCAACGGGTCGGCGCAGAACGACATCTACCCTTACCCCGACGACGCGGACGCCACCTTCCCCTACAACTTCGACTACGTCATTCCGGCGAACTTCCAGCGCCTCGTCTCGGCCAAGCTGAGCTTCAAGATTCGCGCCTATCGCACCTACTCGACGTTCACCCCAGGCGCTACCACCGGCGGCGAGTCGGTCACGCACACCCATACATCGGCGACTCACAACCACAACCATGGACACACAATCCCAATTGGCGCCGGTCCATTCACCAACGCCGTAGGCCAATCCGCAGCTGGCGGTCAACTTCAAGATGCCTTTGGACCCACGACCGCGCCAGTCAATGCCGATGCCACCAACACCACACCCGGAGCAACCGGCGCCAACACGGTCGACCACACCCACACGATGAGCGGCACCTCCGTACTGGGCATCGCCGAGGATGTGGCGCCGGTCAACCCCGGCATCACGGTGAGCGTGGATGGCACCGACGTGACGACCGCGCTCGGCGGTCCCTTCAACTCCGATCAGGTCGAGATTGACGTGACGCAGGTGCTCAAGACGGCGGTTAAGCTATGGCACACCTTGTCGCTGCAGCCCAACAAGCGCGTGCGCATTTCAGGTCTGCTTCGCTTGGGCTACTACACCGACAACAGGCTCGCGCAGTAAATGGCAACCTCGACAGCGCAAGCGATCGCGACCGTTCCCGTCTACGACTGGCTGATGGCGACAGGGGACCCTCTAAATGCGACCCCCAAGGGGCTGCCAGGCAAGAAGGTCACCATCCAGCTGACCTACTCACTGTCGCAGTCCGCGTCCCCCGTCACGCTGCTGGGCACTGACCCCGTAGTCCTCCAGACCGACCCCAACGGATTCTGGCAGGCCAACCTTGTTCCTAACAACAAAATCAGCCCGACGGGGACGCTCTACAAAGTCGAGATCGAGGGCTATCGCTCTTACCTCGTCAACGTCACCGACGTCGGTGCGCCCGCAATCGGCTGGCAGTCGAGCGCCATCGCCGTGCTGCCGCCAGTGGGCGGCGGAGCTCCTGGCTACACGCTACCAGGCGGCACGAGTGTGCTCGGCGGCCTGACGATCGCGGCTGGCGAGACGGGCTTCGACACCAACAGCCCCGGCGCGCTACTCATTGGCGACAACGTCGCCACGTCGATCGAGCTCGGAGTCGACACCAACGTCCAAGGCCGGTTCACCGTCGGCACCAAAATCGTTGTGGCACCCGTCCCGAACGGCGTCGACGACACGACGGTTCTTCAGGGACTCATCGCAGGGGGGAACGTCAACCTGACGCTTCAGCAAGGCAACTACCTCGTAAGCCAGATCCTCAACGTAGAGAGCAACACAACCATCCAAGGCGTGGCGATTGATGCGACCACCCTGCAAATCAAGTCGGGAAGCTTCGTCAACTTCGGGTTCGGCTACGTCTTCCAGTGCAAGAACCAGATCCCGACCAACGCCAACTGCCATCTTCGCGATCTCACCCTTGACGGCAACAACCGCAGCGGGGGCGGAGCTGCCAATCAGGGAGGCCTGTGCCTGCCGGGGAACTTCTGGACCATGGAGAGGGTCAGGTTCTATGACAGTTCCTACTTCAAGCTATTCATGGGTTCGATCACCAACGGCCGGGTCAAGAACTGTCGCTTCGACGGTGGCAGCAGAGGCACCGACACCATCGGCGGCGGCGGCAACGTCGACTGTGTCGTTGAGAGCTGCTACTTCGATGCCACCAACGATGGCAACCTGCTCGACTTCTTTGGCACCGACACTGGCTTCATCTTCCGCAACAACGTCTCCACCCTCACGAACACCTTCTTCCTCGAGGGTTCGACCGATGCGCTGATTGAAGGCAACTACCTCGTTGGCGGCATTGCCATTCTCTCCAACTCTCGACTGGCCCCGACCACGAACCAGAACCCGATCGCCGTGCGCGTCATCAACAACGAGTTGAACTTGGCAGGACTGGCCGGCTCCAGTGGCATCCAGTTGCGCTACGACGATGCGGCAGGAGCCACGACCCACTTGGCTGGCGGCGGCAATACGATCGCCGGCAACACAATTCGCAATCCGGCCAAGGTCGGCATCCTCGTCTTCGGCCAAGCGGACACGTGGAAGACCCGCGGCGACGTGATCACGGGCAACAAAATCTTCAATCCGAATTCGGACGCCACGAACACGATCAACACCGGGTTCCAGATCTTCAACAACACCGGCATAGCGATCGGCATCGGATCGGGCGACGTGGTCGATGGCAACAGCGTCACCGACGACCGTGGCGGTGGCGCCCTGATGCAATACGGCTACGCCCTCGGCGGCAGCGCCGCCACCACGCTGACCAACCTCGCATTTGGTGTCGTCAACACGAGCAAGGGCCACACCATAGCCATGACCGTGACCACGGGGCAGTACACGCCCCTGGGTCCGAGTGTGACTTCTGCGTCGGGCGAATTCGACGTGACCACCAGCGGTCAGAACGCCAGCGTGGTCATCACTGACCTGGGCGGGAACGGCGCTGGATTCCGCATGGTCGGAGCTGCTGGCGGCAAGTACGCTCGAGTCCATCCCGGAACAGCCGATTGGGAGTGGCTCGACAGCGCTCACAACAACGTGATCGGCGCGCTCACGGATACGGGGCAACTAAAGGCCAAGCTTCAGATGTATCCGGGCGCTGAGGCTGCAGGGGTGCAGGCGACAGGTGGGTTTTTGCACTCCACGGGCGTGCCGTCGAATGCCAACGGCAATAACAACGACTGGGCAATTTCCGACAACGGCCGGCTTTATTTCAAGGTGGCCGGAGCGTGGATCACGCCGTCGGCAACCCTGAAAAAGGGGAGCGGAGGCGGCAACTACGTCAGCGCCTCTACGGTCTACGTGGACGTCGATGCCGCCAATCTGGGCCTCACGATCACCATCCCGACCAACTGGAAACTGGTCATCAACGCTAGCGGCCAACTGACCTCGGCCACTGCCATAGCGACCGTGTCCGTCTCTTTGTTGGACGGTGCCACTCTAATTGAGGCGCAAGTCAACCCGACCGTGGCTGGCACCGCCGGTGCCGAGGATTGGGCCCTCAACTGGGTGATCAATGGGGATGGCGCCTCGCACACGGTGAAACTTCAGTACAAGACCTCGAACGGGGCTGACTCGGCAACCATCCTCAATTCGAGCGCTACGTTACTTCCGACCATGGTGTTCACTCTGATGCCGTCGAGTTAGTTGGAGGATGCCGTGACGCCCAAGCAGAAGAAGCGCCTGAACGAGTTCTACGCCGAGGCACGACAGGCAGAGCAGCGCATGCAGATGGCGGTCCAGACCGTGCAGGGAGCCCAGGCCGACATGCTGGCGAAGAAGACGCGGTTCGAGGCGGCGGTCGAGTTCGTCGGTGGGGCCGGAGCCACGTGGACCCACAACACTGACGACGGCGTGGTGGTCCTCGAGGCAGCTAAAGCGCCCCCTCCCGAGCCAGTAGCGCAGAATGGCGCCGGTACGTCCGTGCCGCACCACAACCGCGAGGCGCGGCGAACAGCCAAGAAAGCGCTCGGTAAGTAGGCGCGAATGGCCCGATTCTCAAGTAGCGTGTGCAGGGGTGAGCGAGAGGCATCGAGACGGCGAGCGCCAATGGCGCCAGGACTTGGAAGCTCATGATCGCTATCCCTATGCCCATCAACCGATGCTCAATCGCGTCCAGCAGGAAAACGTGACACTTCGAGAGAACTTCGAGAACCGCCTCCGGTCGCTGGAAAACAGATGGTTCTGGATTCTCGGCATCGGGGCTGTGATCGTCTTCGAGATCCCGATCGCCATCTACTTCCTGAAATGAAGTCGATCGTCTGGTCTGACGCCGACCTGGTGGTCACTCAGCCGTGGGGGTGCACGGACCTGCTCGTTGAGCCATGGTGGTCGCTTGCCGGGTGCCATTGGCATTGTGGAATCGACATCGGCATGGACGTTGGTACCGCGCTCCATGCTGCTCGCGGCGGCAGGGTCACCTACGTGGGCTACGGGCTCCTCGCCATCTCAGGACCTACGTACACCGACTGGTACGTCCACATCGATTCCTCGCACGTCGGCCTCGGCGCTCCGATCGACCGCGGCAACCTGGTCGCCTTCTCAGGAGCCAAGGTGCCCTCGGGCGGCTCGCTGACTGGCCCCCACCTTCACTTCGAATCGCAGGAGTCTTCGCAAGCCCTCCTTGGCGCTAAAGCGGCCGGATACCTGAACTTCCCGGCCACTTCGCTCGACCCCGAACCCGTACTGACGGCAACGTTTGGCCCCGGAGGGGGCACAATAGGAGACGACATGACCCCAGCCCAGGAGCAAACGCTCAACGCCTGCTACGCGATTCTGTCTGGCGCCCGCATCAACACCAAGGCGGTTGACCAGGCGCTCGCTGACATCGAACGCGAGGTCAAGGCGCTCCCGGCTGGCGGCGGTACGGAGCCGCCCGAGCCTGCCGAACCCAAGACCGTCACGCTGAACATCACATCCGTGCCCGGCACAGCGACCGGCACGATCTTGTAGGAGGAGTCATGTCAGATCCGTTGAAGATTGCCCTCATCCGAGCTGCCATCGGTAGCGTGGCGATGGCAGGCGTTACGTTCTTCACCGCTGCCTCTCAAGGTCAGAGTCTCAAGGTGGCCGGAATCGCGGCCGGCGCCGCCTTCTTCACCTACCTGATCACGCGCGGTGGCATCGAGGGGCTGATCGACACCCAGGCTGCGGCAGCCCCCGCAGTACCGAAAACCCCCTGAGCCACGCGTTCTAGGAGATGAAATGAGCCTGCTCTTACGCTTTGTTTGGGCCGTGGCGTGTGCCGCCCTCGCTTGGCTGCTCTGTATGTTCCTCGGCGGCGAGATCGCTACCACGACCCAGCCCCAACTCAACTTCCTGGGCCGCTTCTTGGTCGACAACGCCAACCTGATCGCGGTGGTGGTTCTGCTCTTCGCCTTCGCCGGCGGAGCGCCGGGTCCGCTCATCGCCGTCTTCCAGCGTCCAGCGACTCCGCGCTAGACGAGCGGCAGAACTTCCTGGCGAAGCCTCGGCGGGATCAGCGCGCAGTAATCAGGGTTGAGCTCGATGCCGACAGCATGGCGGTTCAGATTCTTCGCCACCAAAAGAGTGGTCCCGCTGCCGGCGAAGGGATCTAGAACAATTCCAGATTCCGGGCAGCCGGCCAGGATGCACGGCTTGACGAGGTCCTCGGGGAAGGTCGCGAAGTGCGCCTCCGGGTAGCCCTGCGTGGCGATCTCCCACACGTCGCGGGCGTTGGCGCCGGCCTCCTGCTGCTCCTCCCGCGACATCAGGTCCCAACGGTCGTTGAAGCCAACGTGCCGCCTGCCATGGCCGCGCTGCTTGTCCTTGCGCAGGATCGTCCCGTGGGCGCCTGGGCCGGTGTCCCAGCTGTCAGGGGCCTTCATGCGGGGCCGGCGGACCGGCACGTCGCGCCCGAAGTTCTCCGACTTGATCAGCCCGGACCCGTCGCCCGGATCACGGCGGACCGTGCCGAACGTCGTGTAGGTCTTGGGCCGGAGCGCGGTGCGGATGGCGTCGTGGTCGTAGTAGTAGCGCGAGGACTTCGCGAGCAGGAACAGGTACTCGTGCGCCTTCGTCGGTCGATCGGTGACGGACTCCGGCATCGGATTCGGCTTCGACCAGATGATGTCCGAGCGCAGCCACCACCCGTCGGCCCGCAGCGCGAACGCCAGCATCCACGGCAGCCCGATCAGGTCCTTCGCCTTGAAGACTCCGCCGGCGGGATTGTTGCCGCCGCCCCAGCGCCCGCTGCCGCGCTCGATGCGCTTCGACTTGCTCACCGCGTGGATGCGCTTCGGCTGCGAGCGGTTGGTCCAGCCTGCCGGGACCCGCGGGCCGGCCAGCGTGGTCGGCTTACGGTCGGTGCCGGCGTCCGCGGCGTAGGCGTCGCCCATGTTCAGCCACAGCGTGCCGTCCTTGCGCAGCACCCGCCCGACCTCGCGAAAGACGCAGACCAGCCCGTCGAGGTACGCCTCAAGGGAATCCTCCTGCCCGATCTGCCCGTCGACGTGGTAGTCGCGCAGGCCCCAATAAGGCGGGGAGGTGACGACGCAGTGCACGGACTCGTCGGGCATGTCGCGCAGCGTCGCGACAGCGTCGCCCTGGTAGAGCGTGACGCGCCCGTCCTCGTAGAAGATCACGGCCCAGGGTAGCCGCAGACATAGGCTGCTCCGGGCCAGCTCAGCGACTCAGACCACGCATGTGAGCGCGCCTGCAGGTAGTGCCCGGTCTGACCGCTACCGCTGTAGCTGCCGGCCGGTTGGTTCGCCGGCCAGCGCCCGAGGCTGACCGCGCCGGCAGGGCACGGCTGCGTCTGGATCGTCCTCGTCATCACGGCGGGCGCGGCGATTACAGGGAGCGGCGGCGGATACAGCCAGGCGAGGCTGAAGGTGCTCAGTCCGAAGATGGAGACGGCGATCGAGCCCTCCCAAAACAGCAGCCACGCAGCCAGGCGTACGTGACTCAGCTAGGTCACCTTGGCCTTGCGATCCCTGTAGTCGCGTGCGCGCTCGGCCGCAGCGACCCTCTTGCATTCAGGGCGCCCGCACCACGACTTCCTGCTTGGCAGCTGGCGGCGGTTGGATGAGAACTCGCGGCCACACCCGGCGCAGACATGCTTGAACGCCCCTCCCGCGCGACCGTTGGGTGACTGATACGTCTTGTCGATGATGGCTTGGATGCTTTCGGTGGCGTCAGCGGCGAGCGCTTGGCGGAGAAGTTCGGCGATGGCAATCTCTGGCGAGAGTTGCATCAGAAACCCGAGCTGTTCGAGATCGGCGGCAGAGAACGCGACGAGCGCGATCGCTTGGCGGGTCGGGTCCTTTGGCATGACGATGTCGTCGAGGAGATCAAGGGCGGGCATGGCGCTTCCGCTCTTTGTGTTCGCGATCTAGTCGTTGCATGCAGGCGCGGCATGCCCGGACGTGGTTGCCTTGGCGAAGGTACCAGTAAGTGTTCGCTACGGTGAATTCGTGACCGTGTACGCAGTGAGTCTTGCGAGCGTGCCGCCCTGCCCAACCATCCCCCCGTCGGTTGTTCTCTTTCTGCGTAACGAGCTCCATGTGTTGGGGGTTCACACACCGGCGCACGCGACACAGGTGATCGATGGTCATGCCTTCGGGGATGGGGCCGCGCATCGCCGTCCACATGTAGCGATGTGTCATCCAATGAACTCCATTGGCCCACATCTGGCCGTAACCGTTAGGGGCGAGATTCCCCTTGAACAACCAGCACGCAACTTCGAGATTGACGGTAAGCGCGATAGACTGGCTGAGAGCGTTGGGAGGTTCCATCTCCTGACGCTCTATTTTACTCCCCACTCTTAGTCTTGCGCCTCGTCCGGGCCGGAAGGAGGCTCGGATCTAGCGCGACTTTCCAGCCAGCAAGACCGATCAGCGTTGCTTCGAGGACGTTCAGATCGACGCGCTCAACGTCGATCGTGCCCAAGTGAGCTTTCAGGCGAGTCGCGGCATAAGTTCGCAACCTCTCTTTGTCAACCTTGGAGTTGGGTCCGAACACGATCTTCCGCCAAGCGGCCGGAGGCAGAATTGAGTAGGGGATCTGGGACCGATGTAACGCGTACTGGACTACGGCGCTCAGGGCCGTCAGGCGTCCGAACGTGAGGAGGTTGCGACTGGCATACACGCCCTCGCAAACGACGAGATCGACGACCGCATTGGAGTCCTGACCGAAGATGATGCCGACCACCGTGCGCGCCACGTATTCGTATCTGTCCATGTCGGTGACGTCAGCGCTCGTCTTCAGCAGCCAGCGCTCGCCGGCCACGCCGTCGACGACAAGCGCGACGCCTGTACCTGAGAGGGACAAATCAAGCCCAAGGATTTTCAGCGGGCCACCCCCACGACCAAGCCGCAGTCCTCGCACTCGTCGAGCACCGCCGATCCGATCTCACCTAGGCGCTTGAACGCATGCAGGCAGGTAGCCCAGCGCTCGGGGTAGACACGCTTCTGCTTCGTCTGCTGCACCACCTTGGCGGCGATCCGGCGTTCGAGCTCCGTCGGTTCGCTCACAGCGGCTTCTTGCCCGCTCGCTTGGGCGGAGTGGGAGTGGGCGCTGCCTCGGCGTGCATGCGCTCGAGCGAGATGATGCGCAGGAACGCCTCGTTGAGCGCCGAGATCACGCGCTTGCGCGAGCGAAGCGGCTCGATCCAGCGCAGGTCGTCGAGCACCTCTTGGGTCAGCACCATCGGCGGTCCGTCCTTGGTCGTGGGCGCGGGCGTCTTTGGTCGCTTTGTCGGTGCCATGTGGCCCTCCTAGATGTCGCTGTCGAGTGCGGGCACGGTGACTGGTGACGCATCCCCGATCTCGAAGTGCTTCAGGCGTCGTACGAGCTGGCGCAGCTTCTCGGGACTGACGCGCGGAGAGGCTCGCTCCTCGGTTTGCCGGAACCAGCTGCACATCGCGCAGGCGCAGTGTTCGCATGGCTGCGAGCCCTTGCGGCCCTTGCAGTCAGCGCAGGCGCCGTGTGTCTCCGGCTGTGCGATGGCGAGGCCGAAGCCGGTCGAGTGGACCACGACCACGCCTCTGTCCATCCCGCGGCGGATGAACTTGGCGCGGAAGCTGCCAAGGCCAGGCGCGTTGACGAACTCGTCGTCGTGCGCATGGGGCAGAGCGTCCAAAAATGCCTCCACCCTCGGGGCGATCTTCGTGCTCACGGCTTCTCCTCCACGGCGGCGAGGGCGGCGACCAATTCGGCCTCGGCCTCATTGATTAGATTGCTATTCGGAACCCGGTCTTTGAGCGATCCGGCGAAATATCGCTTCCTGGCTTCTTGTAAGTTCTTCGCCGCCTTCCGCACCCGCTCCAGTTTGGTGATGCGAGCCTCGGCGGCCCATAGCAATTCGAGGCGCTCATTCGACGAATACTTGTCCTGCCATTCAATTCGCTGTTGTAGCGCAGCCTCCGCTTCCCGCAGGCGCTGTTTGTAGCCCAATTCGAGTTGCAGCCAACCCATTCGTTCGCTGTCGAAGTCCCGTAGGCGCTGGATGAGGGCGTTCTCGCGCTGCAAGATGAATCGGGCAAGAACACGGTCAAATTCTTTGACATTCTCGGCAAGTTCGTCATAGGAGTCTGGATGGCGAAGTCGTCGATAAGGATTATTTGGCTCGGCTGCGTGTTGCCGTTCTGCCTCAATTTGGTAGATATCGTGCAGTTCTGCGCTCAGCCGCTCCAGCGCGTCGAGGTCGAGGTCGCTCACAGGCTCTCCTGCGCGCGCTCGTAGAGGCGACGCACAGCCCCGCGGCTTGGCAGTAGGTCGCAGACTTCACAATGCAGCACCTCCGCGAGCACGTAGATCGTCTCCCAGCGCGGCGCCTGTTGACCGCGCTCAATCAAGCTGAGCGCTTGGCGCGAGATCCCCACCTTGGCCGAGACGTACTCCTGCGTGTGCCTACTGTTGATGCGCCGATTGGCGACGTGCCTGCCGATCAACTCAGCGATCGCTGCCTTCACGCGGTGCTCCTCGCGACCACGACGTCGACGGCCTCCTGCTGGGCGCTGCGCAGCGTTTCCAGGTCGCCGCGACCGCGCGCCCAGGCGCGATAGGCAAGCCAGACTTTCGTGCGCAGCGGCCGCGGCACCAGCCACCAATGTTTGGCGCACATGAGATGCCCCTCTTGCGTGGGTAGTGGGCAGTCAGGTCGTGCGCAGGTGCCGTGACCGAACATCAGGCGAGCAGCCTCTTCAACAGTCGGCGGAGCTCCGGTTCGCTGTTGCCGACGATCACGCCCTTCTCTTGGGTGAGCCCGTTGTCCACGAACGGCCGAAGGTCGACCGCCATCCAGCCGTTGCGCCAGAACGTCATGTGGTACGGCTCGACCTTCCAGCCCATCGTGCCCTCCGGCTTGCAGTCGACTGTCTCCGCGTGTCCGTTGATGGCGACAATCCAGCCCTCGCCCAAGTCGCGCACAAGGCACCCTTCGGCCTTGTTGGCGACACCCCACTTTTGCTTGAGCGAGAGC
>Ga0137380_10000977_pt1 | contig 22582 bp, 29 predicted proteins | sample SagtaG_17_FD_104809 | JGI IMG/M metagenome (GOLD analysis project Ga0137380, IMG submission 104809) | Vadose zone soil microbial communities from Sagehorn Ranch, Mendocino, California, USA - Sage2_L_100_16 metaG | ecosystem: Environmental > Terrestrial > Soil > Vadose zone | place: USA...
ACCGACCCCAGGCACCCCTTCCGCTTCGGCGACCAGCTCAGCGGGACCGCTGAACGCGGCGTCTCCGGAGCCATCGCCACTCGCCGCGGGCAGGACAGCCAATCAAAATATCTGCACGTGACTGCCGCCCCGAAGGACCCTGCGTCAGGCCACTAGGATCGCGCCGTGCCCACGGTTCCACGACGCCGCAACTCACGCTCGGGCCACCTCGTCGTGTGCGGAGATGAGTCGCTCGCCTTCCGCATCATCGAGGAACTCGCCGTCCGCTACGGCGAGGACGTGACTGTGATCCTGCCGTCGAAGGAGCGCAACCACGGGCCGAAGATTGCCAGCCTGCAGAACGTCCGGGTCATTGAACGGCCCACGCTGACCGACGAGACCTTCCGTGAGGCGCGGCTTGGCGCCGCGCGTGCTCTTGCGCTGCTTCAGCAGGACGACGTGGGAAACTTCCGCGCCGCGCTGCGTGCACAAGAACTCAACCCCGAGTTGCGGCTTGTTCTGCACATCTTCAATACTCGCCTCGGCGCGAGGGTCAGCTCATTCTTCCGCGACTGCGCCGTGCTTTCCGAGTCCAACGTCGCCGCGCCGTCCTTCGTCGCCGCGGCGCTGGGCGAGCCCGCGCCAAGTCACGTCCGCCTGTCGGGCCGCACCCTTTACGCCGTACGGCGCGCAGAAGCCGACCCAAGCGGGTGATCTGCGGCCTCGCCGACACCAGTGCCACGGCTCAGCCGCGAATCCTGCCCGATGACCAAAGCGGCGCGGACCTCGTCCTCGCCGTGGCCGACGGCACGCCGCGCAACCCGCTGGCGCGGGCGCGCGGGACGCGGTTGCGGGCGGCCGTGCTCCGGTTGCATTCGATACTTGGGCACAGGCTCGGCATTGCCTTCGCGGTGCTGTTCGCGATCCTCTGCGGAGGGTACGCGTTGCTCGTTACGGCCGGCCATTACGCATGGCCAGAGGCTCTTTACCTAACGCTGCTCGACACCGCTGGTGCCGCGGTTACCAACGTTCATCTGACCACGCCCGAGCGATTCGCCCAGGTGATGCTCACCTTCGACGGCATGGCGTTCCTGCCGACGGTGACCGCCGCCATCGTGGGCGCGAGGCTCGCGAGGACGCTGGATGGAAGTCGGGCCATTAACGATCACGTGATCGTGGTAGGGCTCGGCAATGTCGGCACCCGTGTCGTGGGCCAGCTGCACGACCTCGGCGTACCCGTCATCGGCGTGGACAGCAACCCGAATGCCCGAGGAGTGCCGATGGCGCGACGCCTCGGGATTCCTGTGGTGACAGGGCAGGCCAGCCGGGATGAGACGCTGCACGCGGCCGGGATAGATACCTGCAGGTCACTGGTCTCCGTGACAAGCACCGACGTATTCAACCTGGAAACGGCGCTGCATGCCCGCGCGCTTCGCGAGGACCTGCGGATCGTGGTTCGCCTGTTCGATGACGATCTCGCCGAGCGGGTGGAGAAGACCTTGGGCGGCAACATCGTGTCACGCAGCGTCTCGTACTTGGCCGCGCCATCCTTCGCGGTGGCGATGCTCGAACACCAGGTCCTGCGGACCATTCCGGTCGGCCGGCACGTGCTGCTGATCGCGGATGTGCCTGTAGAGGCAGACTCCGAGCTGGAAGGCACCGCGCTAGGCCAGGTGCACGAGGCCGGCCAGGCGCGGGTAATCGCACTGCGCCGGCGTGGCATGGAAGAGATGGACTGGAAGCCCCATCAGGGGTACCTGCTCGCCGCGCAAGACCGCATGATCGTCCTGGCCACCCGGGCCGGGCTCGGCCGCCTGCTCGCCCGCAGCGCGCCGACGCAGACACCGCGGCCCGGTGCGCGCTGAGCGCTGCCTGCGCGCATTCACCGGCATGCGCCCCTACCAGGCGACTCGGTGACGCGGGCGGACAATAATGCTTCAAAAGTTACTATCTGGACAGCGAGCCAGAGCTGTTGGCAGAGTTACTATCGAATCAGGTCTTCCAGCCGGTTCTGCTGAGCCATCGTCGGCTGAAGGAGGGTCATTGATGGACCCGGACCGCATGCCCGCTGAGCGGCTGGAATGCACGCACAGTATCGAGTTCCTGCCAGCCGGTCCTTGCGTCTGGGCCCCACCTGTCTATCCCCCGTTATCGCCCTGCGGTCGCGCGCGCCCTCAGGCCGATAGCACGTCCTGCACTAGGAGTCACCATGAGCGTCGCCGATGATCGCTCTACCGCTACAACCGCAACCCCCGCAGCCATAGCCGATCCCGCCCCGCTTGGCCTAGGCGCCTTTGCGCTCACAACTTTCCTGCTGTCGGCGAAGAATGCGGGCTGGACCCGGGGTACTGACGCGTGGCTAGGCTACGCGTTCGCCTACGGCGGGCTCGGCCAGCTGCTGGCCGGAATGTGGGAGTTCCGCAACAAGAACGTCTTCGGCGCGACCGCATTCTCGACATACGGCGGGTTCTGGATCGGGCTTGGCCTGTACATCCAGCTCGTTGCGGGGACCGCCAAATCACCGGCCGAGGTCGGAAACGACTTGGGCTGGATACTGCTGGCCTTCGCGATCTTCAACACCTACATGCTGCTGTGGAGCACGCAGACGAATGCCGCGGTATTCGGCGTGTTCCTCACCCTGGAACTGACCGAAATTATCCTGTTCCTCGGAAACTTCGCCTCGAGCAGCGGGACCGTCAAGCTTGGCGGGTATGTGGGGGTGCTGACCGCCGCTGTCGCCTGGTACGCCTCTGCCGCGGGCGTCGTCAACGGCATGGGCGGCAGCCTGTCCCTGCCCGTTGGCGGCCCGCTAATGCGCCCCAGGCGGTAACTGGGCCAGTGCCACCGCCGCGACCGGCGGGTGGCACGCATGATCGCGGTCGGTTTCAGCCACCATGCCTGAAACCGGCCGCGATCATGAAGCGGTGCGACCGTGTTCGGCTGGACCGGCCCTCACCGAGGACAATGGACCGGTGCTTATGGTCGGCCGTGAAGAGTTCGAGGAGCTGGTCGCGGAGGCGCTCGACGCCATCCCGCGACAACTGGCTGGCCTAATCGACAACGTGGCTGTGTTCGTCGATGACGAGCACGATCCTCCGGAGCCGGGACTGCTTGGCCTCTACGAGGGAGTGCCGCTCACCGCCCGCGGCCAGTGGTATGCGGGGGTCCTTCCCGACCGGATAACCATCTACCGGCTGCCCATCCTGCGGATCTGCAGCTCGCGTGAAGAGGTAGCAGACCAAGTAAGGCTCACCGTCGTGCACGAGATCGCTCACCACTTCGGCATTGACGACGCCAAGCTGCACCAACTCGGCTACTGACCGCGTGGCGGCTGGCCAGCGACGCCCTGTTTGGTGTCAGGCTGCGTGGATAACGTGGGGCAGTGCGTCGGTTATGCGTTGCGTTCTGAGCTGAGGCGAAAGGAGGGGCATGGGGGTGGACCTGCGGGAGAGGCGACAGCTCGACATGGCAGAGCAGATTTCTCGCGTGAAGGCGCGGACACGGCCGTGGCGCTGGATCATCACCGCCGTGCTTGCCATTGCCGCCGCGGGCGTATCCAGAAGCTTCGCGAGGCGCGCCGCCGACGCCGCGGCAGCCGCTGCCCATGCCACCGCCACCCACAGAGCCGCCCTTCACGGGGCTGAGACCACCTCTCACGTGATCAACTACGGCACAGCTGTCGCATTCTTTGTGCTGGCCGCTTTCGCGACGATGGGCCTGTCCGGCAAGGCCAAGGACACCCTCCAGCCACGCATCGGGTCGACGCACGCAGCGCTGGTGCGGATCGTGTTCATCCTCGTCGGTTTGATCGCAACGGTGACGGTCACGCTGTCGCTGTTCGGGCTGCCGGTTACTCAGCTAATACTCGGCGGCGCGGTCGTCGGCGTGCTGCTTGGCATCGCCGCGCAGCAGACGCTGGCGAACCTGTTCGCTGGCATTGTTCTGCTCCAGGCCCATCCGTTCGCTGTCGGCGACGACGTTTGGATACGGTCAGGCGCTCTTGGCGGCCAGTACGAGGGTGCGGTCATAGAGATCGGCCTGACTTATGTCCGGCTCGACTCCGAGAATGGGCCTGTCGCTCTGCCCAACACCCAGGTACTGGCCGCTGCAACCGGACCGCTTAAACCGGCGCCACCGGCCCTGGCACGCCCGTCAGACCCGAGCGATTAACCCGCTGGGCCAATATGGCGAGCTGTTTCGAAACACGCTCACCGTTAAGCGGTCGGAGCCGCTTAACGGTGGGCGGTCTCGTAGCTGTTGACCACGTCCGTCGGAATCCTGCCACGATCGCTCACCTCGAGGCCGCGGCTCTTCGCCCAGGCACGAATCTGTGCGCTGCGCTGCCTGTGTGCCGCGGTGCGGCGGCGGCGACCTCCCCGAACGGTCGCCTTACGACCGTGGGTGGTGTACCTCCGCATGGTCTCGTCGAGCTTGTCACTGTGCTTCTTGCACAGGTCCATCTCGTAGTTCCGTCCGTCCAAGCCGAAGTTACGCGTCTTCTCCTGCCCGGGCGGGATCTCTTTCTTGTCATAGTCACATGCGTAGGTGACTGACACCTTCTGCGCCACTGGAGTCCCCCTTCTCCTGTTAATGCATATATCCAGGAGAAGAGAAAATAATCATTCTCGATGCCGATCCGGGCCGGATGCCGATCGGCCGGAAACATGTGCCGGGGACCGCCACAAGCAAGCGCAGCGGTCCCCGGCATAAGAAGACCGGTGTGGAGGTCGCCTCCTTGGCGAAAGGCGCAACGTGGCTCCAGCCGTACGGTATTCCACGAAGGCAAAAGGTGCGGCCCGGGGCACACAGCCACACCGGCAGGGTGTAGTAACGCGAAGGGGCGCGCGGATGTTCCCGCCACCTAGCCCTATCGATCCTCGGCAGGTGGGTAGCCGTACCGGGGTGAGTCCGGCCCGTCTTCTGCGTTCCGCGGGCCCGGCGCTGCATGCCGCTGGTGTACCTGCGTTCTGGGTGCAGGATCGGGCGGCAACAGCGCCGTGTGCTCGGGAGAACCGGAGCTGGCGCCTTCAGCCGGGTAACCGCGGGCGTAGTTGATCGCTTCATCTATATCGTCATAGCCAACGTCACGGCCGCCTCGCCGTCGGTGGCTACCTCCCCGGCCTGCGGATGCGCGGGTGCCGCCGGTGCCCGGATGGCTGCCGTAGTCCAGGTCGCCATACCGGGCCCCGGGGTCTGGGTAGCTACCGTAGCCGTGAGATGGCTCTGGATAGCCGGTACCTCCAGGAACACCGGCAGCTCCAGGAACAGCCGCCTCCATTTGCCCGGCGTAGTCGCCCCGGTCGTGATAGCCCGCGTAGGCGGGGGGTTCGGTGTAGCCGGGAGGTTCGGTGTAGCCCCCGTGGGGTTCGGTGTAGCTGGGGGGTTCGGCGTGGCTGGTGTAAGCGGGGGGTTCGGCGTGGCCGCCGTGAGCCGGCATCTCGGTGGGGCTGGTGTAGCCGGGGGGTCCGGTGTGGCTGGTGTAGCGGGGGGCGGGTTCCGCGTGGCCCTCGTAAGCCGGCATCTCGGTGTGGCTGGTGTAGCCGGCGGGTGTGGCGTGGCCGCCGTAAGCCGGCATCTCGGCGTGCCCGTAGACGGCCGGATCACCGCGATGGCCCGGATCCGCATGTCGGCCAGGAGCGGGATAGTCGGCAACTGGCTCAGCTGACGAGAGCGGATCATCCTGAATCCTGGCGGGCTGTTCGTTGCGTTGAACAGGCCTCGCCCCGGTGCTCGGCACCTCACCGCCCGCGGGGGAAGCTCCCTGCGGACCGCGTTGTAAGGTGTCGACCAGCCGGGGAAGATCCGCGATCGGGACACGGAAGGTGCCGGTGCAGGTGCCACCTTGCCAGATGCTAAATACCGCAACCCCAGTCTCCGCGTACCAACTCAGCCGCATGGTGCGGGAGTTGCCTCGGACGTCGAAGAAAACCTCGCCGAGGCGGGGCAACGGCGCTACGTCCGATGCTGGCATGCAGCCCATAGTGGCGCGGAAACGCGCAAGCTGTCCAGGAAAGATCGTTCTATGTGCGCTTGGTCACAGCATGCGGTCCGGGGGGTTACTACGGGTGGCGATCCTGATGCCAAGCGGCTCACCAAAATGGGTCACAGCTGCGTTCGGTATCGAGTCCGTGCCGCAAGCGCCGCTTGCTCCGCCCAACCAGCCAGCAGCCAACGGCCATCCGCCGGCTCACCCCTTGCCAGTACGTGCACCTCTGCCGCGGCGAGCTGGTCACTTCGCGCCCAAACGCGCGCGCCAGCGAGCCGAACCGCCAAATTTGCCTGGCCGATTGTTGCCACCCCGCGTGCGCGGTACGGGTAAGGGATGGCATGATTACTCACCGGCTCGCAGGCGCCGATCCGACATTGCGCCTGCCACGGTCTCGGGAGCCAGGCGCGCAAGCCGTTCGGCCTGATGTCATCGCACATCGCGGCAGGTGCGCCCGGATGGCCGGGAACACCTGACCACGAAAGCACGTTGCAACATTGCGGCGGGAAACCGCGTGCGAAGGCCTCGCGTGTTCACGAGCCTAGCTCCATCGACGATACAAACGATCCAGTAAGCAATGCGAACGATCGGCTAGCACTCCGTTTGAGGTGATCGATATATGTCTCAGGTACGTCGGCAGACCGCTGTGCTTCCCCGCCCTAGCTGGGGCTGGCAGGATGCTGCCGCGTGCCGGGGTGAGGATCTTGTTCTGTTCTTTGGCCCGGATGGCGAGCGCCAGCCGGAACGCGAGATCCGCGAGCGCAAGGCCAAGGCAATCTGTGCGCAGTGCCCGGTTAAAGCTGAGTGCCTAAGCTATGCGGTTGCGCGGCCGGAGAAGTACGGCGTCTGGGGTGGCCAGAACGAGGAGGAACGAGCCGCGGAACGGCGGCGCCGCATGCGCCGCGCCAACGCGGCCTGACAGGCTATGAGAGGCGTACGAGCCTAGCCAGGATTCCGACCGCCCGCCGCCCTGAGCAGATGCAACACGTCCGCGTCGCTGAGCTGGCCAAACGAGGCGTACCACTCACCTACCGCGCGAAAACCGCGGGGCTTTGCCAATACGACCACATCGTCAGCTTCAGCCCCGAGCGCAGCCACCGACTCGGGTGAGCCGACTGGGACGGCAAGCACCGTGCGGGCCGCGTGGCCGGCTTGCAGCGTGCGCAGAGCGGCTCGCGCCGTCACACCGGTCGCGAGACCGTCATCTACCAGAATGACGCATCTTCCGGCTACGTCAGGCGACGGCCGACCGGACCGGTACACCTCGACCCGGCGGGCGAGTTCCGCACGTTCCCGCTCGACCACGGAAGCGAGCTCGTCCCTGTTGATGCCAAGTTCACGCAGCAGCATGTCGTCATAGACCGGCTCAACCTGGTCACCGCCCTCGGTGATGGCGCCAACGCCCAGTTCCGGCTGGGCAGGGTGACCAATCTTCCTGGTGACGAGTACGTCGAGCGGGAACCCAAACTCGCTGGCGACCTCGTACGCCACCGCGACACCGCCACGCGGCAGGGCGAGCGCGATGGGTCGGTCCAGCGTCAGCCGCCCGTCCGCCCCGGTGAAGCGCCGCCGTAGCGCCGCGGCCAGCACACGGCCCGCGGCACGACGGTCCGGGAAAGGAAGCCGCACTAGATCCCGAACGGCTTCCGCGGGCTGCTCATTCATCGGGCCCGCATCCTCGAACCACGCGGCGCCGGTATCGCGTGACCACTCCTCGGGGGTGATACACGCTCAGCTCCTACCCAGAGCGGGGTTGGCCACGCCCTCCGCCGGTGATTCGCTGCAGGTACCGAGTTGCGCAAGAATCGCCTTGTGATCTGCGTCGCCTGTCGTGAGCACCGACATGACGAATGTCCCGGCGGCAACTGGTGCGATTGCCAGCATCTGCCGGTGCACCGTCCCGCCGAGCCCGCCGTTGGCTGGGTCAGCCGGGGCTGATTTTCATCCTGGCACCGTAGCTGGGAATAGGCCGGTCAGGTGCCTCGTTGCCGCCTTTGTGGGTGAACGCAGGCGGATCAGGTTCCCGGAGCGTCCCTGGACACTTCATGTGACCTCATGTGATCATGCCGGTATGGCTGCCGCGGACCCCTTGCTCGTCATGCGCAGGCACGTAGATCTTCTCCGCGTACGCAGCGCGATGTGTCGACGCGCTCGCTGACCGTTGCCCTGACCGTCTGGGCATCTGCCCGCGTCGGCTTCGTTGCATCTTTTTGCGCTGCTCCGTAGCCATTTGCTTTTCCTGGCAGGTGCCCGCTGACTCCAGAGGACTGCAGCATGCCATCACAGGTTTCGCCGCGCACCGCGACTGAGCGGTCTCGCCGAGCCAGCACCGCACCGCGGGCAAGCACCCGTCAGCGCCGCGGCGAGGGTCAATGGGCGCTCGGGTACCGCGAGCCGCTGAACAAGAACGAGGAGAACAAGAGAAATGACGACGGCCTCCACGTTCGCCAGCGCATCATCGACATCTATGCCAAGCATGGCTTCGACTCCATTGACCCGGCTGACCTTCGAGGCCGGTTCCGCTGGTTTGGCCTGTACACACAGCGCAAACCCGGCATCGATGGGGGCAAGACCGCCATACTCGCACCGGAAGAACTCGATGACCGCTACTTCATGCTCAGGATCCGGATCGACGGCGGCCAGCTGACCTCCGACCAGCTTCGCACAATCGGTGAGATCTCCAACACCTACGCGCGGGGAACGGCGGACATTACCGACCGGCAGAACATCCAGCTGCACTGGGTGCAGATCGAAGACGTCCCGGCCATCTGGGACGCACTTGAAGCCGTGGGGCTTTCCACAGTTGAGGCATGTGGCGACACGCCACGGGTCATTCTCGGTTGCCCGCTCGCCGGCATCGACGCCGATGAGGTGATCGATGCGACCCCGGAGATTGAGGCCACCCACGACCGGTGGATCGGCAATCCCTCCTTCTCCAATCTGCCGCGCAAATACAAGTCAGCGATCAGCGGCTGCGCAGCCCAGTGCACGGTGCATGAGATCAACGACATCGCTTTTGTGGGCCTGACCAGACCCGACGGCGAAGTTGGCTACGACTTGTGGGTCGGCGGTGGGCTATCGACGAACCCGATGATTGGCAAACGGCTGGGCGCGTTCGTCAGGGCGGGCCAGGTGCCCGAGGTGTGGGCCGGGGTCACCGCAGCATTCCGCGACTATGGCTACCGTCGTCTCCGGCACAGGGCACGACTGAAGTTCCTGGTCGCGGACTGGGGACCGGAGCGGTTCCGTGAGGTACTCGAGAAGGAGTACCTAGGTTACGCGCTTGCGGACGGGCCAGCTCCCGCGCCGCCGCGCGAGGGTAGGCGAGACCATGTCGGCGTGCACCCTCAGCGCGACGGCCGTTACTACGTTGGTTTCGCGCCGGTGGTCGGCCGGATGTCCGGCGACGCGCTCTGCACGGTCGCCGAGCTTGCCGCCGAGCACGGCAGCGGGCGGGTGCGCACGACCGTTGAACAGAAGATGGTGATCCTTGACGTCCCTGCGGACCGCACCTCGGCGTTGTGCGCCGAACTCGCCGCCGCCGGGCTTCAGGTAGAGCCGAGCGCATTCCGCCGTCACACGATGGCGTGCACCGGCATCGAGTTCTGCAAGCTCGCCATCGTCGAGACCAAACAGCGCGCGGGCCGCCTGATCGCTGAGCTGGAGCGGCGCCTGCCCGACTTCACCGATCCGGTCAGCATCAACGTCAACGGATGCCCGAACTCCTGCGCCCGGATTCAGACGGCCGACATCGGGCTCAAGGGCTCGCTGGTCACCGGCCCGGACGGGCGCCAGGTAGAGGGATTCCAGATCCACCTGGGCGGTGCGCTGTCCGGCGGAGATGGCTCGGGATCCGGGTTCGGCAGGAAGATACGGGGCCTGAAGACCACGGCTGAAGACCTTCCTGGCTATGTGGAAGGACTGCTGCGCCGGTACGCGGCTGCCAAGCAGCCTGATGAGACATTCGCCGTCTGGACCGCGAGGGCGGCCGACAGCGATCTGCGACCGCCGATAAGTGACTGAGGTAAATTCTGTGGCTGAGCGTGCGATCCCGTTCTATTGCCCCTATTGTGGCGAAGAAGATTTGGAGCCTCGCGAGCTGGACGGCTACTGGCACTGCCGCAGTTGCGCGCGCGCGTTCCAACTTCGGTTCGCCGGTATCGGAGCTGCCCTATGACCTGCACGCCGCCGGGCACATCAGCCGATCTTGAGGCGCTTGCCAAGCGCGCAAACGATGAACTGGCTGACGCGCCCGCGGAGGAGATCGTGCGGTGGGCGCTGCGGGCGTTCGGGGACCGCGTGTGTGTCACATCATCGATGACAGACACGGTGATGATCGATCTTGTTTCGCGGGTGAAGCCGGGCGTAGACGTGATCTTCCTGGACACGGGCTATCACTTCGCCGAGACCATCGGCACCCGTGACGCCGCGGCGGCCGTTTACCCCGTGAACTTGATCAACGTCACGCCGTCGCGCACGGTGGCCGAACAGGACCGTGACCTGGGCCCACGGTTGCACGGGCGGAATCCAGACCTGTGCTGCTACCTGCGCAAGGTGATCCCGCTTGAGCAGGCGCTCGAGCCGTACCAAGCGTGGATCACCGGCGTGCGCAGGGAAGAAACAACCTCGCGGCGCGACACCACGTCCGTGGAGTGGGACCCGCGCAGGAAGATGATCAAGGTCAACCCGATCGTGGCCTGGTCACAGGATCAGGTGGATGCCTACATCGACGAGCACGGCGTGCTGGTGAATCCGCTTGTCTTCGAGGGGTATCCATCGATCGGATGCGCCACCTGCACAGTCCGAGTCGAGGCAGGTGCTGATCCACGCAGCGGGCGATGGGCTGGGACAAGCAAGACCGAGTGCGGCATCCACTCGTGACCATCGCCACGCCCCCGGTCCTTGCGATCGCGCACGGCAGCAGGGACCCTCGCGCCGCCGCGACCACCGCGGATCTGCTTGACGGGGTGCGGCGGCGCGCGACCCAGCAGGGTCTTCCTGGCCTCAAGATCGCCACTGCCTATCTCGGCCACGCCGCGCCGTCGCCCACGCAGGCGCTGAGCGCCCTGCATGGCGCAGGTGCGCGGCAGATCATCGCGCTGCCACTGCTGCTCACCGACGCCTACCACAGCAAGACCGATATTCCCACCGTGTTGCGTGCCGCCCAAGCGACGGTGCCCGGCCTGCAGATCCTTTACGCTTCACCACTCGGCCCGCATCCACTGCTGATCACCGCAATGGAGCGGCGCCTCGCAGAGGCAGGCATACATTCCGGTGACCCGCACACCGCCGTGGTGCTTGCGGCTGCGGGATCAAGCGATCCCGCGGCGTCGGCGGCGATCGCACAGCTCGCCCGTGCCTGGCAGGCACTACGTGGCTGGCACAGCGTGATCCCAGCATTCGCTTCCGCTGCGTCACCTACTCCCGCACAGGCAGTGGCAACCCTGCGGGAAAGCGGTGCGCCACGTATAGCCGTGGCAAGCTACCTGCTCGCACCTGGCCTGTTCGCCGACAAGGTCCGTGACACCTCTCTAGCGGCCGGCGCCAGCACGGTGTCTGGCGTTCTCGGCGCAGCGCCCGGACTGGCGGAATTGGTCCTGCGCCGCTACGCCACCGCGTCAGCAGGCCTGCTACGCCAGCGCGAAGCCAGAATCGCCTGACAGCCTTAAAGTCGTGAAGTAAGCGGCGCTGGCGGAGGGTGGAGGGCGGACCGGCGTTCTGCCGCCGGCCGCCCTGCAGTCCCCCGGCAGCGCCGCGCGCCGATATGGCTAAGTAGCGGCTTTGGGAGAGTGGATGCGGCCTCACGTCACGCACGAGGTACTGAACCAGCCACCGCCACTGACTGACTATGACGTGGCGGACGACTCCGCCGTGTGGGCGGCCCTTGCCCGGGAAGGAGCCGACTGGGCCGCAGGTGAGCTGCACGAACTCGGCAGGCTCGCGGGAAGCAGCGAGACCGCCACACTGGCGAGGCTCGCCAACGACCATACTCCAGTGCTTCGCACGCACGACCGCTACGGCAACCGGATCGACGAGGTTGAGTTCCACCCTGCATGGCATCAGCTCATGGACACCGCGGTGCGCCATGGCCTGCACGCCGCACCCTGGCAGGATGTGCGTCCAGGCGCACACGTTGCCAGGGCGGCCAAGTTCTACGTCTGGGCGCAGGCCGAAGCCGGCCACGGCTGCCCGATCTCGATGACCTACGCGGCGATGCCCGCACTCAGGCACTCACCGGACCTCGCGGCCCGGTTCGGCCCGCTGCTCGCCGCGCCCGTCTACCAGCCGGGTCTCGCGCCGCCAGACGGAAAGGCGGGCCTGCTCGCCGGGATGGCGATGACCGAGAAGCAGGGAGGCTCCGACGTCAGGTCCAACACCACCCGGGCAGAGCCTGCGTCCTTCGCTGGAGATGGCGCCTACGTGCTCACCGGCCACAAGTGGTTCAACTCGGCCCCGATGTGCGACCTGTTCCTCGTGCTTGCACAGGTGCGTGAGCCAGCCACAGGCCTAACGTGCTTCCTGCTGCCCAGGGTGCTACCGGACGGCAGCCTTAACGGCATGCGCATCCAGCGCCTCAAGGACAAGCTCGGCAACCGTTCGAACGCATCCGCCGAGGTCGAGTACCAGGCCGCTCTGGCTTGGCGGGTCGGTGAGCCTGGGCATGGGATCCGCACGATCATCGACATGGTGAGTGCCACCAGGCTCGACTGTGTCACGGGCAGCGCGGCAGCGATGCGGCAGGGCGCCACTGCCGCTGTGCATCACGCCACGCACCGTCAGGCGTTCGGGCGAATGCTTGTCGATCAACCCCTCATGCTCAACGTGCTTGCCGACCTGGTCATTGAGGCGGAGGCGGCGGCGCTAATCGCAATGCGGCTGGCCGGCGCAGCCGATCGCGCCTACCGCGGTGATCGCGCGGAGGCGGCGCTGTTGCGCGTCGTGCTGCCCGCTGCCAAGTACTGGGTCTGCAAGCGCGCCGTGTGTCATGCAGCGGAGGCGATGGAATGCCTCGGCGGTAACGGGTATGTGGAAGATTCGGGCATGCCGCGGCTGTACCGGGAAGCGCCGCTGAACTCGATTTGGGAAGGCTCAGGCAATGTGACCGCTCTGGATGTGCTCCGCGGCCTCGCCTCAGGGCATGGGCCTGCCGACGCGCTGCGCGACGAACTCGCCGCAGCTGCCGGAGCTGACCCGAGGCTCGACGCCGCAACGGCGAGGCTGTCGGGCGAAATGGCGGCAGTGACGGCCGACCCCTCCGCCGCGCAATGGCGCGCCCGCCTGCTCGCCGAGCTGGCCACTGTCACCCTGCAAGCAGCTCTGCTGGCCCGTCACTCGCCCGCACCGGTCGCGGACGCGTTCTGCGCGTCCCGGCTCGCGGGTGAGTGTGGTTACGCGTTCGGCACCCTTGGTGGCGGCGTTGACGCGGCCGCGATCGTTAGCCGGGCCTGCGTGTTACGCGACTGATGACAAGCACACTTGGATCGGGGCTAGTGTTGTCGTCTGCTGCGTGCGGGCCATGAGTGACCGCTAGCCGAACCGCTGGGATGCTGGAGAAATAAGGAGAGTAGGGAGACGGATGCGCATCTGGCCAGGCACCGCGTATCCGCTTGGCGCTACCTGGGACGGGGCGGGCACCAACTTTGCCCTGTTCTCCGAGGCAGCCGAGCAGGTGGAACTGTGCCTGTTCGATGCTGAGGATCACGAGACGCGGATCGAACTCGCAGAGGTTGACGGCTTCGTCTGGCACGGCTACCTGCCCGGCATCGGACCAGGCACGCGTTACGGCTACCGCGTGCACGGCCCCTACGACCCGAGTCGTGGGCACCGCTGCAACCCGGCAAAACTGCTGGTCGACCCGTATGCCAAAGCGATGCACGGCCAGGTCCGCTGGCACGAGTCGCTGTTCTCCTACCATTTCGCCGACCCAGGGCGTTTGAACACCGACGATAGCGCAGCGCACATGCCGAAGAATGTTGTCATCAACCCGTTCTTCGACTGGGGCGACGACAGGCCACCACATATCCCCTACCACCAGACCGTGATCTATGAGGCGCATGTCCGCGGCCTGACGCTGCGGCACCCGCGAATCCCCGCTGAGCAGCGCGGTACCTACGGCGGTCTTGCCCATCCGGCGATGATCGATCACTTGCTGCGCATTGGTGTCACGGCGGTGGAGTTGATGCCGGTACATCAGTTCGTGCAAGAGCACGCTCTTGTTGCCCGCGGGCTCACCAACTACTGGGGCTACAACACCATCAGCTTCCTCGCCCCGCACAACGGCTACTCATCGGCGGACGGGCTCGGTGAGCAGGTGCTCGAGTTCAAGACGATGGTGAAGGAACTGCACCAGGCAGGCATCGAGGTGATCCTCGATGTCGTTTACAACCACACCGCCGAGGCCGACCACATGGGCCCGACGTTGTCGTTCCGCGGTATCGACAATGCCGCGTACTACCGGCTGACCGACGACGACAGGCGCTACTACCTCGACTACACGGGCTGCGGCAACAGCCTGAACGTGCGGCATCCGCATGCGCTGCAGCTGATAATGGACTCGCTGCGTTACTGGGTCCTGGAGATGCATGTGGACGGCTTCAGGTTCGACCTTGCCGCGGCACTCGCCCGCGAGCTGCACGACGTGGACCGCCTGTCCGCCTTCTTCGACCTCGTGCAGCAGGATCCAGTCGTCTCCCAGGTCAAGCTGATCGCCGAACCATGGGATGTGGGTGAAGGCGGATACCAGGTCGGCAACTTCCCGGCCCTGTGGAGCGAGTGGAATGGCAAATACCGCGACACCGTACGCGACTTCTGGCGCGGCGAGCCTGGCACACTGGCCGAATTCGCCTCAAGGCTCAGTGGATCAAGCGACCTGTACGAAGCGAGCGGTAGGCGGCCGGTTGCCTCGGTGAACTTCGTCACATGCCACGACGGTTTCACGCTGGTCGATCTTGTGAGCTACAACGTCAAGCACAACGGAGCCAACGGGGAGAACAACAACGACGGCAGCGACGACAACCGGTCCTGGAACTGCGGCGCCGAGGGACCGACCGCCGATCCCGCGATCGGCCAGCTACGAGCGAGGCAGAAGCGGAACTTCTTGGTCACGCTGTTTTGCGCGCAGGGAATCCCCATGTTGCTCGCCGGAGACGAAATCGGGCGCACCCAGCGGGGCAACAACAACGCGTACTGCCAGGACAGCGAGATCTCCTGGGTCGATTGGGAACACGCGGATCAGGAGATGCTCGAATTCCTGCGCGCGCTCTCCGGGCTTCGCCGCGATCACCCGGTCTTCCGGCGTCGGCGGTTCTTCCAGGGGCGACCGCTGTACGGCGATGGGCTGAGCGATATCGCCTGGCTCACCCCTTCGGGCGAGCACATGACCGACACCGACTGGAACGCAGGCTACAGCAAGGCAATCGCGGTTTTCCTGAACGGCGACGCCATCACCGAGCCCGATCCACGCGGTGAGCGGGTGGTAGATGACTCCTTCTTGCTGCTCTTCAACGCACATAGCGATCCGGTACCTTTCACGCTGCCCGAAGAGCGGTTCGGCAAAGCATGGGAGCTCGAACTCGACACTGCGGCAGGCGACAACGGCTCTGATGCCCCCGCGCTTCGGGCCTCAACGCAGGTCACGGTGGCTGGACATGCCGTGCAGATCCTGCGCCGCGCCGACGATTGCCCGCACAACGCCTGAACTGACGATGGGCCGCACAACGCCTGAACTGACGATGGGCCGCACAACGCCTGAACTGCGGCTATCCCTGGCCCATGATCGTCGCGGTGATCAGCACGAGCACGAATGTGCTTACCCCCACTACGCCGTGCAACACGACCGCGAAGACAGGGAAGTGCTGCTCGGCCCCCCTGGCATGGCGCCCGCCGCGGGCGGTGACCCAGCGGGTCAGCAAGGTGAAGCCAAGCAGAGCCGCCGCGGACAAGATGCCTAACGCGCTCCAGGCGAACTTGGCGAACCCGGTTAACAGGTAGGCCACCCAGAAACCAAGGCCGCCCGCCGCGAATAGCGGATGGGCAAGGATCAGGATGACAGGGAACCGTGTTACCTTCGTGGCCTGCTGTCTGATGCCGCCATGCGATAGCCAGGTCCACAGCAGGTACAGGCCGATGCAGGCATTTGCCACCCAGAGGACAAGAGCGCTGATCCTCACCCCGTGCTCCCCTCGCGGGCGCGCCACAAGCATGGCGGCATACCGCCTGCAGCGACGCGTCCTGAATTACTGGCACCGGATGCCCGAGGGCATCAAGCATCCGGCGCACCCCCCCGGGTCACGCCAAACTGGCGGTGCAGTGCTGGCGATTAAGCTGACCGCCACCCGGTGAAACCCCGTACACCGGTTAATCTGCAAAATGTGCCGCCGCGCTACGGGTTTCAGCCGATAACCTTGTGTTCTTGACCAATTCCACTGCGTCACTGAGAGAGGTAAATTGATGCCGCACTACCTACTCACTGTCGAAAGTGTGCGCGGTGCTGGTCGCAATGTGGGTGTTCTGCCCGCGGTATCGATCGCGAGCCTGATCGGACGTGAGCCGGATCTCATCGTCCCAATGCCAGGTGACGCGCTCGAGCTGCGCCTCCCCAGTGGGACTATCCGGCATGCGAGCGTGGCGAGTTTCGGTGTCGAGTCCTTCTTGCAAGACGGGGCGCTCTACACAGCTAGCGACCCGTCCGATCCGGCATTCACGCTTTACCTGGCTGGCGACCTCGCTGGCAGCCTCGGACCAGATGACATACCGCCAGGCACCGAGATCTGGCTGCCGTGACTTTAGATCCTGCCGCTCCCTGACGAACTAATCACTGGTCATGTTCGGTCGGTGCGAGGTCTTCACCGACCTCCCGGACATCGGGATCCTGGCTCGCCAGGGCCCGCTCACACAACTGCCGAAGCGATTGCGTAAGTCCGAGATGGGCTAGTAGCTCGGCAAGCCTGCGATATGCGTCGTAGTCATCAGTGCTGTCGAGCTGTCTCCACACGGCGGCTGGAACGACCCCTTGTGCCTGCTCATAGCTGAGCCGGCCCAGAATCTGGCGCACCAGCAGGGCATCGCGATGGCTGAGCGAGAGTGCTACCAGCCGATCCGCCAGCAGGACCGTGAAGTCGGGGTGGATGTTGTTCAGCAAAAGCAGGGCGGACACCCTTTCGGTAGGGCTATCCAGCGCCTGCTTGAGCAATGTCAGCGTGGTGGCCTGATCCGACCGCAACGCCGCGGCGGCGGCGGCGAGTTCTTTGATCGCGGCGATGCCGCGTTGCCAGGCCTTTAGTGGATCGCCTGATGAGATCGAGTCATTCATCTAGCCATCCAAGCGCCGCCGGTCAAGGTGGGCGAAAAGCACGTCACTTCCTCTTTCCTGCCCAGTCCCATGGGAGACCCTCCCACGTCTTTTGAAACTCCTGCACGGTCATGCGGTGAGTTGGGTAGATGGTTCGATGACCCCATGGAGCTGTGCCGCCGACGTCCTGCCCGTCAGCGTGAATGCCAAGACCCTGCGGGAGCTCATATCCGGCTGGCAGTTTATGGTACTGCCCCGACAATGGCACGTCCGGATGCTGTGGATCAGTGAATGTTGACGCGCCAGGAACATTGTCGGTCGGAGCCTTAGGTGAGTACGGACCAATGGGATCCGCGGCCGAAGGAACATGAAAATCCTGCTCCGGTCGTGGCAGCCGTGGAGCTTCCTTCCTGCCGAAGGCGAATAGGTCTTGTTCGAGCTTCCGCTCCGCGGCCTTACCCGTGTCTGCGGCGACGTCCTTGCCGAGGGCCTTGAGGAAGAACTCGGCAACCCACTCGATGATCCGTGCACCCGCCACCCGCCGACCTCCTTGCCCGGCAAACCCTAGCTTTCATGATCACGGAACCTTTTCCCGTCTATTCCGGTAAAAGGTTCCGTGATCATGAAAGCCACCCGAACCTCAAGCGCTCATCAACCCGTTGATGGCCTCGTTAATGATCAGATTTATGATCCTCCCGGTAATCTCCTTGAAAACCGGGATTTCCAGCAGTGAGGCGCCAAACGTCTCAGGTGCTGTCGCCAGCGCCTCAATGATCTCGATCGAAAGCATCGTGAGCTGAATGAGCACGTTGATCTTCAGTCCGAGTACGATCGCGGCCGCCCCCATGAGCCCGGCACCCGCCGCTGTGCTCGCCTTCGCCGCCGTGTGCAGAGTGTCGTGCGGTGCTTGCCGCGCCAGCCAAGCGTCCTTGAATGCATCGATGGCCTGGCCGTTGTTCTCGGTCCACACCCGTTGCGCGTGACTGTCGGCGGTGATGGCGTGTTGTGAGATGGTCCCGGACAGGTTCATCCAGGTGCCGCCGAGCCGAAGCAGGTTATCCTCGTCGATCTCAGGCCATACGTAACCAAGATCATTTAGGAGCTGCTCGAGCGCGCCAGGAAGCCGCAACCCCACGATGCTCAGCCCAAAGTCTCGCGCACGCGGTTGATCTCGAAAGTATTCACCCGTTCAGCCCCTTCGTAACCATCGGCGGTCACGTCCAACCCGTCTGCATGGCCGTGCAGCGTAGCTGTGTTGGAGGAGAAGCACCGAGTCGCCGCGGTCAAGACCGCGTCGTGCGCAGCCCAGATCAACGGGCTCACCATGTCGTTGCCCGGCGGCTCGCGCAGACCCTCGACCCGCGAGAGGAACGCCTGCACCTGCGCATCGAAGGACTGCGCGGTCTGGCGTATGCCCGATGCCGCATCCCGGATCGCCGCCGGGCTCACCCGCATCTCCCCGCTCACATGTCCTCCCGCACCCGGGCAACCGCCGCGCCGATCGCCTGCGAGATCGCCGCCATCTGCCGGATCGCTTGATCCTGAATCTCGGCCACTTGGGCCGCGAGAACCTGCGGATCCACCGCAACCACCCCGTCAGGTGACGGTGCATTGGCGGCGAGATCATCCAGCGCAGCATTGACGGCAGTGAGCACCTGGTCAGCCAGTTCCTTCGACGGCATCCGCATCACCCGAGGATCGAGCTTGATCGATTGCAGCCGCCCATTCGCCGCTGTCGCCTTTACCTGCCCGTCAGCGGCCTGGCCCTCGCCGCGAAGATCGCCTTCACCTCTGACGTCCCGCTGGCTGCGGGCACCGCCCTGGCCGCGAACACCGCCCTGGCCGCGAACACCGCCCTCACCTCCAACGCCGCCCTGACCGCCGGCGCCGCGCTCGCCACGAACACCGTGGGCGCCATCAGCATTGCGCGGCGCGCGCAACGATTCAAGGATCTTACGGCTCTCCGATAAGAGGCGGTCGAACTCGGCACTTCCAAGATCCACCGGTCAGACCCCTTCAGCCGTCGGCTGCGTCACCCGACGATAGTAGAGCAGCACGCGCCATGATCGATGACCGTTAGTACTCGAAGGGGTATCGATGGCGCATCGCTATCTCGTTGACAGCAACCCGTGAGCCCACCACCGTTTTGCAGCAGCACCGATGGCCGAGGGGTGTTGCCACAGCGCGACACCATTCCGCTCCCAGGCGTCCAGCGGGCATGATCCGCTATCGTGGCGATTTTTCCAACGTATGTGTGGAAGAGTCGCCGCGGTAAGGGATCTTGGCTCAGCTCGCTGCCATGGATGGCCCGTTGGGCACGTCATCTGGCGCCTATGGGCCATAGTCACCGCGACAGATCCGCGGTGATCATGGGCTGAGCCATAGGCGCGGCGCCAAGGGTGTCCATCGATCAGTGGCCGACCATCTGATTGACTCCTGATCGTGCAACATATCTATCCAGCGGGGCAGAGGGCCTATCCAGGCAGGCGGGAGGACGTATCCGGGACCGACCGTGTGGATCTTGTCGCGGCGTATGCCTACCCGGAGACAGGGCAATGGGTGCGGGCCAACATGATTGCGAGCACCGACGGTGCCGCGGCGATGCAGGGCACGTCCGCGGGCCTTTCCGGAGCGGCCGACCACCGCCTTTTCGGGCTGTTGCGCAGCCTCGCGGACGTGATCTTGGTGGGTGCGCAGACGGTGCGGGCTGAGGGCTACGGCCCGGCCAGGACCCAGAGCGAATGGGCTGACCTGCGGGTCGGCCGCCCGCCAACGCCGGCCATCGCCGTCATCAGCCGAAGGATTGATCTCGACCTGTCCAGCCGATTGTTCACCAGTGCACCGAGCCACGCCCGGACAATTGTGATCACGACGCGAGCTGCGGCACCGTCGCGGCGCGCGCAGGCGGCACAGCATGCCGACGTCATGATCGCCGGAGAGGAGTTCGCCGATCTCAAGACCGTGATCACCTCCCTTGCCCACCGCGGCATGCGCCGGATACTCACCGAGGGCGGACCGCGGCTGCTCGGCGAGCTGGCCACGGCGGGCCTGCTTGACGAGCTGTGCCTGACCGTGAGCCCGCTGCTGGTCGGTGGCGCGAGCCGGATCATGGCGTGCGCACCCCTGGCGTCACCGCGGCGGCTGCGGCTCGCGCACGTGTTTGAGGCCGACGGCAGCTTGTTCTGCCGGTACGTAAGGATGAACGAGGGCAGCAGGTGAGCGACGCACGTGAGCGCGAGCGAGCGGGTGGAGAAGCGAACAGGGCCAGCGCGGTGAGCGACGCACGTGAGCGCCAGCGTCCGGACCGCGAGCCAACCTCCTGCAGGCCGGCGAGCTGGACGCGCCAGTCGCACACGATCTTGGCCGGACTCAGCGTGAACAGGGGAGCGAATAGACCGTGAATAGGCTTGGCCAATAAGCTAGCCAAATACCGGGGAGGCAACAATGGCCTTGCATCGTAAGGCTGAATCAGTTCGGGGAGCAGATGAAATCTATGTCAACCCGGTTTATGTGCAACTTGCCAGGCAAGACGTGCCACGGTACCGGATCCCACCTAACGGCATGCTCCCTGACACCGCGCTGCAGGTGGTAAGGGACGAACTGATTCTGGATGGCAGCTCACGGCTGAACCTTGCCACCTTCGTCACGACCTGGATGGAGCCGCAGGCGGCCCAGCTCATGGCGGAGTGCTTCGACAAGAACATGATCGATAAGGACGAGTACCCGCAGACGTCGGAGCTTGAGCGACGGTGTGTCAGCATCTTGGCGGATCTCTGGCACGCACCTGCTGGCAGCGGTGCACCCGGCTGCTCGACCACCGGCTCGAGCGAGGCGTGCATGCTCGGCGGGATGGCTTTGCTCTGGCGATGGCGGGCGCGGCGCGGCGGAGCACAAGGCTATGTCAAGCCAAACCTGGTCATGGGCACGAACGTGCAGGTCTGCTGGGAGAAGTTCTGCCGGTACTGGCAAGTCGAACCACGCATGGTGCCGATGGAACTCGACCGACTGCACCTGCGCGGCCCGCAGGCAGCCGCGGCGTGCGACGAGAACACGATCGGCGTGGTCGGGGTCATGGGGTCCACCATGGACGGCAGTTACGAACCCGTCGCGGAGATCAGCCAGGCCCTGGACCACCTGCAGGCCGAGCGTGGCCACGATATCCCGATCCATGTTGATGGCGCGTCCGGCGGCTTTGTCGCTCCGTTCCTGCACCCCGACCTGCCATGGGACTTCCGGGTGCCGCGAGTGCAGTCGATCAACGCATCCGGGCACAAGTACGGGCTCGTCTATCCCGGCGTCGGCTGGATTGTCTGGCGCCAGCCCGCCGCCCTCCCCGATGATCTCGTATTCCGTGTCAACTACCTCGGCGGGGACATGCCCACCTTCGCGCTGAACTTTTCCCGCCCTGGCGGCCACGTGGCGGCGCAGTACTACAACTTCCTGCGCCTCGGCTTCGAGGGTTACCAGCGGATCCAGCGGGCCTGCCAGGACGTCGCGCTGCACCTGTCGGCCGAGATCGCCAAGATGGGACCGTTTGAATTGCTTACCCGTGGCAGCGACTTGCCGGTGTTCGCATTCAAGCTGCGCGACAATTCCGCAGGCTACAGCGTCTTCGACCTGTCTGAGCGGCTGCGCCAGCGCGGCTGGCTTGTCCCTGCCTACACCTTCCCGGCGAACCTCGAGGATGTTGAGGTGCTGCGGATCGTGGTGCGCAATGGTTTCAGCCGCGACCTCGCGGATCTCTTGCTTAACGACCTGCGGCGACATTCAGGGGCGCTGCAGCGGCACCCCCATCCGAACCTTCCGCTTGTGCCGCCAAGTACACGCCAGACATTCGCGCACTGACCAGGCGCTCGAGGGCGCTAAGAGAGCTACGTCCCGTCCGAGACTTCGCTCGGAAGGGATGGCCCCTTCGGGGCGGTTCGGCTGAGGTGAGGTGCCGCTGCTTTCTACGGTCGGCGGGTGGCCGATGACTTCTGTGAGCGGTACGGGGATCTGCTGACTGGCTCCTACGACTGCGTTGACCGGGTGGTGTTGAACGCCTACTTCCCGCTGGGTCATAGTCCGGGCGGGTTCCGGTGCTGGTGGCGGCGGCTGTACGACGATTCCGGCGAGGAGTTGGACAACACTCATCTGATGCGGCTGGCCGGCCTGTTCGCTCGCCGGGTGCGGGCCTTTTGCCGCGGCCAACGGCATTCCGGTGATCGACTGCACCCGCGGGGTACGTAAGCACCTGATCGCCGGGGAGTACCTGCGGACGCATTCGGTGGGTCCGGGGGTGTTTTTGATCCTGGTCGCCCGGGCGCCGGCCACGGTGTGGGACGTGC
>Ga0137380_10000990_pt1 | contig 22447 bp, 22 predicted proteins | sample SagtaG_17_FD_104809 | JGI IMG/M metagenome (GOLD analysis project Ga0137380, IMG submission 104809) | Vadose zone soil microbial communities from Sagehorn Ranch, Mendocino, California, USA - Sage2_L_100_16 metaG | ecosystem: Environmental > Terrestrial > Soil > Vadose zone | place: USA...
CGCTGGCGCGGGCGTTCGGGTGCGCGCGGGTGGTGTTCAACGACGGGCTGCGCGCCCGGCAGGAAGCCTTTGCCGCCGGGCTGCCCTACGTCACCGACGCGGAACTGTCAGCCCGGCTGACCGGCCGGCACCTACGCGGCCGAGCACCAGTGCTCCTTCTGGAACGCCGGATAACGAACCCTGAGGGCTATTTCTGATCGCGTCCACAAGCCTTTCTCACGGCTGTCCCAGCGTCTGCCGAACGGCGGCCGTTGAGCTGATTCCGGTAATGTCCGGCTGATCTGGGATAGTGCGCTCGTGGTGAAAGCCCGCGGCAGCGTCCGTGCTGCCATGACGGTACTGCTGCTGTCGCTGCTCGCCGCGGGATGCACCGGCGGCGGCAACCAGCCGGCGGGCACCGCCTCCGCCAGCCAGCGGCCCGCCGGGAAACCGGCGTCACCGGATACCGGTCCCGGCTGGCAGTCGGTGACCCCTGCCTCCGTGAGCCTCTCCGCGGCCAGGCTGCGGCAGATCGCGGCGCAAGCTGGTCAGGGCGGGTCGAACTGCCTCATGGTGCTGCGCTACGGCAAGATCGCCGGCGAATGGTATTTCCGCGGCACCGGCCGCGACACGACCCAGGACGTGTTCTCGGTGACGAAGTCCATCACGAGTGTCCTGGTCGGCATCGCGCAGGACGAGGGCTACCTGAAGATCGGCGACAGCGCGTCCCGGTGGATCCCCCAGTGGAAGGGCATGCCGGCCGCCGCGGTAACGGTTCGCGACCTGCTGAGCAACGACTCCGGCAGGCAGTGGAGCATCCAGATCGACTACTCGCAGCTGCTGCGGGCCAGCGACCGGACCGCGTTCGCCGTCGGGCTGAAGCAGGCGGATCCGCCGGGGACGGTCTGGGCGTACAACAACTCGGCGGTCCAGACCCTGCAGCGGGTGCTCAGGAACGCCACCGGGCAGGACGTCTCCGCATTCGCCGAGCAGCACCTGTTCAAGCCGGCCGGGATGACAGGCACCACGATGACCCGCGACGCGGCGGGCAACCCGCAGATGTTCGAAGGGGTGCAGTCGACGTGCCGCGACATGGCCCGGTTCGGGCAGGTCATGCTCAACCAGGGACGCTGGGGAAATACGCGGATCGTGTCGGCCGCCTGGGTGAGCCAGTCCACCGGCCGGTCCTCGACGAAACTCAACGCGGCCTACGGGTACCTGTGGTGGCTCAACGATCGCGGCGTCCAGGCCGGGCCGCTGGCCCCGATGACCATGGCGCGGGCGCAGAGCCCGCAGGCGAAGAAAACACGCCTGGTTCCTGCCGCCCCCGGCGACCTGTACTGGGCGATCGGACTCGGAAACCAGATCGTCCAGGTGGATCGGGCCACCCAGACCGTCGTGGTGCGCCTCGGGATCCCGCGGGCCCGGCCGACGCCGCCCACGTTCGGCCCGGCCGAGGCCAGCGAGGTGGTCACGCAGGCCGTCCTCGGCTCCGGGTAGGCCGCCCCTGATCAGGCCTGCCTGTCGTGACCGCGCTCGCAATCGGCCACGGGCCACAACAGTCGGCAAATACCGTATTTCTTCGGTATTCTTGCAGGTCAGTGGCGGCTAACGTGTGGATGCAAGATCGCAATCCGAGATGATGAAGGCATGATCAAGGCTGGGCGGCTAAGCCCGCGTGCTGGCGGGCCTGGGCAGCGCGCCCAGGCTGGCCAGCCGCCAGACCGCTCCGGCCCGGGTGCCGCAGCCGAGCTTGCGCAGGCTGCTCTGCACGTGCATCTCCACCGTCCGCGGGCTGATCAACAGGAGCCGGCCGATCTCCTTGCTGGTACGGCCATCCGCGACCAGCCACATGACGTCGAGTTCGCGAGGGGTGAGCTTGGGTTCCTCAGGCATGCCGACACGGTGCCGCGTGCCGCGTGCACGGGACTGAAACGCCGCTGAAACCAAGGCGGCGATCACGGCACCGGCGGCGCGGAGCGAGTGCCCGGCCGGCAGGGCGGCTGGTAAGCCGAGGCCGTGCAGCAGGGTATCCACGATCCGGGCGGCCAGCAGGTCCGGGTCGGTCTCGGTCTCGTCAGGGCTGATCGCGGCGTCGAGGAGGCCGTGGTAGGCCCGGCGAGCCCACATCAGGTCGATGTCGGCGCGGATCAGCCCGGCCTGCGCCTTCATCGCGCAGGGCGCCCGGGTCATCGGAGCGGCCAGGACCATCACGCCAGAGCTGGCGGCGACCGGGGCGCACACCGTTGCCGCGGATCTCACCACCCCCGGCGGGGTCAGCCGGCTGACCGGGGAGGTCGGCGACCTCGATGTGCTCGTCAACAACGTCGGCGGCGGCGACGGCACCGCCTCCGCCGTCCACGGGTTCCTCGACGTCGAGGACGCTGAATGGCGCAGCCTGTTCGATGTCAACTTCTTCACCGCCGTGCGGATCACCCGGGCGGCTTTGCCCGCCCTGATCGCCCGGCACGGCGTGATCGTCAACGTCTCCTCGGTCGGCGCCCGCGTCCCCTCGGCCGGACCGGTCGCCTACAACACGGCCAAGGCCGCGCTGACCGCTCTGGGCAAGGCGCTCGCCGAGGAGTTCGGTCCCGCGGGCGTGCGTGTCGTGACCGTGTCGCCCGGCCCGGTGCGCACCGCGGTCTGGGAGGCGCCCGGCGGTCTGGGCGCGCAGCTCGCGGCCGCCGCGAACACCGGGCACCAGGAGTTCCTCGCCCAGGTACCGGCGGTCATGGGCATGACCACTGGCCGGTTCACCGAGCCGGACGAGGTCGCCCAGCTCATCGCCTACCTGGCCTCCCCGCAGGCCGCCAGCATCACCGGCGCCGACTTCCTCATCGACGGCGGCCTGGTGAAGACGGCCTGACCCGGGCCAGAGGCAACGCGGCACCGGGCCTCAGCCCGCCGGCACGGGTACCGCTGGCTTGCGCGGCCTGGCCGGCTGCGGGCGTGCCGCGATGGTGAGGGAGCCCGCGGCTCCTGCCATCGTGGGCCTTACCAGGGTCAAGCTCATCAGGAAGCCGCGGGCGCTGGGGGAGCCGGCCGCCCCGGTCACCCACCTGGGCATCGAGAACACCGCCGCGGCCGGCCCCGCTGGCGCCGTGACGAGGTCACCGGGGAATACGAGGTCCTCGCGGACCGGTGGCACACCTGCCTTTACGACCTGTCCGGGCCGCAGCGCATGCTCGGGCAGGCCGAGGGCCGCACCGCCGATAAGGAAGGCATACGGGTTCCGCAACCCGGCGAACCAGCGCAGGCGGGTCCGGATCGCCTGTACCCGCGGCACCCGGCGCCACTCACACACCGCAACCAGAGCAAGCACACGCTCAGTAACACGGCCGCAACCACCCGGTTAACTTCGAAGGCCCACATTACCTATCCAAGAGCACTCCCTAACCAGCGTAGGCCCGTTTCCATAACGGGTCACCGTGTGCTTGAGGAGCGCCACCGTCCGTTATGACAAGGATGCCGCATTGCGAGCCTGCCGAACTTACGGTGCTGCCCGCTTAGCGGACGTGACCGTTTCCCTGCACGCCAGGTCAGTTTGGTCGGGGACGGGCAGGACGATCGCGAGGACGCAGTTTGCCGAGCTGCTCGTTCAGGGATCGCCGTTCGGCGTCGGTCTGGGCGAGTTCGAGCGCGCGCTGGTAGGCGTGGCGGGCCTCGTCGTCTCGCCCGGCGCGGCGCAGGAGGTCGGCGCGGGCGGAGTGGAAGTAGCGGTAATGGTCGAGGTCGAGGCCGTCGAGCACCGCCAAGCCGGCCTCCGGTCCGTCGAGTTCGGCCACGGCGATGGCCCGGTTGAGTTCCACGACAGGGGAACCGGTGTGGATGGAGAGGGCGTTGTAGAGCGCGGCGATCTGTCGCCAGTCGCGTGGCTGTTGCAGGTGCAGATCGGCGATGGCGGCCTGCACGGCATAAGGGCCGGTCTCGCCGCGCGCGATTGCCTGCTGCAGGAGCTGTCGGCCTTCGCTGATCTGCTCCTCGTCCCACAGCATGCGGTCCTGGTCGTCGAGTAGGACGATCTCACCGTCGCGTGTTCGGGCGTCTCGTCGGGCGTCGTGCAGCAGCATGAGGGCGAGCAGTGCGAGGACCTCGCCCTCGTCGGGCATGAGCTCGGCGAGTGAGCGGCAGAGTTGGATCGCTTCGGCGGCGAGGTCGACGCGGCCTCCTCCCCAGCCTTCGTTGAACACGAGATAGACCACCGCAAGGACCGCCGCCAGCCGGTCCGGGAGCTGATGATCGGGCGGCACCGCGAACGGGATACGTGCGTCGCGGATCTTGTGTTTCGCGCGGGTCAGCCGTTTGCTCATCGTCTCGGTCGGCACGAGGAACGCGAGCGCGATCTCCTCAGTCGACAGGCCGCCGAGGGTGCGGAGGGTCAGCGCCACCTGTGCCTCGAGCGCGAGCGCGGGGTGGCAGCAGGTGAAGATCAGTTCCAGTCGCTCGTCGCGGAAGGTGGCTGACTCGTACACGGTTGCCTCCGATTCCATGGTGAAGTCGCGCGCGAGCAGCTTCGTCTTGTCGGCTAGCACCCGTTGGCGGCGCATGTGGTCGATCGCCCGGTTCCGGGCGGTCGAGATCAGCCAGCCGACGGGGTTGTCCGGTTCCCCGTCGCGTGGCCAGCGTTCGGCGGCGATCGCGAATGCCTCTTGCGCGGCATCCTCGGCAAGCTCGATGTCGCCGAGGCTCCCCACGAGGGTGGCCAGCACCCGGGCCCAGTGGTCGCGGAAGACCCCGTCAAGCGCCATGGAACAACGCTTCGAGGATGGGCCGCACCTCGATCGCACCGCTGGTCCGGGTGTCCTGCAGTTCCTGCGCGATGGCGAGCGCAGCGTCGAGGTTGTCGGCCTCCACCACAATGATGCCGGCGAGGAATTCCTTGGACTCGATGAAGGGCCCGTCGGTGAGCAGCGTCCGCCCCTCGCCGTTCCGCACGGTCGTGGCCGACCCGTCCGCGTGCAGACGAGCCCAGCCGGTCACATAGGGCCTGGCGAGCACCTCGGCAATCGCGCCCTCAATCGGGGCGGCTTGGGTCCGCTGACTGCCGTATGCAAGTAGTGCGTACTGCATAACCCCTCCAGTCACTGATGGATACCGGTTCGAGTATCTGACGAACGGCGCCGGCTCCGACGGACACCTCCGCCGAAGAAAATTCTCGACGGAAGAAATGTTGTCAGTGGCTGTCCGTGTCGGGCAGGGCTGTTCGTCACTACCGCAGATCCGCCCACGAGGGGCGGCGCAACCTGTTGGAGGAATCGTTGACGAACACGCAATCCCCGCCCCGGGCACTGGCCATTCAGCTGCGTTGGGTGCTGGTCCTGACCTCGACTGCGTACTTCATGGTCATCCTCGATACAGGTGCGTTGTTCGCCGCGCTGCCCCGGATGCAACGTGACCTGCACGCAGATCTCGCGTCCTTGCAGTGGGCTGTCAACTCCTACGGCATCGCATTTGCCGCTGGGATACTCACCGCTGCAGCGCTCGGAGATCGGTTTGGCCGGCGTCGGTTCTTCAACCTCGGCTTGACGCTGTTCACGCTGTCCTCGGCCGTCTGCGCGCTCGCGCCCACCGCAGCCGAGCTGATCATGGCGCGCACCGTTCAGGGTCTGGGAGCGGCGGCGGTGCTGCCGCTGAGCCTGACGATCCTCACGACAGCCGTCCCTCCGCATCGGCGCGGGCTGACCGTAGGCATCTACGGCGGACTCGCGGGGTTCGCCGTCGCGTCCGGTCCTGTCGTCGGAGGCGTCGTCACCGAGGGACTCAACTGGCACTGGATCTTCTGGCTCAACGTCCCGATCGGAATTCTCGCCACCACGCTCGCCATGCGCCTACTGCCCGAAAGCCACGGCGCGCCGGAGCGCCTCGACCTGCCCGGCGTGGCCCTCGTCACCGCAGGCGTCGTCAGCCTGGTCTGGGCTCTGGTCCGGGCCAACGACGTCGGTTGGTCGAGCCCGGAGATCGTGAGCACGCTGCTGGCCGGCTGCGTGCTGTTGGTGGCCTTCGTGCGGTGGGAGCACCGGATGACCGCGCCGATGCTGCCGATGCGATTGTTCCGTGGCCGGGCGTTCGCGGTCGGGAACGTGACGATGTTCCTCATGTCGGGGGCTACCTTCGCCACCGCATTCCTGATCACCCAGGAGTTCCAGATCGCCCGCGGGTACTCACCCGTCTCGACCGGGCTTCGGCTGCTGCCGTTCTTCGGCACACCGATGGTCGTCTCACCGCTGGCCGGCGCGCTCTCCGACAGGATCGGACGGCGCCCGATCATGGTGAGCGGTCTCGCGCTGCAAGCCCTCGGCTTCGCGTGGGTCGCCGCACGCGGGTCGCTGCACACCAGCTGGATCGAACTGGTCACAGCCCTGCTCGTGGCCGGTATCGGCGTCTCGATGGCCCTGCCCACCGTGCCCACCGCCGTCCTCAACTCCGTCGCTGAGACCGAGATGGGCAAGGCCTCCGGGATCAACTACATGGCCCAACGCTTCGGTGCCGTCTTCGCGATTGCGATCGCCAGCGCCGTCTTTTCCGCCCACGGCAACCTCAACAACCCGACCGCAGTGACCGACGGGTTCCAGCCCGCCCTGTGGTCCTGCGTCGTCTTCGCCACGCTCGCCGCACTGACCTCGGTTGCCATCACCCCACGCACGTCGGGTACCAGCACCGACACCAACGCGGTCGGCACCCTCGTCGCCGCCTAACCCACCGAAGGGAACACCGCAATGCCCGACATCCTGCACCGCATCAGCATCGACGCCCCACGCGAACACGTCCACGACCTGGTCGTCACCACCGACGGCATCGCACGCTGGTGGACCGGCCGACCGCTCGACGGAGACAGCACCGTCGGCAACCGCTTTGGCATCTACTTCGGTGATGCCGGCACACCCGCCGCCGTCATGCAGATGCAATCCGACACGCCAGACGAGGTCGTATGGCGTGTCATCGAAGGCCCCGACGCCTGGATCAACACCCTCATCACCTTTGCGCTGCACCCCTCCAACAGCGGCGGAACGACACTGCTCTTCACGCACGCCAACTGGTCAGAGGCCAGTGAGTTCATGAGCGGCTGCAGCACCAACTGGGGCGCCTACCTCACCAGCCTGAAAACCGGCGCCGAACGCGCCGGGTTCCACCCCTACCCCCAAGGCGAAATCAGCCGCTGGGCATAGAGGAGCCGCGTGAAGTCATCGCCGGTTAGCGCCCCAGATTTGTCCGTCCGCGCCGGTGCCGTTCGTCAACAAGCTGAAGGCGTGCATGGGGCACGGCGGTTCTCGAAAGGACGATCGACATGGCGAAGTTCATATACCTCTACCGTGGCCCGGCTCCGATGTCCGATCCCACGCCGGAGCAGGCCGCCGAGCGGATGGCCGCGTTTAGCGCCTGGATGGAGAGGGTCGGCGCGGCGCTCGTCGACGTCGGCAGCCCGTTCGGGACGAGCGCGTCCGTTCGCGATGACGGCACCGAAGGAACAGCCGGCGACCTGATCGGCTACACGATCGTCGAGGCAGACGATCTCGCTGCGGCGAAGGGGTTCACGGAAGGCCTCCCGTTCCTGTCCAACAGTGACGGGAAGTGCGCGGTGGAGATCTTCGAGCTGCTGCCGACGTAGCAGGAACGGTCCGCCGCACCTACGGCGGAGGTGCGGCGGACCGTTGACACTCAGCGCTCAGCGCTCACCCGCCAGCTGGCACTACCGGCTGGCGCGCCGCGTTCCTGGCCTACTTCGATAGCAGCCGGTCCAGCAACGGCGGCACATAAGCCATCAACGGCCCCAACGAGCTCCACCGCCGCATCGCTCGCGGCTTCCGCAACCGCGACAAACTATCGACTACGCATAGTGCTCATCGGCGCCGCTGAGGGCGCGGATGAGTGCGCTCGCGACATGGCACCCGAGATCGAGGGAAACCTCATCGGCGTCTCGGCGACCTCCAGATGCCGCGCACCCGACCCGCACACCCCGCCGGACCGCGTAAAACCGCAGGTCAGGATACCGGACGTCCAGCCCCGTCATCGCCCGGCCGATGATCATCCGCTGGATCTCGGACGTGCCCTCGAAGATCGTGAAGCTAGGGGCAGTTTCCGCAGGTAGATGGCCTGTTTGGCGCCCTGGTATCAGCACGGGTTCAGCACGGGGTTTCGCGTGGCGGCCGGTGTTGCGAGCGTTGTCGAGGGCGGTGCGGGCACGGTCCAGGAGCTTCCCCACGGCCACGGCACAGGCGGGGTGCTTAATCCGCGATCATGCGCCGCACCCAGCGGGCGACTGCGGCCTTCTCATCTGCTGCCAGCCTTCCCAGGGGGTGGCCGATGGTGATGCGCCGGGTCGAGATCGCCGTGATGTCCTCGGTACGGACCCAGCTCGGCCGGTCAAGTCCAGACTCCTGCGAGCCGATAGGCACATGGTGAGGCAGGCCCCGGTCCCGGGTGGTTACCGGGATCACGATCGTCATATCGATGGGGAACTTGCAATGCAGTTCAGACGCCACGACAACGACTGGCCGGATACCACCCTGCTCGCTCCCGACAGGCTGGCCGAAGTCAGCTAGCCATACCTGCCACGGGCGGACGCGGCTCACGCGGAGCGGTCCTGCCGGAGCCAGTCCCCCGCCACGTTGTCCGTTAGCGCAGCCTCGTTCAAGTACGACGCCCATTCACGTTCGTCGGCCCGCAAGCGCTCGTAGGCATCGAGGGCTGCTCGCTCTTCGTGCTCTTCAACCAGGCGCTCCACGGTGTCGGCCAGGGTGGACCGGTCGTAGTGGTCCACTGCGATCCGGGCCAGGCGATCCCGCAGCTCGGCGGGAATCTTGATGGTGGTCATGCCCATACCTGCAGTATGCCACAAAGAGATCCCTGGCAAGCATGTCAACCGGAATACTTATAGGTATTCCACCCTGCATACCAGACCGCGAGTCCGGTGCCCAAGCCGGTATAGCTTGCTAGTGGTCCAGCCCAGCCGCTGCGCGGCGGCCTCCATCCGCAGTTCGCTGGCATGGCGTGAAGATCGTGGACGTATGGGCAGTTTCCGCAGGTAGATAGCCTGCTAGGTGGCCTGGTGTCAGCACGGGTTCAGCACGCGGTGTCGCGTGGCGGCCGGTGGCGGCTGGCGTGGCGGCGGGGTGCAGCGGGGTGCCGTCGGGGTTGGGGTCGGCCTGCCCGGTGCGCATTGTCGAGGACGGTGCGGGCACGGTCCCAGGAGGTAGGGACCAGGACGGCCAGGCCGAGCACCCGGCACGTCAGCAGGTAAACGATCTTGAGCAGCACCCGGCAAGCCAACCACCACTGCGTCCATCATGTCGGCAACAGTGCAGGTGACACACCCAATCGAGTAACTATGAGACCATCTGATTTCCCTCCAGGGCGGTTGCGCCGCGGCGCACGCGCTGCTTGCCCCAAGACGCCCTAGGCCAGAAGATCCTCGATCATGATCGGGATGTGCCGGACCCGGATGCCGGTGGCGTTGTAGATGGCGTTGGCGACCGCCGCCGCCATGCCCACCGTGCCGATCTCGCCGATGCCCCGGGCTCCGACGGTGTTGTGCAGGGTGTCCGGGTACTCGACGAAGTGGACGTCGACATCGGAGATGTCCGCGTTCACCGGGAGCAGGTAGCCCGCGAGGTCGCCGTTGGCCAGCCGACCGTTCGGCTCGATCTCCAGGCCCTCGTGCAGAGCGGCGGAAACACCCCATATCATGCCGCCGATGATCTGGCTGCGCGCCGTCTTGGCGTTGATGATCCGGCCGGCGTCGAATACGCCGAGCATGCGGGACACGCGGGCCTCGCGCGTCCACCTGTGCACCCGGACCTCGCAGAACTGGGCGCCGAATGAGCTGAACGAGTGCTTCGTCAGCTCCTCGCCGGGCGACGACGAGCCGATGGCGGAGATCGACGAGCGACTCATCGCCCGGAGCAGTTCGCCGAAGGTCACCGTCCGGCCGTCCGCCAGCACGCGGCCGTCGGCGTAGGAGACCTCCATGCCGTCGAACGGCGCGCCCGGGGAGGACGCCAGGCCCTGCAGGTCCTCGATCACCTGCGCCGCGGCGATCATGATTGCCGATCCCGCGCTGGCGGTACCGGTTGAACCGCCGGACATGCCGCCCGGCGGGAGGGCCGAGTCGCCCAGCAGGGGCGTGACCCGGGCCGGCGGGATATCGAGCGACTCGGCGCCCACGAGGGAGAGCACCGTCAGCAGGCCGGTTCCCGGATCCGCGCCGCTGGTCGCCACTTCGGCCGTGTCGTCGTCGCGCAGGGTGACCCTTACCGATGCTGGGAAGCGGAGGGCGGGAAACATGGCGGTGGCCACGCCGAGGCCGACGAGCCAGTCGCCGTCTGTGCGGCCGTGCGGCGTGCGCTCCGCCCAGCCGAACCGGGCCGCGCCGACCCGGAAGCACTCGTCGAGATGCTTGCCCGACCACAGCAGGTCCTTGCCCAGCGGCGCGGTCGAGTCGTTCCTCATGCGCAGCTCGATCGGGTCCATGTTCAGCGCGACCGCCAGTTCGTCCATCGCGCTCTCCAGCGCGAACGACCCGGGCGCCTCTCCCGGTGCCCGCATGAACGTGGTCGGCGGGATGTGCAGCGGCACCATCTTCTGGCTGACGGCCAGGTTCTGGGCGGCGTAATACTCCCTGGTGCTGTGCGAGGCCGGTTCGACGAACGACCGGTCCATCGGCGCGGCGGACCACGCGTCGTGGCGGATCGCGATCAGCGAGCCGTCCGCGGTCGCGCCGAGGGCGATCTTCTGGATCGTCGCGGCGCGAGTCGCGGTCGCGGTGAAGACCTGCTCCCGGCTCAGCGCGACCTTGACCGGCCGGCCGAGGACCCTGGCCGCCGCCGCTGCCAGGAACGCCGCGACGGACGTGCGGCCCTTGCCGCCAAAGGCGCCGCCCACGAACGGGTTGACCGCGTGCACCGACGACGGATCCAGCTCTAGCGCCAAGGCCAGTTCCATCGCCTGGAGGTTGGACCCCTGGTTTCCGCTGTACACGGTAAGGCCGTCGGAGTCCCACGCCGCCACGGCCGAATGCGGCTCCATCGCGGCATGGTTCTGGGTCGCGGTGGAGTACGTGGCCTCGACCACGACCGGGCTGGCCCGCAGGGTGTCCTCAATGGACGAGATACCTGGCGCGAGTATCTCCATGGTCAAGGGGGACCCGTCGAAGCCCGGCGGCGCGTCCTCGGCGGAGGAGATGCCGTCCCACAGCGAGGTCAGCGCCGGACGCTCGTGGTAAGTGACCTCGATGGTCATCGCCGCGTCCCGGGCTTGCTCGTACGTCTCCGCCACCACGAGACCGATGGGCTGGCCATAGTACGTGACCTCCTTGTCCTGGAGGGGAACCCACGTCTCACCGAACATCGTGTTCGGCGTCCGCAGGTCCACCGGGTCGAATGGCGAGTAGACGTCGATCACCCCCGGCGCGCTCCTGGCCGCCGTCACGCCCATGCTCCGGATTTCCCCGTGGGCAATCGTGCTGACCACGATGTAACCGTGCGCCATCCCAGGAAGGTTGTGGTCCGCCCCGTACTTGGCGCGACCGGTGACCTTCAGCGGCCCATCCAGCCGGCTGGTCATCAGCGACTCCCCTCGATCAGTGCGCGAACGACGGTCCGCTTCAGCAGGGACACCTTGAATGCGTTGCCGGGCAGCGGCCTGGCCCCTTCGGCCGCCACGGACGCGGCGTCCTCGAAGGCCTCCGGGGTCGCGGGCGCGCCGCGCAGGGCCGCCTCGACGGACTCCAGCCGCCACGGCCTGGTCGCCACGCCGCCGACGGCCACCCGGGCGTCGGCGACGCGCCCGTCCCGGATGTCCAGGGCGACCGCGGCGGAGCAGAGCGCGAACTCGTACGACTGCCGGTCCCGCACCTTCACGTACGTGGAGCGCCGCGCCCAGTCCAAGCGCGGCACCACCACCTCGGTGATCAGCTCACCCGGCCGCAGGTCGTTCTCCACCTCCGGCGTGTCGCCCGGCAGGCGGTAGAAGTCGGCCAGCCGGACGCCGCGGGTTCCGGAGGCGCTGGCCAGCCGGATCTCCGCGTCCAGGGCGACGAGAGCGACCGCGACGTCGCTGGCGTGCGTCGCCACGCACGAGTCACTCGTGCCCAGCACGGCGTGCGTCCGGTTGACCCCCGAGACGGCCGGGCAGCCGCTGCCGGGTTCGCGCTTGTTGCAGGGCGTGTTGACGTCGCGGAAGTAGCCGCAACGGGTGCGTTGCAGCAGGTTGCCGCCGATGCTGGCCATGTTGCGCAGTTGCTGGGAGGCGCTCAGCAGCAGGGCACGGGAGACGGCCGGATACACGCCGGGATGCCGGGCGACGTCGCTCATCCGCTCCAGCGCCCCGATCCGCAGGCCCTTACTGATGTCGATGCCCCGCAACGGCAGTGCGTTGATGTCCGTGACGTGCCCCGGCGTCAGGACGTTGAGCTTCATCAGGTCAACGAGGGTGGTGCCGCCGGCGAGGAAGGTCCCGGGCGAGGCGAGGGCGGCCTCCACGGTCGTGGGCGCGGTCAGGTCAAAGGGTCGCATCGGCCCGCCTCGCCTGGTCGATGGCGGCGACGATGTTGGGGTACGCCGAGCAGCGACAGATGTTGCCTGACATGAACTCCCGGACATCCTCGACGTGCTGCTCGACAGCCGCAACCGCCGACATGATCTGGCCGGAGGTGCAGAACCCGCACTGCAGGGCGTCCTGGTCGACGAACGCCTGCTGGACCGGGTGCAACTGGTCTCCCGTGGACAGGCCGTCCACCGTTGTCACCGGCGCCCTCACCGTGGCGGCCAGGGTGAGGCACGAGAGCACGGGCCTGCCGTCGACGTGTACGGTGCACGCGCCGCACTGACCCCGGTCGCAGCCCTTCTTCGGGCCAGTGATGCCGAGGCGTTCACGCAACGTGTCCAGCAGTGTCACGCCGGGATCGATACTCAACTTCTCGGTACTGCCATTGATTTCGAGGGAGATGTCCACTAGATCTCTTTCCGCGAACCACCTTTGGACGTCCACGTCGGACACCTCGGCGATCTGGGTGATCCTCAGCCGAGGCGCGACGCCGTCCATGCCGGGCCCGTCACCGAGCGGAACCGGATATCTATCCGGTATATGCTTTGACACTATCGGATTCTTATCCGCTTCGCAACGATGGGAGCCGCACCACCACGGGGCCGCGCATGTACGCGGACCGTCCAAGCTGTCGATGCATTACATTCACCTGGGCGAACCGGAACGCTGGCGGGGAGGGACGACGATGACGACCGGAGCGGTCAATCCCAGACGCGCGGACACGCGGCGCAACCACGAGCGCATTCTCGCGGCGGCACTGGAGGCGCTGACCACGTCGGGCGAGGTCTCGTTCAACGCCATCGCGAAGAAGGCGGAGGTGGGTGTCGGCACCGTGTACCGGCATTTTCCCACGTCCGAGGCGCTCGTCCTGGCCGTCTACCGCCGTGAGGTGCAGCACCTCGTCGACGTCGTGCCGACCCTGCTGGAGACGAACACGCCGGAGCAGGCTTTCCGCGCGTGGACCGGTCACCTGGCACGCTACATGATGACCAAGCAAGGCCTGGCCGACGCCCTCCGCACCGCCACGACCTCCCAAGAGGACCTGTTCGCAAAGGCCTACGAGGCCATGATCAGCGCGGTCTCCACGCTGCTTGAGGCCAATGTCCGCGCCGGGTCGGCCCGGGCCGACGTGGACCCGCAGACCGTGCTGCGCGGGCTGAGCGGCCTGCTGCACCTCAATCCCAGAGAAGACTGGCAGAGCCAGACGGAGAACCTCACTGACCTGCTCTGGAAAGGCATGCGCGCAGACCAAGGCGAATGAGGCTGACTGGCACACGTACGTGGTCTAGACCTCTAGCCCTGCATGTTCGCTCCATGTTTCTTAATCTGCGGGTACGAGGCACGACCGGGACCAACCAGAAATAACGGGCAAAACACATCGGCGTCGCGGCGACCTCCAGATGCCGCGCACGCGGCCCGCGCACCCCGCCGTACCACGTAAAACCGCAGGTCAGGCTACCTGACATCCAGCCCGGTGACCGCCCGGCCGATGATCATGCGCTGGATTTCCGACGTGCCCTCGAAGATCGTGAAGATCGTGGACCGGGCGGCAGTTTCCGCAGGTAGACGACCTGCCGGACGGCCGGGTATCAGCACGGATTCAGCACGCGGTTCCGCGGGCCGACCGCCGGCCGCTGGCGTTGCGGACGTTCTGCTACCGGGCCTCCTGGCAGCTACCCGGACCGGACTTCCACCGGCAGGCGACGACGAGCTTACGCACAGTAAGATCCACCATGGCCTTACGTCACGGTGTTACCTCCCGTTCTGCTGGGCGCACGCGGCGACATCGACACCCTAAGGCAGCGTGTTCGCTCCATGTTTGCTCGGATGTCCCGGTCATTCCCTGCCAATCATGGCGTCAACTCGCCGCCCGTCTCGACTTCGAGCGCCTCGACGGCAGTGGCGGGCCTGGCCGCGGTGCGGCCGCGCCGCCGGTTACGCCACTCCAGTTGGGTGGCGATCCAGCCAAGCGCGAGGTTGATGGGGATGTACACGCAGGCGATGACGATGGCCGCCGGAATGGCGTTGGTATAGAGGTTCTGCAAGATCGACACATTGGACGTGAGGTTATCGTAGGCAATGATTGTCCCGAGCGCTGTGTCCTTGAGCAGGACGACGAGCTGGCTGACAATGGCCGGCATCATCGCGGTGATCGCCTGGGGCACGAGGATCAGCCGCATGAGCTGCCCCTTGCGCAGGCCGACCGCGTAACCGGCCTCGGACTGCCCCTTCGGTATCGCGTTGATCCCGGCCCGCATGACCTCGGCGAGCACCGATCCGTTGTACATCGTCAGCCCGAACACCACGGCCTGCAGGGCGGTCGGGTTCCAGGTGAAGTTGGTCAGGGCACCGGGCACGTAGGAGGCGAAGAAGATCAGCAACAACAGCGGGATGGCACGGAACAACTCGACGACCGTTCCGGCAGGCATACTGATCCACCAGTGACCGGAAACCCGGGCAACGCCGAAGACGATGCCGAAGGCCAGGGCGAGGACTGCCGCGATCGCGGCCGCCTTCAAGGTCCCTTCTACGCCCGGGATGATGTGTCTGGTCCAGATGTCGGCCCGCAGGAACGGCTTCCACTTCTGCGCCGTCCACTGGTCCTTCTGGCCGAGCTTCCACACAACCAGGGCGGTTAGGGCCGCGAAGGCGACCATGAACACCGCCGTGAGCACGCGGTTGCGCCTGCGGGCACGGGGCCCGGGCACGTCATACAGAACCGTCGCCTGGTTCATCGAGCCACCCGCCAGCGCTTGGCCATCCAGCCGAAGACCAGGCCGGTCGGCAGGGTGAGCGCAACGAAGAACAGGGCGTACCCGGCGAAGATCGGGACAACGATGTCGCCGTAGCTTTGGAGTTCGTTGCGCATCGTGTAGAAGGCCTCGGGCACGCCGATCGCCGCAGCGATCGTGGTGTTCTTGATCAGCGCAATAAGTACGCTGCCCAGGGGCCCGATGACCGCGCGGAACGCTTGCGGGAGCACGACGATCCGCATGGTCTGCCCGAAGCTCAGCCCGATCGAGCGGGCCGCTTCGGCCTGGCCGAGCGGAACCGTGTTGATCCCGGACCGCAGCACCTCGCAGACGAACGCCGACGTGTAGGCGACTAGCCCGAACACCGCGAGCCAGAAGTAATTCGTCGTCTGCACGGTGGCGACGCTCATGATCGACCCAAGGCCGAGCCCGCAGAACAGGATGATGAGCGTGAGCGGCGTGTTGCGGACAATGTTGACATACAGCGTGCCGACGGCGCGCAGGACGGGCAGCGGCGCCACCCGCATCGCGGCGAGCACGGTGCCGACGACGAGCGACGCAATGGCGCTAAACGCCGACACCTTCAACGTCATCCAGAAGGCCAGCAGGATCGTGTGGCCCTCGTTCTGCAGGAAATTGGTCATCGATTCGTCCGTCAATCCTTGCGGCCGGATCTAACGAGCAGCAGAGGATGACCTTCGGGCTGCCATCGCCAAACGGCCGATGGCAGCCCGCGGGTCATGCGTCCTCTTCTGCGCTCTACCCGCGCTTACGCGGCGGGGCCTGTGAACGGTATGTCGAACTTGCCGATGGTGGGTGGAGTGCCGGCCGGCACTTGGGGCAGATCCCTGGTCAGCGCGGCCTTCCAACTGCCGTCGCTGAACATGTCCTGCAGCGCCTTGTCCACCGCCTGCACGCCCTGGGTGTCGCCCTTCTTGACGCCAACGCCGTAGATCTCGTTGCTGAAAAAGGTGCCGACCACCTTGAGCTTGCCTTTGTTCTGCGGCTGGGCGGCGAACCCGGCGAGGATCGTGTTGTCGGTCGTGACGGCCTGCACCTGCCCGCCGAGCAACTGGTTGACACAGTCGCCGTAGCCGGGGAGCCGGATCAGGTTGACCTTCGATCCGTACAGCGACGCGATCCGGTCACCTGACGCGGAGCCCTGGCCCGAGCAGACCTTCTTGCCCTTGAGGTCCTCAGGCTTGGAGATGCTGTTGTCACCCGCGCGGACCAGAATGTCTTGGTGCGCGATGTAGTAGGGGCCGGCGAAGCTGACGATCTTCTGCCGTTTGGCGGTGACCGAGTAGGTCGCCACGACCATGTCTACCTTGCCCTGCTGCAGGAAGGCCTCCCGGTTGGCAGACAGGGTCGGGACCCAATTAATCCTCGTAGCACCGAGCTTCTTCGCGATGTACTTGGCCACGTCAATGTCGAAGCCCGCGTACTGCCCGGCGGAGTCCTGCAGCCCGAGACCAGGCTGGTCGGGCTTGACGCCAATGGTCAGCGTCTTGTCGTCCTTGGCCTTGTCCACGATGGAGTGGCCGCCGCCGCCGCCGCTGCTGCTGCTGCTGCTGCTTCCGCCGCACGCTGACATCCCCGCGCTGAGCATGGCGGATGCGGCGACGACGACTGCGATCCTGCGTGATAGATGCATTTCCTGTTGGCTCCTCTGCTTGGCTTGACGAGCCGCCCCCGCCGCGGCTCAATGCGTAATGATCTTGGAAAGGAAGTCTCGCGCCCTGGCGCTCCGCGGCTGAGTGAAGAACTCATCCGGGGTGTTGTCTTCGACGATCCGCCCGTCGGCCATGAATGCGACCCGGTCGGCCGCGTTGCGCGCGAAGCCCATCTCATGGGTGACCACGATCATCGTCGTGCCCTCGCCCGCCAGGCTGGTCATGACATCCAGGACCTCCTTGACCATCTCCGGGTCGAGAGCGGAGGTCGGCTCATCGAAGAGCATGAGCTTGGGCCGCATCGCGAGGGCCCGGGCGATCGCAGCCCGCTGCTGCTGGCCGCCTGACAACTGCGCCGGGTACTTGTGCGCCTGATTCTCGATGCCGACTCGCTTGAGCAGATCGATGGCCCGCGCGTCCGCCTCCGCTTTAGCGATCCTCCGGACGTTGACCGGCCCGAGCGTGACATTCTGCAAGATTGTTTTGTGCGCGAAGAGATTGAATGACTGAAATACCATGCCCACGTCGGCGCGGTGTCTGGCTAGCTCACGGCCCTCGACAGGAATTGGTTTGCCGTCGAAGAGTATGGTCCCCGAGTCGATTGGCTCCAGCCGGTTGATCGTGCGGCAAAGGGTCGATTTGCCGCCACCTGACGGACCGATGATGACAAGCACTTCGCCCCGGCGCAGAACCAGGTTAATCTCGTGGAGAACCTGCAGATCACCGAAACGCTTGCTGACATTCTCCAATGCAACAAGCGGCTGCGCGCCCCCCGATACCAAATTCCAGGGCGTCGGCGTCCTGTTCGTCATGCCCTCAGAGAGTACGTCACCGACACGGGATGACAAGCGCCCAAGCGGTACCGATCCGATCACGTTACGTGTCCTCAGGCAACTGTGGGCACAGCCCGGTCGCGACGGGTGCCTGCGGGTTGTTCCCGGTGCCGGCTGGGCCAGGCAGCCGGGTCGCGCTGCCCCGGGTGTCGTTCACCTCATCAGCGGCAAACGCCCGCACATTAGCTGGTCCCAGCATCGGGGCGGCAATCTCCAGCGCCGCGATCCTGATCCCTCTCATGGCATGGTGCTCACGTGCCCAGCCGCTGGCGGGCCGGGCCGGACGACCGGCAACGCAGCAGGTACGGCCTGGTGAGATTTCGGTTGAGTAGTCGGATCATGGCCTTCATTGCGAAATCCTTCCCCTTTGGGGCGCATTCCCTCGGCGCCCTGGCCGACGCGCCGTGATCACACGCGGCTGTGCATCGCGGCGGCCAGGCTCTTCGAAGGTAGCGATGGGGACAGGAACGTCGCTGAAATGACGCTGGAACGCGACGAGCCATCGCCACCGGAACTACCCCTGGACTGGCTCCCAGGCTGCGAGCAGCTTGCGGATCCAGGAACCACCGCCACATAACGCCACGCATAGTCACCGCTTCACGATCTTTGTGCCAGAGCGAGTCTTCATGGCCGGACCGCGCCGGGGTAGTCAGCTTCGCAACGACCTCGTATGCGGCCGGCGATGGCTGGGCCCGCACCGCCATCGACGTCTCGATCGTGCTTGCCGAAAATCTCGTCCGCGGCATGCGGGTACTCGTGGAGGATGCCGCCGAGGCGGTCGCGTCTGTCTATGTGGAGGCGGGTGGCGGCGTCCGGCTCGGGGATCGGTGAGGGCAAGGCGCGCAGTGGCCGGGCGTTGCCGATTCCCTGATGCGGCCGGTGCGCGTTGCAGGACTGCTCGAACTCGCGCAGGGCGTGCAGCAAGTGCCGCTGGTTCCAGATCAGGGTCCGGTCGAGCAGCTCGTGGCGGCAGGTCTGCACCCAGCGTTCCATGACCGCGTTCATTCTCGGCATCTGGACCCCGCTGAGCACCACTTCGATGCCCGCCTCAGCGAGGATGGCGTCGAACAGGGCGGGGAACTTGCCGTCGCGGTCCCGGATCAGGAACCGCGCCCGGCTGCCTGGCATCCTCAAGATCCATGACCAGGTTCCTCGCGGCCTGGGCAACCCAGGACGCAACCGGATGAGGAGTCGCGCCCAGGATCCGGATCCGCCGGGTGGCGTGCTCGATGACCGCCAGCACGTGCAGACGGGCCCCGGTTAAGGTGACGGTCTCGAAGAAGTCGCAGGCAAGCAGGGCCCCGGCCGGGGAGCGGAGGAAGCTGGCCCAGGTGGCAGTGGTGCGCTCGGGCACCGGGTCGATCCCGGCCCGCTGCAGGATCTCCCACACAGTGGAGGCAGCGACCTTGATCCCGAGGACGAGCAGTTCGCCGTGGATGCGGCGGTAGCCCAGCAGGGATTCTCTTGTGCCAGGCGCAGCACCAGCTGGCGGATGGAGCGGACGGTGCGCGGCCGGCCCGGGCGCCCAGGGCGGGATCTGGCCGCGTGGCGGCGCGCCAGGACGTCCCGATGCCAGCGCGCCCGCGGCATGTCTGGGTAGGTCGCGTCAAGGCGACTGGGGTCCCACGGGTAACCAAGGCCACTGTGCGCACCATCCGGTGTAGAGCGAGATTGTGACGCGACGAACGCACCGCTCAATACCGGAGAAATATATCCGGCTGTATCCCCATCTGTACGGCTGGCGGCGGCGAATGGGGGGCGTCAGAGGTGCCCGGGGTAGGGCGCCGATCCCATTCGCCGAAGGAAGCAGCGATGTCCCGATTCACCGCGGCCCGTTCCCGGGCCGCCGTGCTGCTCGTCGCGAGCGCAGCCCTTATGGCAGGGGGACTTGCGAGCTTGGCCCCACACCAAGCCGTCGCCTCCAGTCACCGGGAAGCCCCGCTCATCTCCGGGCAGCCGCAGTACGACAACACCGACGTATACGCCTTCGTCAGCCCAGACAATCCGGACGCTACCACGCTGGTGGCGAACTGGCTGCCGTTCGAGGACCCAGCAGGCGGCCCGAACTTCTACAAGTTCGCCACCGACGCCCGTTACGACATCAACATCGACAACGACGGTGACTCACAAACCGACCTCACCTACCGCTGGACCTTCAAGGACCACTACAAGAGCAAGAACACGTTCCTCTACAACACCGGCCCGGTGAGAAGCCTGGACGACCCCAACCTCAACTTCACTCAGACCTATGACCTGACCCTGATCAGGCGGGTCCACGGGGGCGCGGTCTCCGCGCAGCGGCTGGCGTCGGACGTGCCGGTGGCGCCGTCCAACGTCGGCAAGGCGTCGATGCCCGACTATCCGGCGCTGCGCACGCAGGCGGTGCGGTCGCTGGGCAGCGGCGGGCACGTATTCGCCGGCCAGGCCGACGACCCGTTCTTCCTCGACCTGCGGGTCTTTGACCTGCTGTATGGCGGGAACCTGTCCGAGGTCGGCCACGACACGCTGCACGGGTACAACGTGCAGACGGTGGCGCTGCAGGTGCCCTCGAAGCAGCTGGCGCCCACGCAGCCGACCATCGGCATCTGGTCCGACACGCAGCGGCAGACCGCCGGCGGCGGGTTCACCCAGGTGTCACGGCTCGGGATGCCGCTGGTCAACGAGGTCGTCATCCCGCTCAAGGACAAGGACAAGTTCAACGCGTCGATCCCGTGGCACGACGCGCAGTTCGGGCAGTACGTCACCGATCCGGAGCTGCCCAAGCTGATCCAGGGCGTCTACAAGATCCCGGCCCCGGCGGCGCCGCGCAAGGACCTGGTCCAGGTCTTCCTGACCGGCGTTCCCGGGCTCAACCAGCCGCCGAACGCGCGCCCGGCCGAGATGATCCGGCTCAACACCTCGATCCCGCCGAGCAAGGCCCCCCAGCGGCTCGGCGTCCTGGCCGGTGACAAGGCGGGCTACCCGAACGGCCGCCGGCTCACCGACGACGTGATCGACATCTCGCTCCAGGTCGTCGAGGGCAAGCTGCTCGGCGCGAAGATCCCGGCGCTCGGTGACGCCGTCAACGCCAACGACAAGGCGTTCGGCGCCACGTTCCCGTATGTCGCGCTGCCCTGGTCAGGTTCGGAGGTCAGGGTCTCCGGCTCGGGCATCACAGCAGCGGCCGCCGGCGTGACCGGCGGCTCGCGGGCCACTTCGCTGACCGGCGGTGCGGTGGCGGCGGCGCCCAAGGCGATGCAGCAGAAGCCCGCCTCGTCCTCCCCTGTCGTGCCGATGGTCGCGATCGGCGTGGGCGCGCTGCTCCTCGGCGGCGGCGGCAGCCTGTGGCTGATGCGCCGCAGGCTCCCGTCCGCCTGATCCCTTTCCTCTCTCGCACGGGCCCGGCCGCGCCGCCTTGGGGGCGCCATCTCGCCCCGGCGCGGCCGGGCCCGCCCAAACGTCACTCGCACCGGAGGTGAACCCCGTGCACACCCTGATCAGCACGGCCGCGTCGGCGGAGCGGCCGACCCGGTTCCTGGCCGGACGGCTGGGCCGCCTGCTGCTGGCCGTCGGCCTCGTCACGGCCCTCGCCGGAGGGCTCACCTTCGGCGCCGCCGTGATCAGCGGCCGCTCCGGGCCGCCGCCCAGCTCAGACCCGGTTCCCGCCGCGGCCTTCGAACAGCTCTCCGCCACCAGCCTCGCCGCGGGCATCGGCCAGCTCCAGGAGCACCTGCGGGCGCAGCCGCGGGACGCCACCGGATGGGCCACCCTGGGGCTTTCCTACGTCGAGCAGGCCCGGCTCACCGCCGATCCGGCATATTACCCGAAGGCCTCCGCCGCGCTGGCGGAAGCGCTGCGGGTCCGGCCGGCCGACAACGACCCGGCGTACGCCGGCCTGGGCGCGCTGGCGGCGGCCAGGCACGACTTCGGCACCGCGCTACGCGACGCCGACCGTGCGCTGGCCATCAACCCCTACGGGGCGCGGGCGCTGGCCGTGCGGATCGACGCGCTGGTCGAGCTGGGCCGCTACCCGGCGGCGATGGCGGCGGCCAGGCACGCGGACAGCATCGCTCCTGGCATCCCGGTGTTCACGCGGCTGGCCTACGTCAACGAGCTTTACGGCCAGGCCGCCGAGGCCCGCCGGGTGCTGGAACTGGCTCTGACCTCGGCCGATGACCCGGGCGACCTGGCGTACGTACACGCGCAGCTCGGCGAGCTGGCCTGGAGCCAGGGCCAGCTGCCCCGGGCCGGCGGCGAGTTCGCCGCCGCTCTGCGCGCCGACCCCGGCTACCTGGCCGCGCTGGAAGGCCAGGCCAGGGTCCGCGCGGCGGCCGGTGATGTCGCCGGTGCGCTCCAGGACCTGCAGACGGTGGTGAACCGGCTGCCGCTGCCCGGCTACCTGACCGAGTACGGCGAGATGCTCACGTCGGCGGGTCGGCCCGCCGAGGCCGCCCGGCAGTACGCGGTGGCCCGCGCGTGGGTGAAACTGGCCCGGGCCAGCGGTGTGGCCACTGACCTGGAGACCGCGCTGTTCGCCGCCGATCATGGCGACAAGGCGGAGGCGCTACGCGCGGCGCGGGCCGAATGGGCCAGGCGGCACAGCGTTCATGTCGCCGACGCGCTGGCCTGGGCGCTGCACGTCAACGGCCGGGACGCCGAGGCGCTGCGCTGGCCAACGGGCTCGGCTACC
>Ga0137380_10000995_pt1 | contig 22374 bp, 27 predicted proteins | sample SagtaG_17_FD_104809 | JGI IMG/M metagenome (GOLD analysis project Ga0137380, IMG submission 104809) | Vadose zone soil microbial communities from Sagehorn Ranch, Mendocino, California, USA - Sage2_L_100_16 metaG | ecosystem: Environmental > Terrestrial > Soil > Vadose zone | place: USA...
CGGCAGCTACGTGGTGACGGCGAAGCTCGATGCGACTGCGAGCGACGCGGGCGACGGCACGCCGACGGCGCTTCACGTGGACTGCGTTCTCGTCGCGGGCGCCGATATCGACGAAACTCTGGCCCGTGGCCCTATCCCGTCGCCGGTTGGGAATACCCTGGCAGAGGCCGACATGCCGATGACGCTGCAACTGGCGCACGTGTTCACCGAGTCGGGCCAGGCGCAACTGTTCTGCTTGCACGAGTCGAAGTCGGCAGAGGGCACCAGCGCAGCGAGCTTTGTCGGCAATATGCGGATGACCGCGATCGCCGTCGGGCAGATCAGGGTGCAGAAATAGTTGAGTGGTGACCCCGGCGGGATTCGAACCCGCGATCTCGACCTTGAAAGGGTCGCGTCCTTGGCCAGGCTAGACGACGGGGTCGCTGAGCGCAGTATACCCGAGGGGCGGTAGAATGGCCGCGATGGTCCGGCGCCTCCTCGTCGCGACGCTCGCCCTGCTCCTCCTCGCCGGCTGCAGCCGCTCGAAGGAGGACATCGTCGGCAAGGCCCGCGAGGCGAAGACCCGCGCCGACCTCGAGCGGACGCTCGGCAAGCCCGACGATATCTCCAAGCTCGGCCCTGTCGAGCAGTGGACCTACAAGGCATCGAACGGCGAGGTCGTCTTCGTCGTCGTAGGTGACACGGTCACGCTCCAGGCGACGGGAAGTGGAGAGAAGAAATGAGGCTGCGTCGACCGATGTGCGCGCTCGTTCTCGCGGCGATCCTCGGCGTGGCGGCCCCCGCCGCCGCATGGGACATCCAGTGGCAGGCCGAGGAGCCGGCCGGACGACAGCCGCGCGTGACCGGATACGTGAAGAACGAGAGCCTCAAGACGACGACCAACCTCCACATGCGCGTGGACCGACTGGCGGCGGACGGTGCCGTCGTCGGCACGACGCGCACCACGCTCGTCGGTCCGCTGGCCTCGGGCGACCGCCTGTACTTCGACGTCCGCGTGCCCGACCGCGCGGTGGCCTACCGCGTCAGCGTCGAGGCGTTCGACTGGTTCCGCTGCGGCGAGTGAGCCGCATCACGAAGGCGTACGGCGTCGCCGGGGTGCGCGTGTACACGGCAACGCTCCCGCCGACAATCGGCGCCGGGTATCTCTATCGCCAGGACTGGATCTTCCGGCACCGCGAGGTATGAACCGGCGCACCTTCCTTTGTGGGCTGACGCTTGGGACACTGGCGGCGCCGCTCGCCGCCGAGCCACAGCAGCCGGCGAAAATTCCTCGGATAGGCATCTTATCGAGCTCATCGGCGGGCTCTCCCGAAGCATTCGGGCAGGGGCTCCGGGACCTCGGCTATGTCGAAGGGCAGAACATCGTGATCGAGCGGCGGCATGCGAAGAGCTACGAGGAACTTCCCCGCCTCGCAGCCGAGCTTGTCCGTCTCAAGGTCGACGTAATTTTTGCGCCAGGATCCCCGGCGGCGCAGGTTGCGAGGGATTCAGTCCAGACGGTCCCGGTCGTCTTCGTGACGTTCGCCGATCCCGTTCAGACAGGGCTCGTCGCCAGCCTCGCCCGGCCGGGTCGAAATCTTACCGGGCTGACCATGATTTCCGCGGAACTGACCGGCAAGCGGCTGCAACTGCTGAGGGAGGCTTTGCCCAAGGTGTCCCATGTGGCCGTCCTCGTGAATCCCGCCAATGCTTCGTCAAGAGAGCAGTTGGCGGAGACGCAGTCTGCGGCCCGATCGCTCGGGATGCGGCTGGAAGCCCACGAGGTGAGAGTTCCTCAGGAGCTCGAGGCTGCCTTCGCTGCCATGAGAAGGGCACACGCCGACGCACTGTTCATCCTGCCGGACACCATGTTCGCCAGCGAACGTAGACGGATCGCGGGCCTGGCGGAAAAGAACCGGCTGCCGGCGATGTTCCACGTGAGGCCGTACGTGGATGCGGGAGGTCTCATGGCCTACGGGCCGAGCTTTGCGGATGCGAACCGGCGCGCCGCCACCTACGTTGACAAGATTCTCAAGGGCGCCAAACCCGGCGACCTTCCCGTGGAGCAGCCCACCAAGGTCGAGCTGGTCATCAACCTCAAGACCGCGAAAGCGCTCGGCATTACGATCCCGCAGTCGCTGCTGCTGCGGGCGGATCAAGTGATTGAATGACTCCGGTTTCATCAGGTCTTTTCCTGAGCCCGCCTCCATGGTTTCCCGTATTTCCGGAAAGAAGGTAGAGGGCCACACTCTAAGTGCAAAGGTCACTCTTTTGTGGTGCGTGGCTCGGGGTTAAGGCGGCGATCGTCGATCTCGGCGCAGTCACACGCCGGCATCATGTTCGTAAGTCGCGCGGAGGGAATTGGGTCTTGCTGCTCCTCGTCGTCTCGCGCACAGAGCCGGCGCGCCACCAGTACCTCAAGCATGTCTTCAGTGGCGAGAGCGTGGACGTGATCTTCGATCGTCGCACCGCGGAGCGGCGCGAGCGTCGGAAGAGTGTTGTTGTGGAGCAGCGCCGCAGGGACCGACGCCAACGTGACATCAGGGGGGATCTTCAGGCGTTTGGCTGGGCGCTGGTGAGGCGCTAGGCGTGCGACCACGCGCCTCTATACGGAACGCGGATCACACCGACGGTTTTCAGGAGATAGCTCTCGTCAGTGGAGCGCCGTTCGCGACGGCGGCGGTTCTTTCTCGTCTTGCTCGGCTGCGAGCGGCGCTCGCCGCGGCGACGGTCGAAGATCACCTCGAAGCGGGCGCCGAGGTTCTCCTTGAGCAGATCGTAGATGTCCTGGCGATCGATCGACACGATGAGCAGATCACGGCGCTTGATCATCGGCGCGCCAAGATTACGCGGTTTACGCTCGCCGCACCAGAAGAGAGCGAGCAGTCAAGCCGCAGGTTTCCGGAAAATGGCGCTGCGAAGCACCAGCTTCCAGCAATCCACGAATGGAGCGAAGCGAGCGCCTAGCGACCCGTCAGTCGACAACAGATCGCGTGAACGCGGCCGAGGCGAGTAGCACCGTGATGAGCACCAACTGGCAACATCAAGATTGTCTCGACGCGGGAGTACCTGAGGAACTTGGTGAGCCGTCCGGGGATCGAACCCGGGACCCCCTGATTAAAAGTAGCAACCAGGCCGAAACACTGGACACCCAAGAAGACACAACACAGCATGACGAAAGGGATCCCGACTAAGGGATGGTGCTCCTACACCTGCTTGATGTCGGAGGGAGTGGTAGCAGAGTGGTAGCAAATGCACCGCGGAGATTACGCGGAAGATAGGAGAAGCTGGCTCACACTATCCCGGTCAACTAGACTTCCGTCATAGTGAGTTCCCAGAAGCCTGACCGTTGCCCCGTTTGCGCAGAGCGACTCAATCGTCCACCGGCGAATCACTTGATCAAACTGTACTTCGACTGCCCTCGCTGCGGCATTTTTGGCCTCACCCGTTCGGTCGAGGCGACGCTTCCTGAATTGCTCACAACGGCCCGCAAGAAGGCCGTCTTGAGCTACGCAATTCGTAGAATGCCACGAGCGGGCCCAGACACTATTGTCTTCGACGACTCGGACTGCAAAAGTCTCATCGCGACTGACTATCTTCCAGCACCTCAGGAACAAGCTGACAATCTTGTCAGGTGGCTCGGAGACCATCTGGCAGGGCCAGGTGAGCGTCTACCCCTCACTCCTATGTCTCCCTCTCTCCGAGAGACCATTGGAGCGCAGTCGGCGGAGGGCTTTACCTTTGTCGTGGCCGGCTTGCTCAGGTCGGGACTGCTTGATGGTGATCTCAACTCGATTACTCTTTCGTTTGCAGGATGGGAGCGATTCGAACAGCTGCGGCGTGGCACACCGACTGGTCATAAGGCGTTCATGGCCATGCAGTACGGAGACCGCACGCTTGATCGACTCGTGAAGGACCATTTCCGCCCAGCGGTCGCAGAAACCGGATTTGTCCTGCGGCGGCTCGATGACGACCCGCGAGCCGGCTTGCTCGATGATCAACTACGCGTCGAGATTCAATCCTCACGTTTCCTAATCGTCGACCTGACAAATAAGAACGCCGGCGCGTATTGGGAAGCAGGGTACGCCGAAGGCCTGGGGAAGCCGGTCATCTTCACATGTGAGGCGTCGCGCTTTCACGAAGACAGCCATTTTGATACGAACCACCATCTTCATGTCCTCTGGACGGAGCGCGACGTCGAAGCAGCGATGAAGCAGTTGAAGGCCACCATCCGCGCAACGATACCGGAGGCAAGGCGCGAATGAGCATGGCCGTAGGTGATTCGTAGCACCGTTCACAATGGCCTTACCCCAATTCCCCCTCCCCTAAATCCCCTCCCCCCTTTCCCCAACTCGCGGCTGCCCTACGTGCTGCTCCTCCATGCGATGGACACCGAAGGTGTCGAGGTACTCGGCGCCGCAGAACCTCCAATCCTTTCACTATCAGCGACCCGAGGCAGATCCCTATCTCTCCAGATCAGGGATGCTCTTACTCGCGACGATATCAACGACCACCCAGGATATCGCTACCCCGAGAGAAACCCATGTCCACAAGTCGCCTTCCGGCTTATCCCGGCGATAGACCGCCCAAAGCAACACGACAAACGCCGCGTTCGAGGCTATCCAAAAATACTGTTCTCGGTACGCGCCTCGTCTCAGAGCGACCACAATGATCCAGAGTGTTGAAATGCTGATCGCCACACCGACCAGGAAGTATGCTTCATTGAGTGCGGATACAGAATATCCCCCGAGAACCCAAAAAAACCAAGAAGCCACGCCAACAAGGAATCCCACTTTGAAGTGAGGGTTCCTGGTCTCGGTCGCGCCAAAATACTTGTGATCGTCGAGGAAGATCTTGCAACGCAGAAGGCCGAAGAAGGCGATGAAGAGCCACAGTGTGAGAGGTCGCTCGTGCACTGGAATAGCAATCTTCAAGAGACCGGCCGCCAAGGCCAACACCGTCCCGCCAAAGATGGTGGTGTTCAGGGCTTGATAGATGTTCATGGCTCTGCCGTTCGACTCACGTTTAAGAGAGCTGCCCCGGACCGTCGCGCACGATTCCTCGCTTCTAGGGAGTTCGAGCTAACAGAAGAATTCCGCCGATGCATGTCAAATAAGTGAAGTCCACTGCCGCCGGGGTCAAATTGAAGGGGTCCGCCATGCCGTGACCAAAGTTCTTATTCCTCAATGTATTGATTGATTCAAGAACACCGAGGATTTGATCGTTCATTCCTCCTTGGCTCCGTAGACGCGCTACAGCCTGCCCAAACGTGGCGTTAGGAAACTGATACTTCGCCTTTGCTACAGACTCCATAGCATCGAAGATGTTGGCACAAGAATCCCTGTCCCGCCGCGGCCGATCGTCGTATGCGTCTTTTGCTGCGTTGAACAGTTCGAGGGCCGGCGCGTAGCGAACATCCCTCAACTCGGCAAGGGCGGCATGTACTTGGGCTAATGCTGCTGGCGGTAACACACGCTGCACGTGGCCATCCTCTCCAAGATCCCACGCTACCCCATAGGCCGCAAATATTCGATTCACGCCTTCGCGAAAGGGCCCCGTGAGGTCGGCGTGCTTGAACTCAGGCCACAGCCGACAGACCAAATCGTAAACCCTCGTCCACTCCGCCCGGCCCATCTCCCGCCCGGCGGCGCGCCTGTAGCCACCATAGGGTTGGCCCGAGGGTAGAACACCGAGGCTTTGAGAAATGATGCGGTGCATCCGTTCCTCGGTGATACCTCTGGGATTTTGCTCCGCCAGTGCAAAAACCAAATCGATCAACTCCTGACGCATCGGCTCAGGAGCATCCTCGATGCTCCTGGTGGGCGCCACGTGGCCCTCTTGTCCTGAAAAGTCCCGAATCCAGCTCATATCAGGTCACCGACGAGATCCTAGAACGGAACTCGGCAGACTGCCATAGTTCGCTGGCCCTCACCTAAACACCCGTTCATCCTTGACTAACCGCTCGCACCAGATTCTGACGCTGGCTCCGCACATCATTGGTAGTCAGAAACATAGGTACTCGATGGTTAGAGCCAGATCGTCAAGCCATTCCAGGAGCAGCGATTGATAGCGTTGCGCAGGGATCGCCAACAGCACTCCAGTTGGGCGAGGACTTGCTGGTACCGAATTAAGGGGGGCCAGCGCGACAGCCGCCCGTTTAGTTTGTTGATTTCGATGTGCGAAGTAGTTTCTAAAGACCGGGAGATCAGAGAACACACGACTCTGACTAGATAGAGCAGCTTCAACATGTGGGAGGTTCGAGGCGCCCAAGTTTCTGCAAAGCGTGAGTAGTGTATTCGGGTCATGCCACGCTGGTTCGTCGCGCCTGTCCCACGTCCCATCGGCCCTTCGTACTGCGGTTGGGCGCCCTGAATGGACTGCTATGGCCAGCGCCTGCGGCATTGTCAATGGGTGCTCGAAAGTAAGCGTCGCGCCGTTTTCGCTCTTGGCGTCCACCGCATAAGAAAGGTAGTAGGCACGGACAAAGTTTCGCCACGTGTTCAAAGCCTCTAAAGTTGCATAGGAGACGCGAATCTCGGTAGACCGAATGGGATCCCCATGGAGGATTCCATCGACTACCTCGCGCAGGGCCCGGAGACGTCGACTTGCAGCCTGGCGAAGTGCCGCCAGTCTGCGCCTGGGTGTCATTCAAGGAGCTGAGGCTGTAACGCTCGACACAACCACCTGAATCTCGTCTGACGCTGTTGGATGCGGTTGGTAGCTTTCTCTGTGGCCTCCACGAACTCCCAGAATCTCTCCGATGGCTGTTCGAGAGCTTCAGCCAGCGCTGTCAGATTGCTGAGAACAACGCCGGTGTCACCACGGGACGAATGATCGAGGGGGAAAAGCGGTTTGAGTACCGAAATTGGCTGGCCCGTGTGCGACGCGGCCAGGATCAGCGTATAGAAATTGTACGATCGCATCAAGGGACTATTGTGGAGTGGCGCCCAATTGAGAACGTCGTCAAAGGCTTGCTGAAGGCGAGGGCCAATCTCGTCGGCTTCACTGAACGCCGCGCTCCGCGACGCATAGAGATTGTCTAGTTTAGCTTCCGAGGCGCTCTGAATACCCTCTACCATGGCAAGAACAATCTCGGTGAGAAGTGATGCGTCTGCCATCCTGCTGAGTTGTGCCTCCGTGAATACGCCGATGTCCTTGAGCAGTTGGGCATATTTCTCCGCAGCCTCGACGATGAACCACTTGAAGGCGCCCTGATGGGTTGCGTGGCGCTTTTCCTGCGGATTTAATGGCACCGTATAGGAATTCATGCGACGAAAAACTTGGCGGATCTCCTCAGGCGTCGCACCAACGAAGATGTCAACGCTGAGAGCATAGGCGAGAAAGCGCTGCTGATCTGGCTCGTCGAGTTGTGAGTAGACGCGACCGGAATATGCGCTCTTGCCGGAGATGCGGAGAGCGCCCGAATAAAAGTCGAAGAGGGCTTGGCTCCGCTGCTGCCCGTCGACAATCTCCTTGATCGTCTTGCGTGTCTTCAGATCGGTCCTTTGATACAGCGATAGCTTGGGAATTGGAAAGCCGAGCAATATCGTATCGATCAGGTAGGAGCGCGCAGCAGGCGGCCAGATTTTTGGGGAGCGCTGATACTCCCGGTTGACGATGATCTCCTTCCGTTCCATCTGCGAGCAATACTCGGCGATGGTGAAGCTCGTTGATGTAACTTGCACGTGGCGCTCTCCTAAATTCTTGGCCCCGTTGGGTAACTCGGGGACGGCCAGTTGTCAATTAGGGACCCGGATTAGCACGACGCTAGCCGAGGTTCTCACGCTGCGCAATTGGTTCGCGTGCGACGACCATCGAGGGGCAGCAGGTGACAGGAGACGCGGGAGGACAAACTTGGGGAGCCACCACTTCACTTCCAACATGCCCACCTGAAGCCTCAGGAGACAACTTCATGCCCCAGGCCATGTCTTGGGTACCCCCTCCCTGTACCCTCTGATTCAACATTAGGGGTGTCATATTTAGCACCAATAACTTAAGTATTTACAGGGCACTGCTACCACTCTGCTACCACTGAGGGCCCTGATTTGGGGTAAGTTCAGGCTTGGGATGCCCAACTCACCTCATACGTGTCCGCTGTCTTCGTTGACGGCTCGACCGCGAACTGAAGAGCTCGCCAACTTCACACTTCAACGCCTGGCAGAGGCGACCCAGGGTCCGAAGCGTGGTGTTCTGGTTCGCACTCTCCAGCCGATTCAGTGTGGGCTGACTGATCCCGAGCTTCCTGGCCATCTGAGTCTGCGTCAAACCCGCATCGCGCCGCATCCGGCGGAGCGACTCCCCGAGTAGTCGTGAAAGATCCACGAGGGCACAGCGTCGCGAACAGTGATATGCACAAGTGAATAAACGATTAAGGGAGGGCCGACGATGGGTAAGCGCGTGGTAGCTTCTGTTGCTTTTAGCCTCACCTTGATTCTGCTCACGGCATGCGGAAAAGTTCTGTACACAAAGCCAGGGGCTACGAGCCAGGATTTTGAGCAGGACAAGTTTGAGTGTGAGAACAAGCTCGGGATCGCCTCGGCGGTCGGAGACCCGACGGACAAGCTCGCCTACTGGATGGTCAGAGGCCGGGAGGACATGGACCGGTGCCTACGGTCGAAGGGTTGGGGCCGGCAGGAGCGGTAGGTGTTGCGGTGGCCACATATCACCTGCCTTGCCAGGACATTCGCGGCTGGCGACTCGGGGACGCAAAGAGCAGCTCCATCGGACGAGAGAAGCTTCGAACTAGTCTTCTCGAAGAATCAATCCGGCCCATGAAGGAGGCCGCAATGACCGAGCGCGAGATCAGAGAAACGGTAGCTCACCTTGCATGTATCGTACGTCCCAACAGTGAACAGTTGAAACACTGCTAGCCTTCAATTGTGCCTTCTCGAAGGCACTTCGTCCTAGAACCTACATGTGTCATTCTAGATCCGGCCGCTTATGCGTAGGACGCTGCGCTTTCGCCACGAAGCTTGGCGCCCCTCATGCTGAGGGCACAGGGGAACACACTCGTCCTCATGAGCGGAGGGATCGATTCAACCGCTGTCGCCCGCTTCCACGTTGAAGCGGCGAGCCCCTCCGTAGTCGGCCTCTTTGTCGACTACGGCCAACCGCCGGCACAGCGAGAGTTCGAAGCCGCCGATGCCGTGACCAAGTACCTTGGAGTGCCACTTCGGTTTCTTCAGGTCCGTGGCGCAACACGCAAAACCGCCGGACTCATTTTCGGACGCAATGCGTTTCTCCTCTCGGTCGCTCTCCTAGAAAGCAACCCTGACACGTCAATTATCAGTATCGGCGTGCACGCAGGTACATCGTATCGTGATTGCTCGCCAGGTTTTATCCGCCTCATGCAACATCTGGCCGATCTCTATTCTGGAGGGACTGTTCAGATAAGTGCGCCATTCCTGCATTGGACCAAGACCCAGATCTGGGCATACTTCGTCGAACGTGGTCTTCCTCTTCAGCTCACGTCCAGTTGCGAACTAGGTGAAAGTACGCCTTGCGGTAATTGCTTATCCTGTGTCGATCGCTCCCGCCTACTCTTGAATGCTGGGCCGTAGAATCACCCTCAGGCACCCCCTAGGCTCTCTATGCGAGACGCCTCTCTTGGTGCCCTCCTTTTCCAGTAAGGGCTTCCCTTACTACCTGCCTGACTCATGGCCCCACAAGAGTGAACTGCCCAGACAACGAAAGAGTGTAAAATCCTCCTCGAAGCGAAAGTTCTCCGATGCTTCCCTCTCTCTTGAACTGACCGGACCGTATATTGAGGATGCGCTTCTACTTAGTGCCTATGATCTGCACTTCCGTCTTCTCGATCGCCCCGAGCGTTTCTTCGGCAGCAAGAAGCTTGTCTTCATCGATAGCGGCGGCTACGAATTAGCGCCAGAATTCGATGCGACTGAACCCAAGCAATACCGATATCGACCTCGGAGGCCCTTCGGCCTGAGTGAGTACCTCCGCGTACTGGACGATCTACCAAAGACTGTTCCATGCGTGATAGCTAATTTCGACTGGGGCACCCGTTACCGTCCAGTGACCCAACAAATCGCGAAGGCACGAGCGCTCTTTCATCGCCACCCTAGTTCGCTGAGCAATTTCCTTATCAAACCAGGCACCGGAGCGTTCCTAGAGATTGAGAAGCGCGTGCGTCCGGAGCTCTCGGCCATGCGTGGGTTCGCGATCGTTGGCGTCACTGAGAAGGAATTGGGAGCTAACCTCCTCACAAAGCTCAGAACCCTAGCGTCACTCCGTCTTGCGATGGACCACTGCAAGATGCAGGAAGTGCCGATACATCTCTGGGGAGGCCTGGATCCATTGTTGGTTCCCCTCTATTTCATTGCGGGCGCCGGCATCTTCGACGGCGTATCGTGGCTCCGTTACGCCTACCACCACGGCGCTGCGATTGCCTGGGACTCCAACTCCGTTCTTAAGGGTCGCGTAGCGGATTCCGCCATGCGCGCTCGCGCTCTGACTAGCGGCGAGAATCTGGTAGTTCTCGAGAGTCTCGCGACCAGCATGAAGCGTCTCGCTGACAATCGCGCTTCTGATTTTTCGGTGTTCAACTACTACGCCGAGGAGCTCGAAGCCGCATACCGTACGATGGTGGCAGAAATCCCTGAACTCCGATCAACAGGCAGCCGGCGACCTGTGGAGACCATATGATGGGCGGTGGTGGTGGTGGTGGTCGCAGTCGCTCATACTCACAACAGGACGTTGAGGCTATGCGCCGCGCGATGGAGGCAACTCGCCAAGCTGAAGGGTCGCGGCGCCTCGATTCAGACGTAAACCGGGTTCTTCAGGATCTCCTGGTCGACTTTAATGACCATGACACCGAAGAGCTCCGACGCAGACTTCGATCCATTGATGAGGCTCTCGGAGATGATGTTCAATTTGAGTCTTTTGTTTTAGGCGGTTCGGTTGCCAAACATACTGCCGTCAGCGGCTTAAGTGACGTGGACGCACTCCTAGTTTTCGATCGGGACTCTCTGGAAGGGAACGCTCCCACCGACATACTCAACGAGTGCATGCATCTTCTATCTGAAAGGCTATCTGCGGCCGATGCTGTCGCGACGCGGATTGGTACGCTTTCTGTCACAGTGACCTACCAGGACGGCATGGAGATACAGGTCTTACCTGCCGTCCGCTCCGGCAATGAGTTCGCGATTCCAAACAGCACCGGCACTGGCTGGCGAATCACGGATCCCTATGCCTTCCGCACACGCCTCACCGCAGCCAACGAGCGGCTCAACTTCAGGCTCGTTCCTACGATAAAGGTTCTCAAGTCCCTTCTTACGAGACTACCCGAAGACCAACGGCTCAGCGGCTATCACCAAGAAGCGCTTAGTTTGGAGACCACGCGAAACTACGATGGCCCTCGCACCGTTAAGGCACTTCTCCTGCATGTCCTGGAGAATGCGTCGGGCCGCGTCCTCGAACCAGTTGCTGATGTTACGGGCCAGAACAGATTCGTGGACGCTGATCTCGGCCCCGCGGACAGTCCAACACGAAGGGCGGTGGCAGCCAGCCTAGCCGCCCTCGCCAGACAACTCCGATCCCTTACAACCGCAGAACAGTGGCGCCACGCGATCGCTGAAGAATGAGGCAGACACCTTCGCCTCAGGAACTCCAGCGTCAGTTCCGCGTACTCCGCCAGACTCTCGAAATGCATACGCAACTTCGTGACCGTTACGCGCGATGGTCCCGCATCGGAAAAGGAATCCTCATCGCGGCATCGGCGGTCTTCATTTCGATGACGTTCGCAAGTGGCACGTTTTTCGAGCGGCTCGGTCTCACTGTGGATAACGCAAGACTCCTCCTTGGCTTTGCATCACTCGTATCCTTTGTCTGCTCAGTCTTACTTCTTGTTGTCGATTTCGATGGGAAAGCCGCACGCCACGCAGATGCTACGCAGCGATTTGCTCGCGCCATTGCCCTCTTTCGACGCTACCGGTTGGCTAGCGGATCTTGGGACGAGAGTCAGGCTCGCAAGCTGAGCAATGCGTATTGGCAGGCGAACGAGAACTCTGTGTCGATACCGACTAAGCTCTTTACCAACCTTAAGGCCCGCTATCTGCTTAAAGTCCGGATCAGTCGATTACTAGATCGAGCGCCTGGCTGCCCTCTGTGGCTCCTGTCGCTCTATCTCCGTGCGCGGGATCTCCGACGCGCGATTCAGCTTGCCCGAAAGGAGTGAAGGAGGCTCCTTCTAAGGATGCCATCACGAACTGCGGCAGCGTATCGATTTCCAAAGGAACTCCTGCTGCAGAGCTATTGCTTTGCTAAACAGAGGGTAATTGCTGCGGGATACAGTCGAGAGATCGACTGGCAGGACTCCCTCCGATTTCACGAAGTAAGCGAGACAGACTTCTTGCGCGAGACCGCGTGGGTCATCCTGGCATGCGGGATGCGGGAGTCAGTGGTACGGGCAAGATTCCCTGCGATAACTGAGGCCTTCCTATTCTGGGAGACTGCCAGATCAATCGTTTATGACCTCGAATCCTGCACGTCTCGAGCCCTACATGTGTTCGCTCATGGTGGAAAGATTCGTGCGATCGGTCTTGTTGCCCAGAAGGTTGCTGAGCTCGGATTCTGGACCGTAAAAGGTACCATTGCGCTCCAGGGGTTGGCCTTTCTTCGAACTCTGCCGTTCATTGGCGAAATCACTCAGTTTCATCTTGCAAAGAATCTCGGGCTAGAAGAGGTAAAACCCGATCGCCATCTTGTGCGCTTCGCCCACGCGTTCGGCTACGCGTCACCCCGAGCGCTATGCGAGGATATCGCTACCCACACTGGCGATCGGATAACTGTTGTCGATCTTGTTCTCTGGAGATTCGCGACGATCGAGACTCAGGCCGTTTCGCTTCTCCAGGCCGCCAGCCAGCCAGTGTAGAAGGAAACCCCGGCGGCGACGTTGCTACCACAACTGGTGGTGTCCCGATCGCTTCGCCGTGCAACGGCCTTCAGGATCAACGTTTGTAGTCTTGGCAATGGGGAGATAGCTGCCTGCCAACACCTAGGCTGATTCTTCCGGGGAATAGCTGGACATGATCGCGTGCGCCGCTGCCGTACAATCTCCCCGACCAACCGAGGAGTTGGGAGGGGGCGGCTATGTGGCGGAGCGCCTGGGAATTCTTGGGCTTGGTATTTGGTCAGCAGCAAAACTGGCTCTCAGGCAGCGGTTTTGGCGGTTTCATCGATCCGCGCGGGCCGAAGAGGTGAAGTGACGTGACCAACCCTCTAGCCATCGCGCGTGTCGATGCGCTCCTGCCCATCACGGAATGCCTCAAGCCACGCAAGCCTAAAGAGTTTCGGGAGTGGGTCTTGGCGAAGTGTGACGCTTTCTCGCAGATGCCCGAGCTTCGAAAACCCGTGCTCCTCCATGAGGGCCCTTTCAAGTGGTTCCATGAGGAAATCTATCCGCTGAGCGTGTTCGCCATTCAGCGATACGGCTACCGCGACGACGTTCTCTGCATACCGAAACTAGATCAGACCCGTGACATCGACGCTGAGATTCGAGAGCAATCGAGACCCATCAACATCGAAATCACTGGAGCCCGCTGCCCGGGAGAGCATCTACTGATGAAATACCTCGTGGAGCATCGAGGCGTGAGTCTTCCGGGCGATCTGAGCACCCATCTAGACTGGATCAAGGCAGCGGCAGAGAGAAAGTCCGGATGGGGTCGATATGGAAGGAGCTATGAACTCCTGATCTCGGTCGAAGACTGGTGGTTTGATGCGGGGGTGAATCTACCGGAGGTAACGAGCTTCATCGAGCGGGAGGTGCTCAGCCTTCCGTTGGCGTTCGCTGCCATACATGTAGTCGGTCTAACTGAGCGCCTCCTCCTGTCCTACCCGTTACCGCCCAGCAGCCGGCCGCTCTGAACGCGCTCAGACTCGACGATCGGTAACGCTGACAGGAGACGCGGGAGGACAAAAGGGGACAAGAACCAAGTTCAACTTTGTCGCCAGACTCAATCGTAGTGGATCACTTCGCAGACTGCTCACGCCTTCTCCAGAGCTCAATTTCTTCTGCCCACAACAACAGACGTATGGCGAAACTCCGCAAGTCTTCCGGATGCACGAAATGTCCGAGGTTCTGAACGCCTTTCCCCGCGCCGGCCCTCCGCTTGAGTCGGTCGAAGGAAACGACGGGGCGAACCACTCGGTGCTCGCCACCCGGCAATCGTAGGTAAGCCTTGATGTGTCCAAGCACGGCGGTCGGTTCGTTCTGTGTGCGGCTGCCCACGTAAGTCCTCCTCAGCGTTGTCAATTCACGGCATGGGTCAGTCTTGACCCCCCTGCCAATCGTGCCGAGAGCTTGACACAACAGCCGCAATCTTGTAAGAACGTGCTCGTTCGGTAGAAACGTCATGAGCTTTTAGCGCCGTTCGATCGAGGACGGCAGCGCCAGAGCAGCGGCGCGGTCATGGACCGAGGCCCAAACCTGTCGGGGCCTTCAGTCGGGACCGCGCCGCCTTTTTTTTGCCCGGTCTGGGCGACAAAGGAGGTGGAGCAATGCGGCGCGGCGCGAAGAGCAGACAACGAGGACCACGAAACGCAAACTGCCGCGGCAGAGGACCGCCGAGGCAAGGGAGAACTACGTTCATGTTCGGACAACGTCAGAAGTCGCCGCCGCACCAGGATGCTCCAGTTCGCGGAAGGCGCATCCTCAAGACCTACGACTACCGAGACGAGGACGGAACCGTCCTCTATCAAGTCGTCCGCACCGACCCCAAGGGCTTCCACGTCCGCCGTCCGGACGGACACGGCCGATGGATCGCCGGCCTGGGAGATGTCGAGACCGTTCTCTATCATCTAGAACAACTCCGCGGCCAGAAGGTCGTCGGTCTGCCCGAGGGCGAGCGGGATGCCGACAATCTTTGGAAGATTGGCCTCCCCTCGACAACTGCTCCATTCGGAGCCGCCCACTGGAAGGATGCCTACGCTGCCCGCCTGAAGGCACTGGGAGCAACGATCGTCATCGTCTTCGAGGACAACGACGCCTCTGGCCGGGAGCGAGTCCGTAGGGTCGCTACATCCTGTGTCGAGGTCGGTTTGAAGGCCAAGGTCGTGACCTTCCGCGGCCTCCGTGAAGGTGCAGATGTCTCCGACTGGCTCGCTCGCCAGGGAACGGCGAGGCCAAAGAAGCTTCGCAGGTTGCTCCTCCGGCGCATCCAAGCCACACCATGGTTTAATCCCGAAGGTCCGACATCGCCGTCGCATGCTGTATCCAGTAGCTTGCCCGCCCCTTCCCAGTTTCTGAGTGGGGTTGCCGAAGGACAGCGGAACATCGAAGCCGCGAAACTAGCAGGCCATTACATCAGCCAGGGTCTCGGACCTCGTGAGGCTCTCAGGCGCCTCCGCAGATGGAATCAGCGCAATCGCCCACCTCTGCCAAAGAGAGAGTTGCGGACGGTGTTGAAGTCAATCATCCGCAGAGATCGCCAGGATCACCCAGAGCGGTGGGCGGCACATCCAGACATTTCCTCTTCCCCTGGCTTGGGAAACGTGTCTGAAGTGTCGACGACAAAGACACGGTGGAGGATCATTCCATCGCCCGTCTATCTAAAGGAGCTGTCGCGAGCCTCCACCGGATCCGAATACCTGTGGGGCAAATTCCTTCCGAAGGGGGCTCTCGTCCTCATTGTTGGTGAGGCATCAGCTGGCAAGACGATGTTCCTTCATCGCTGGGCTCACTCGCTCGTCACCCGTCAGCAGTTCCTCGGGCTTACACCTCCGCGACCTCTTCGAGTCCTGCACGTCGACGTGGAGAGCCCCGCATCTGTTGAGCGGATGCTGCTGCACACTATCCACCCAGATCCGCGTTGGCACTTCGCCAAAGTCAGCGAGAAAGCTCTGCTGCCGATGCTCAAGACCGTGGCCAGGAAGTACGACGTCATCATCATTGACTCCTTGCTCGCAGCCGCGCCGGTTGTCGACGAGAATAGCAACGCTGCTGGCTCGCAACAGCTGTGGGAGTTCGTGAAAGTCGCTCGACGCACGGGAGCCTCACTCATCATCGCCCACAATGCGGGCGAAGGAAATCCGAAGGAGAAGTTCAAGGCACGTGGGGCGACCGCACGCGTCGATCGGGCTGACGAAGTCCTGAACCTTGACGAAACTGGCGAGGGCAAGCGGCGTCTCAAGGTCGTCAAGAGTCGCTTCGGTAACTTGGGCGACTCTCTAGAGTTTGCTTTTGGGCCAGCCTACACTTACACCCTCCTCCGGGGGGTTAAGGACCTCAAAACGAAGCAGCAGAAGCTGGTGCGCCGCATCCTGGCGGCCTTCCGTCCAACCAGGCGTTCCCTGAGTCGCAAACAACTGGCGAGTAAGTCGAACATCAACCTGTCGTCAGCTAAACAGTCGCGACGGTTCGATCGGGTCCTCAAGGACCTCGTTGGCCGCCGTCGGCTTAGTCAGCCGCAGCGAGGCCTATATAAGTTGACGCTGTCGGCGAACCGGCAGTCCACAGGAGGTCCTAAGCCGCGTACGCGTCGGCGTTCGTCCCGTTGGCTTGCTGCCCGAGCGCAGCGGAACGGAGGCCCAACGATGACGATAACCATGAAGCCCCAGGAGGCGTGACCATGAGTCTCTTTACCCGTCGGCAGCACGACTTCCTGGGGGTGTTGGCCCGCATGCTCACGTGGCACGACGACGCGGTGGCTTGCAAGTGGGTGCGTCCCGTGCATCTTCAGATCGTCGCAATCAAAGCAACGCTCGTGAGGAAGGGGCTTGCTACCGAGAAGGAGTTGGGGCAGGCGGTGAAGGAGGCAGAAGCCGGACGGTCTATCGATGAGGCCCTCAATCCAGAACTTCAGGCTGCCTACAAGGAGCTTAACAGGCTCATTGCCGAGAGTGAGACGCTTAAGAAGAAGAGGAAGCGCCAGAAGCGAAAGTCAGACCCCCCTAGAGCCTCGCGATGACCATGAAGCCGAAGGGGACGTTCGATCAGATGTTGGACTCGATGTCGAGGGAGACCGTCCTCCAGTGCCTCGGCTACGTCCAGGCGCGCCGAGCTCGCGATGAAGTGCTCCAGGGACTGCTCCAAGCGCGGCTCGCTCGCCTGACGTCCACCAACACGGATTCTGCGCGAGATCATCAGGACGAGCTGCTGACGGTTCCTGAGGTCGCCGAGCGCCTGAAGCTCAAGTCCCCATATGTCTACGACCTCATCCGGCAGGGCCGACTAACCGCCGTCAGGATTGGCAAGTACGTCCGTGTGTCGAGAACTGCCGTTGCAGCATGGCACAGCCACTCACAGAGGCACATAGATTCCCCTTCTACAGGCCCTGGCTGCCTTCCGGCTGCAACTGTTGGCAGGAGGGAATACCTACATAGCCACTAGCTGGATCAGGATACTTGACGTATATATGATACGTGAGGTATACTGGATACCTAGAGTATCACAGAGAAAGGATGCTGGCATGAATGGAGCGCAGTTGCGAGAACTGCGAGAGAAGCTTGCTATCAGTCAGCAGGACCTTGCCGACCGCGCCGGCGTTTCAAGGAACTCAGTCGCGCGGCAGGAGCGAGGCACGTTGAAGATACGCCCTGCCCTCGCGATTCTATATCGCCTGTTGGAGGTTCTCCGTGAGCGAGCGTTACCGATCATCGAGTCTGAAAGCGTTCATCAAAAGGTCAAACCCGGAGTACGACGACGTACACGCCGGAGAAGGACATGAGGATCAAACATGGCTTGTGTTAGAAAGCGACGCGGAAAGTGGGTCGTTGATTACCGAGACTCATGGGGCCGACGACGCTGGGTCACCTGCCGCACGAGGCGCGCGGCCGACATCCTCTGCGCCGGTAAAAAGCTCGAGGCCCAGCAGGCTACTCGTCCAGCCATCGACCCCGACATCAGCGTGTCCAAATATTCAGACCGCTGGCTCGCCTTGATCAGAGCCACTGTGAGGCGCAGGACTGCCGAGAGCTACCAACAGTCGCTCGACCTTCATCTGATTCCCGCTCTCGGCGAGATAAAGATTCGCCAGCTGCCAAAGGGCCGGATCAAAACACTGCTCGCTGAGAAGCTGAACGGTGGTCTGGCTCGCAACACTGTACGGATCATCCACGCCACTCTTCGGGCCATGCTCAACTCGGCCGTTGATGACGGCGTCATTCTTGCGAACCCAGCCGAGAAGCTCGGGCGTCAGCTACGGCTTGTGGCATCTCCGATGGCTCGCCAGGAAGAAATCAAGGCGATGACCCGGGAGCAGGTCGATTCGTTCCTTAGCACCGCGACTCGGGAAGCAGCACGCTACGAACCGCTCTTCCTTCTGATGGCCAGAACGGGCCTCAGAGTTGGCGAGCCGCTCGCGCTTCAACGGAATGACCTGAACTTTCCAGACCGAGAGATTCGGGTAGAGCGGGGATTCTCAAGCGGTCGTATCGAGAAACCGAAGACCGGCCATGGGCGCACGGTAGATATGTCGCAACAGCTTGCACGATCTCTCAAGCGCCTCCAGATCGAGCGAGCAACGGAGAAACTAAAGCGTGGCTGGCGAGAAATGCCTCTGTGGGTGTTCTGCAATGACGCAGGTAACCCGCTGGATCCGAGTCGAGTGCGCAAGGTCTTCGGACGTGTGCTCAAGGCGGCAGAGCTTCCCCCGCATTTCCATCCTCATTGCTTGCGACACACTTTCGCGAGTCTGCTGCTCCAACAAGGAGAGAGTCCGGCCTACGTACAACGGCAGCTAGGGCACGCGTCGATTAAGTTGACTGTGGACACCTACGGCAAATGGCTTCCGATGGGGAACAAGCAGGCCGTGGACAGACTCGACAGTGGTAGCAAAGTGGTAGCACCTGGGCGCCAACGGATAGGAAGTGGTGGCCAAGTGCCTAAGAAACATGGTGAGCCGTCCGGGGATCGAACCCGGGACCCCCTGATTAAAAGTCAGGTGCTCTACCATCTGAGCTAACGGCTCGAGACGAATTCTACGCCGTCAGCCCCAGGAGCGTCGAACTAGCGGCGCCTCCAGAAGTTGGCCTTGTCGGCTTTATCCGCCTTGGCCGACGAACCAGCGCCGATCAGGACAGGGGCGCCGCTCCCGCTCGAGATGCTGCCGCTCGCGCTGCCGCCATCGCCGCTGACGGTAATGCCGCTGCCACCCGACGTGGTGCCACCGGACGCGGCGCCACCGATCGCAATGCTGCCGCCGGAGCCGACGGTGTCACTGCGGCTGTTACCGCCGGTATTCGCGCTGGTGTTGGACGCATCCGGAGCGTCGGGTTGGTCGAGCTCTCCCTTGGCGTCACGACGTTCGCGGATCCGCGTGCCTTTGCCGCCCGCTCCACCGTCGACCGCGCCCGGCAGCACGATGGCCGTTGCCGCGCTCGATCCGTCGCTGATCGCACCCTCGTGGTTGATCGCGGTCTTGCCGCCGTGCGGCGCCGTGTTCGGAGCCACCTTGAAGTCGGACCCCAGCTGCTGCGCCCCCTCCGGCGTCAGCCTGCGCGGAGCGGCCAGTGGTGAATTGCCGATGATGGTCATCTGCTGCAGGGTGCCGAGCGGCACGGGCGCGCCCACGCGCTTCCCGGAGGCCGGGTCGATGCGCGTGACGTCGATGATGCCCGTCAGCACGGTGAGCGTGGACATCGGGCCCTCTACTTCGGCGACAACGACCGTGCCGCGCACGGTTCCCACGGCGTTGGGCGTGACGATGTCCACGATCTCGCCCTTCATCTTCGCCTTGATGACGTCGACCTTGATCCGTCCCGCATTCACCTTGATCGTCGCGACCCCGGGAGTCTCGCGGATGGTGACGACCGTCCGCTCGCGGATCGTGATGAGGGCCTTGCCGCCCAGCAGGACCCGCACGAGGGAGTCCTTGTCGGTGGTGATCTTGTCCTGGGTGTAGATCTCGTCCTTGAACTTGAGTGGGGCGGGCGTCTCGAGCGACACGCGCGCGACCGTGGCGCGCCCCTCGAGGGTCGTCACGACGCCGGTCCGCGCCGATTGGGCGTGGCTCGACACGAAGAACGACGCCACGCCAAGCGCCGCGACTGCCGCAACGACGACTGCACTCTTGAATGAAAGCACGCTGTCACCCCCTGGAGCCCCCGGACACATATGGGGAGTTCTCCGACTGGCTCGTAGAGAGAGCAACTCGAATGCCATGTCGGGCTCTGGACATCCCGTGGATAACCGTGGAAAAGCCCTGTTCCTTGTCAGGTAGTTACGCCAAGTACGCGGATTCCGGAATAATTCCGTTCCGAGCGTCCCTGGTAAATTTCTAGCTGCGAAGCGTCACCGTGACACGTCAGATATGACACACGGCCGGAATGACTCGCGCCCGGCGAGGGTCTAGAAGAGGCTCGAGCGGACCGACGGGAACCAGCGGAGCAGCGGCGAGTCCTCGCACAGAATCGTGTCGTGGCGCACGGCGCCGGTGGAGACGAGGCACAACGGAACGCCCGTCAGCTCCTCCACGCGCTCGAGATAGCGTCGCGCCTTGGCGGGGAGATCGGCCTCGAGCGTGACACCGCTCGTCGGGCTCATCCAGCCGGAGATGTCCTCGTAGACGGGCTCGACGCCGGCGAGCGTCGTCTCGTCCTCGGGGAAGTCCGTGAGGATCTCGTTCTGGTAGCGGTAGCCGGTGCACACCCGCACCGTCTCGCACTGGTCGAGGACGTCGAGCTTCGTGAGCGCCACCGTGTCGAGCCCGTTGATACGCGCCGCGTAGCGGAGCACCACGCTGTCGAACCAGCCGCAGCGGCGCGGTCGGCCGGTCGTCGCGCCGTACTCGTTGCCGCGCGCGCGGATCGCTTCGGCGATGGGGCCCGTCAACTCCGTCGGGAACGGCCCGCCGCCGACCCGTGTCGTGTAGGCCTTGGCGACGCCGAGGACGCCGTGGATCCGCGTGGGCGGCACGCCCGTGCCCGTCACGGCGCCGCCCGCCGTGGTCGAGGACGACGTGACGTACGGGTACGTGCCGTGATCGAGGTCGAGCATGGTGGCCTGCGCGCCCTCGAAGAGGACGGAGTAGCCGCTGTCGATCCACCGCGACAGGAGGAGCGCGGTGTCGGTGATGTACGGCGCGAGCCAGCCCGCGTAACGGAGATACGAGTTGAGGATCTCCCCGACGCTGAAGGTCGGCGCGTCGTAGATCTCGCGCAGGAGCCGGTTCTTCTGCGCCATGTTCGCCTCGAGCTTCTCGCGGAAGAGGCGCTCGTCGAGCAGGTCCGCCATCCGGATGCCCACGCGCGCGGCCTTGTCGGCGTACGCGGGACCCACCCCCTTGCCCGTGGTCCCGATACGCCGGGCGCCGAGCTTCGCCTCGGAGGCGCGGTCGAGCGCCGGGTGGTAGGGCATGATCACGTGCGCGTTCTTCGAGATGAAGAGGTTGCTGTCGAGCGTCACGCCCCGCCGCACGAGCGACTCCATCTCCTCGATGAGCGAGCCGGGATCCACGACCACGCCGCAGCCGATGACACAGCGGCAGCCCGGGTGCAGGACACCCGACGGGATCGAGTGGAGCACGTACTTCTCGCGGCCGACGACGACGGTGTGGCCCGCATTGTTGCCGCCCGAGTAGCGGACGACGACGTTGACGTGCGGGGTGATGACGTCGACGACCTTGCCCTTCCCCTCGTCGCCCCACTGCGTGCCGACGACGACGATGTTAGGCATCGCGCGCGCCCCCCAGCCCCGGGAAGTGCCGCTCGGGCGCGTCGAGGACCTCGGCGACCTTCAGCGCGCGCTCGCGGCCCGCACGGAGGTCCAGCACGAGCACCTCCCCCTCGGCGGTGCGCGGGCTGCCGACGACGAGAGCCCAGCGGACACGCTGCGCGCGGGCGTAGGCGACCGACTCCTCGAGCCCCCGGCTGATGATGTCGCGCGCGACCGAGGCGCCGAGGTCGCGGAGCCGACGCGCGAGACTGAGGGCCGCGGTCTTTTCGGGGGTGAAGTCGATGATGAAGAAGTCGGGGCCGGGCAGCTCGACCGCGACGCCCTGCGCCTCCATCACGGCGAGGGCGCGCGCGATGTCGAAGGCGAAGCCGACCGCCGGGCAGTCGTAGCCGAACCGCGCGAGCATGTGATCGTAGCGTCCCCCGCCCGCCACCGACGCGCCGAAGCCCGCCACGTAGGCCTCGAAGTAGAGCCCCGAGTAGTAGTCGAAGCCACGCACCTCGCCCAGGTCCAGCAGTACCGCGTCCGCGAGACCGTAGATCTTCAGCAGGCGGTAGACCTCGGCGAGGTTGGCGAGGGCGCGCGCCGAGCGATCGTTGCGGACGAGACCCGCGGCGCGCTCCAGCACGGTCTCGTGGCCGAAGAGCGTCGGCAGCGCCAGCAGCGCCTCGGCGGCCGCCGGCGCCGGCCGCAACGCGGCGACGAGCCGCTCGACCGTCGAGGCGTCCTTCCGCGCGAGCGCCTGCCGGCTCTCGCGCGCGCGCCCC
>Ga0137380_10000996_pt1 | contig 22368 bp, 18 predicted proteins | sample SagtaG_17_FD_104809 | JGI IMG/M metagenome (GOLD analysis project Ga0137380, IMG submission 104809) | Vadose zone soil microbial communities from Sagehorn Ranch, Mendocino, California, USA - Sage2_L_100_16 metaG | ecosystem: Environmental > Terrestrial > Soil > Vadose zone | place: USA...
GGCACCGGCGCGGTGCTCGCCGGGCTGGCCGGCGACATGAGCCTCACCGGCGTCGACCGGTCGCCGGAGATGCTCGCCGCCGCCGCGGCGCGGAACCTCGCCGGGGTGCGCCTGGTGGAGGCGGACATCACCGAGTTCTCCCTCGATGCCCGGTTCGACGTGGTGATCTGCGTCTTCGACACGCTCAACCACCTGCGCCCGTTCGGCTCCTGGCAGGCGATGTTCGGCCAGGTGGACGCGCATCTCGCCGAGCGCGGCCTGTTCGTCTTCGACGTCAATACCCTGGGCAGGCTGCGCCGCCTCGGGCAGGCCCCCGGCTATGTCGAGGACTTCGGCCCGCACACGCTGATCATGGACGTGACGGCGGGCGAGGATGGCCTGTCCCTCTGGGATGTGCGGATCTTCGAGCGGATCGAGGGCGAGACGTTCCGGCTGCATCACGAGCGGATCCCGGAACTCGGCGTGCCCCTCGCCACGATCCACGAGGCACTCACGCCCCGGTTCGAACTGCTGGAGGCGACGGACACCGACGGCCGCCCCGCGAACGACGAGTCCAACCGGGCGTACTTCGTCTACCGGCACCGTGCTTGCGGCGGGGGCGGTCAGGGTGGCTAGCCCACGGCACGGCACGGCACCGTCCGAAGTGCCCGCCGATGAGCACACCGAGCGGGCCGCGCGGACCTACGGCGCCGCCGCGGATCACTACTCCCTGCCCTCGCTGAGTTTCTGGGACCGGTTCGGCGCGGCAACGGTCGCACGGCTGCCGCTGGCCCCCGGTCACCGCGTGCTCGACGTGTGCTGCGGCGCCGGGGCGTCCGCGCTCCCCGCCGCCCGTGCCGTCGGCGCGGCCGGGCAGGTGCTCGGTATCGACGTGGCCGCGCCGCTGCTGGAGCCGGCCAGGGCCAGGGCGGCGGGCGAGGGCCTGGCCCACATCGAGTTCCGCCAGGGCGACGCGACCCGGACCCGGTTGCCGGACGGCAGCTTCGACGCCGTGGTGTGCGTGTTCGGCGTTTCTTCGCCAGGGACATGGCGGCGTTCGCCACGGAGCTGTGGCGGCTGGTCCGGCCCGGCGGCGTGCTGGCGATCACCACCTGGGGGCCTGGCCTGTTCGAGCCCGCGAACAGCCATTTCTGGGAGGCCGTGGGTGCGGTGGCGCCGTCGCTGTACAAGGCGTTCAACCCGTGGGACGAGATCACCAGCACGGCGGCACTCGCCGGGCTGCTCGCCCGGGCCGGCGCGGCCCAGCCGGCCGTGGTGGCCGTTCCCGGCCAGCATCACCTTGACCACCCGGACCAGTTCTGGGACATCGTGCTCGGGTCGGGGTACCGCGGCACCGTGGACGCCCTGGACACCGAACAGCGGGACGGCGTGCGGCAGCGCCTGCTGGCCGGGCTGCGGGCGACCGGGGTGACCACACTGCGGACCGACGTGGTCTTCGGGACGGCGGAACGGCCCCGATAACTCCGGCCCGCCGCCGGCTCAGGAGGGAAGGCACCCCCATGACGGGCTACCTGTTCCGGCCCCCGGCGAGCACGCCCGAGTCACGAGCGGGACGGCCGCCGCGGCCGCGCACCGAGAAGCTGCCGGGGATGCTGATCGACCGGGACATGGCCGTGGAGGTGGCCCCGGGGGAGCCCATCTACGTCGACGTCTACCGCCCGGACTCGCAGGTCCCCGCGGCACCGCGGTCCAGGAAACTATTGGCGACGACGACAACGCAGCGAGGCCCCACCCGCCTCCCCATCCCCCTTCACGGTGGACGCGCAGCAGGCTGAATGATCTATGGGGCATGCCCTAGGGCCCCGGAAAGCTGGAGCCCGAGCGCGGCCAGCTTGGCCGGATCGGCGATGACGTGCACCGACTCGATGAGGTCGCCGCGCATGCCGAGCACGAGCACGCCGGCCAGGCCGCGGTCGCGGAACCCGAGCAGGGCCGGCTGCCCGGCCAGCGGCTGGGAGACCAGCGTGGCCGGGCCCCAGAACCGCAGCAGGTTCCTGGCCACCTGGGCGGCGCCGTGCTCCACGCCGCGCACCGGGCCGCCGGGCCCGAGGTCGATGTCCCCCCACGCGTCCGGTGCCAGCACCGCGAGCAGGCCGTCGAGGTCACCGTTGGCACAGGCGGCGATGAACTTCTCGGTGACCGCGCGGTGCTCGGCGGAGGCCACGTCGAACCGGGCACCGGGCTGGCCCTCGGCGACCTTCTGCCGGGCCCGCTTGGCGAGCTGGCGGCAGGCCGGTGCGGTCCGGCCCACCGTCTGCGCGACCGCGGGGAACGGCATGCCGAAGATGTCGTGCAGCACGAACACGACGCGCTCGGCCGGGCTGAGCCGCTGCAACACGACGAGCAGCGCCAGGCTGACGCTGTCGTCCAGGGTGACCCGGTCGGCGGGGTTGGCCAGGGCGCCCTGCGCGGGCGGCGCGACGAACTCGATCCCGGCGGAGTCGTGCGGCCGCTCCCGGCGGGAGCGGGCCGAGCGGATCCGGTCCAGGCACAGGCGGCTGGTCACCACGATCAGCCAGCCGCGCTCGTCGTCGATCTCGCCGATGCCGGCGCCGAGCAGCCGGGTGAACGCATCCTGCACGGCGTCCTCGGCGGCGCCGATGTCGCCGAGCATCCGGAACGCGAGGTCGATCAGGTACGGGCGATGGTCCCGGTACGCCTGGACGATCTTCGCGCCATCCTTGCTCTCGCTCATCCCGGTCCTTCCCTGGCCGCGGGCCCCGGGCCGGGGCTCTGCCGGTGAGGACGAACCTGCCGTGCGGATTGTGACATGGCCAGGTCACGGCGCCGGCCGGCGTCGTGTGTCACGTTTCCGGCCGCTGCCCCGTCCTTCCCGGTGACCTCGCACAGACCGGGTGCCGCGGCCCCGGCAGGACAGGAGAGCCATGACCCGCATACCCAGCCACAGCGTGGCCGACGCCCCGGACGCTTCCCGGTCGCTGCTGGAAGAGATGATCCAGTTCTCGCCCACCGGGCGGCCGCTCAACATGCATGCCCAGATGGCCCACTCACCGGCCGTCCTCGAGGCCTATGTCGCGCTCCGCCGGGCGGCGGCACACCTGGGCACCCTGGACCAGCGGGTCCGGTCCGCGCTCATGCTCACCTCGGCCGCGGTCGCGGGAAACGACTACGCGGTCGCCGTGCTCTCGATGCTCGCCCTCCGGTCGGGGTGGGACCAGGCGCAGGCGGACGCCCTGCGGGCGGGCCGGGACACCGGCGACGCCACGGTCGATGCCCTGGTCAGCATGGTGCGCACGGCGGCGGCCGGGCAGGGGCGGGTCAGTGACGCGGGCTGGGCGGCCGCGGTGGCCGCGGGCTGGACCGACGAGCAGCTCGCCGAGGCCTTCGCCCCGCTCGGGCTGGCCGTCTTCACCGCCTACTTCCTCAACTACGCGGCCACCGAGCTGGACCTCCCGGCGGGGCGGTGAGGCGTGGAACTTGTCCAGGCCCGGCTGGTCACCGACGACGTGGCCGGGCTGGCCGCGTTCTACGCGGGGCTGGTCGGGGCGGCGGTGCCGTTGAACGAGTACTACGTCGAGGTCCCCGCCGGGCCGATGTCGGTCGGCTTCTCCAAGCGGCGCTTCACCGAGTACTGCGAACAGGCCACGGCATGCCCGGGCCGGGCGCGGCCGTCGCGCGAGATGATCCTCGACTTCACGGTGGGTGACGTGGACGCGGAGTACCGGCGGATCGCGGCGCTCGGTGTGGACTGGGTGCTGCCGCCGGCCACGCAGCCGTGGGGCAGCCGGTCCATGATCTTCAATGACCCCGAGGGCAATCTCATCAACGTGTTCTCCCGGCCCTGAGCCGCCGGCTCCCGCGGCCCGGCCCTGGCTAGAGGCCGACCGCGGGCCGCGCCAGCCGCGGCACGGCGGCCATCAGCCGGGCGGTGTACTCGCTGGCCGGGCTGGCCAGGACCTGCCTGGCGGGCCCCGCCTCGACGATCCGGCCGTGCCGCAGCACGACCGCGGACTGGGCGACGCTGCGCACCAGCGCGAGGTTGTGCGTGATGAAGATCATGGCGAGGTGACGGCGGGCCGTCACGGTGCGGAGCAACTCCACGATGACCGCCTGCACCGAGACGTCCAGCGCCGAGGTGACCTCGTCGCACACCAGCAGGTCCGGCTCGACCACCAGGGCGCGGGCGATCGCGACCCGCTGCCGTTCCCCGCCGGAGAGCTGGTCGGGGTAGCGGCCGAGGAAGGCGCTGCCCAGCGACACGTCGTCGAGCGCGCCGACCACACGGCCGGTCTGCTCGGCGCGGGACAGGCCAAGGAAACGCTGCAGCGGCTCGGCCACGATCTGGCCGACCGTCTTCCTGGGGTTGAGTGAGGTGTAGGGGTTCTGGAAGACGCACTGGACCTGCTTCAGCGCCAGCTTGGGGCGATCCCTGGCGCGCGGCGCCAGCGGGACGCCGTACAGGCTGATCTCGCCGGTCCAGGTCCGGTGCAGCCCGATGATGCAGCGGGCCAGCGTGGTCTTGCCGGAGCCGGACTCGCCGACGATCGCGACGCAGGAACCGCCGGGCACGTCCAGGTCGATGGCCGACAGCACCGGCGTGCCGCCGTAGCTCGCGGAAACGCCGCGCAGCGACAGCACCGCCGGCTCCGGCGGGCCCGCGGCCATCGCCGCGGGCGGGGGCCGCTCCTGCGGCCCGGCCGCGGTCTCCGCCGCCCGCCAGCAGCGCACCGTGCGGCCCGCGAGCAGGACCGGCCCGGGCTCGCGGTCCCGGCATTCGTCGAGTGCCAGGTCACAGCGGGGGGCGAAGGTGCAGCCGGGGCCGCGGTGCCCGGGCGCCGGCTGCTGCCCGGGTATCCCGGTGAGCCGCCCGGTCCCGTCCGGGCTGGGCACCGAGGCGAGCAGCCCCCGGGTGTAGGGGTGCAGCGGCCGGGAGAACAGCAGCGGCGCGGGCCCGGCCTCCACGATGCGGCCCGCGTACATGACGGCCACCTCGGCCACCAGCTCGCTGACCACCGCCAAGTCGTGGCTGACGTAGACCGCCGCCACCCCGTAACTGCGGCACAGGCTGCGCATGGTGTCCAGGATGTGCCGCTGGGTGGAGACGTCCAGGCCGGTGGTCGGCTCGTCAAGCACGATCAGCGCGGGGCGGCAGGCGAAGGCCATGGCCAGCCCGACCCGCTGCTGCTGGCCGCCGGAGAGCTGATGCGGGTAGCGCCGCAGCAGGTGCGGCGTCGCGTCCAGGCGTGCCTCGCGCAGGACCTCGCCGATCCGGGCCTCGGGGTCGCCCACCGCCCCGGGGTGCACCCGCAGCGCCTCGCGGAGCTGGTAGCCGATCCGCAGCGCCGGGTTCAGCGCCGCCGCCGGGTCCTGCGGCACGTAGCTGACCCTGGCCCCGCGCAGCCGGCGCAACTGGGCGGGCCGCAGCCGCAGCAGGTCCGTTCCGTCCAGGCGGATCTCGCCGCCGGTCACGGACAGGCCGCGCCTGGTGTGGCCGAGCAGGGCGAGGGCGACCGTGGTCTTCCCGGAACCGGACTCACCGACCAGGCCGAGCACGTCACCGGGCGGCACCGCGAAGCTGACGTCGCTGACCACCGCGGGCCCGCGGCGGCCGCCGCGGATCTCCAGGTCGCGCACCTCCAGCCGGGCCTGCTCGGCGGGCCGGCCGCGCGGCTCGCCGGCGATCACGGCCCGGGCCTCGTCGGCGCTCACGTCTTCCTGCTCTCGGCCAGGCCCAGGTCGTCCACCAGGGCGGCCTCCTCCGGCCTGCGGTCCACGCCGAGCGCCACCCGGCCGATCGCGTCGGTGAACAGGTTCGTGCCGATGGTGAGCAGGGCGATCAGCGCGGCCGGGACGATCACCGCCCAGGGATTCAGCGGGAGCCCGGTGCGGTTCTCGTTGATCATCGTCCCCCAGTTGGGCGCCGGCGGCGGCTGGCCGAAGCCGAGGAACGCCAGCCCGGACATGATGATGATCGAGTAGGTGAGCCGCAGGCCCGCCTCCACCATCAGCGGGGTGCTCAGGCTGGGCAGGATTTCCTTGACCATCACCGCGGCCGGCCGCATCCCCTGGAGTTCGGCCACCTTGACGAAGTCCCGCTCGGAGATGTCGAGGGCGGCCGACCGCAGCACCCGGGCGACGGCGGGCGCATGGGTCAGGCCCACGGCAAGCACGATCAGCCACAGCCTGGGCCCGAGGATGCTGAGCAGCAGCAGGGCGAACACGAGCTGGGGGAACGCCAGGATCACGTCCACCGTCCGCATGATCAGCCCGTCGGTGCGCCCGCGCAGGTACGCGGCGCTGACCCCGGCCGCCGCTCCGGCCGCGATCCCGATCGCCGTCGCGGTCACGGCCATCAGCAGCAACAGCCACCCGCCGGCCAGCACCCGGGACAGGACGTCGCGGCCGAGGAAGTCGCCGCCGAGCGGGAACGTGCCGGAAGGCTTGCCGAACGTCAGCGTCACCAGCGCCTCCGGCGGGTACGGCGCCACCAGAGGGCCGACGGCCGCGATCAGCACGACCAGGCCGGCCAGCACCAGCCCGGCCGCGCCCCGCAGGGTGCGCGCCGCCGGGCCGAGCACGGCCAGCCACTGGTGCCGGCGGATCCGCTCCGGCCGCGGTCCCGCGGTGCGCGGGGCAGCAGCGCTCATGCCTCTCCCGGCCTCCGCTCTTACCTGGGGATCCTGTGCCGCGGCGTGGCCAGCAGCGCGATCACGTCGGTGACGATGTTCATCAGCACGTAGAACGCGGCGAGCACCACGACGATGAGCTGGATGACCGGGATATCCCGGTTGTCCACGGCATAGACCAGGCCCTGGCCGATACCGGGGAAGGCGAAGACGTACTCGACGATGACCACGCCGCCGGCCAGGTAAAGGAAGTTGAGGCCGATGACCTGGACGGTGGGCGCGGTGGCGTTGGGCAGCGCGTGCACGAGCACGATCCGCCACCTCGGCACGCCCTTCAGCCGGGCCATCTCCACGTAGTCGGACTCCAGGGCCTCGATCATCGCGGCCCGCATCATCCGCTGTATGTACGGCACGATCACGATGACCAGAGTGGCCACCGGCAGGATCAGCAACTGCGGGGCGTCCCAGGCGTAGCTGCCCGGCGGCAGCAGGGACACCGCGGGCAGCAGGTGCGTGACCACGGTCGAGAACAGGATGACCAGGCCGATGGCGACCACGAACTCCGGCAGCGACGTCACCGCCAGGGCGGCGACCGAGGTGACGTGGTCGAACCAGCCGTCCTTGCGCAGCGCGGCCAGGGCCCCGAGCGCGACGCCGATCACCGTGCCGATCACGCCGGCGACCAGCATCAGCACGGCCGAGTTGATCAGCCTGGGCTGGACGTAGCCCCAGACCGGCTGCCCGTTGACCAGGGAGTGGCCGAGGCGGCCGGTGAACAGGCCGGAGAACCAGATCCAGTACTGGTCGGCCAGCCCCCGGTTGAGGTGCAGGGCCGCCTCCAGGCGGTGCAGCGCCACCGGGTTGGCCGCGGCGTTGCGCCCGAGGACCGCGTTGGCCGCGTTGCCGGGCAGCACCTCGGTGGCCGCGAAGACCAGCATGGAGACGACTAATAAGGTGAACACCCCGACGGCGGCCCGCCGGCCGAGCAGCGACACGGCCGGATGAGCCTGCCTGGCCGCCCGGTGCGTCCCGCCGGCCCTCGGCCCCGCCGCCGCTCCGCCGGGTTCCGGGCGCAGAGCCGCATCGGCACCTGCCATGTTGCCGATACCTCCCGCCAGCGCGAGCGGTGGAGTCCGCGAGCGCCCGTCCCGTCGTCGGCCCCCTGCCCTCATCGTGCCCGACGGGCCCGGGGCGGGGCTGGCAACCTGGTGGATTAGTCCGATTTCTAGCGTAACCAGGCGACTACGCCCCGGACAATGACCAGGCCCGCGCCCGGGAGGCCGGCATTTGCCCGAAACGACCCATATCCGGCCCAGGCCAGCGCTAGTCTCCTCGACGTGGAAGGCGATTACCGCGCTCACGCCGTGACCAGTGCGGCCAGTGCAGCCTGGAACGGCCGCATCGCCGCATCCTTATCTGGCTCTCGCCCTACCCGGTTACCTGGGCATCCATCCCGTTTCCTGGCACCTGCGGGGCTCTTCGCCGCGGGTGCCCGGCCCCACTCGGATTCGGAGGTAACCGGCCGGTGAAAGCCGCGGCGTTCTACGAATACGGGCCCGCCGACGCGATGCAGTACGCGGACTTACCCGACCCCGGCATCGGCCCGGCGGACGTCCTGATCCGGGTGCAGGCCTGCGGCGTCAACCACTCCGACCTGGATTCCCGCGCCGGGACCTCGCGGTGGCCGTTCGAGCTGCCGATGGTCCTCGGTGCCGAGTTCACCGGGACGGTGGCCGAGGCCGGGCGCGAGGTGCGGCACGTCCGCACCGGGGATCTGGTCACCGCGTTACAGCAGTACAACTGCGGCCGCTGCGCACAGTGCGCCATGTGGCGGCCGGACCTCTGCGCTGCCTTCGAGGTATTCGGCACCACCCGCTGGGGCGGGTACGGCGAGCTTGTCCGCGCGCCGGCCCGGGTGGTGGTCCCCCTCGACCCGCAGGACGACCCGTTCGCCGTGGCCGCCGGGCAGTGCGTCGTCAGCACCGCGTGGCACATGGCGAACCGGCTGGCGCTGGTGCGGCCGGGTGACCTGGTGCTGGTCCCGTCGGCCTCGGGCGGGGTGGCCGGTGCGCTCGTCCAGTGCGCGAAGCTGGCCGGCGCCACGGTGATCGCCACGGTCGGCTCGGCAGGCAAGGCCGAGCGGGTGTCCGCGCTCGGCGCGGACTCGGTCGTGGTCCGCGGCGACGGTGACATCGCCACGGAGCTGATGGACGCCGCCGGCGGCCAGCGCTTCGACGTGGTGCTCGACACCGTGGGCGGCGAGCTGTTCGAGGCCCACCTGTCGGTGTTACGCGAGGAAGGCACGCTGGTCACCTGCGGCGCGCACGCCGGCGAGGTGGTACCGCTCGACCTGATACCGCTGTTCCGCAACGGCTGGCGGATCGTCGGGTTCCGGCTGGCGCCGCCCGACGATCTCGCGGCCTCGCTGGAGCTCATCCGGCGCGGCGCGGTCAAGGTGCCCATCGCCGCCACGTTCCCGGTCAGCGACGCCGCCGAGGCCCACCGTTTCCTGGAGCGCCGCCAGCACGTCGGGAAGGTGCTCCTTGTCGCGCAGTGAGCCGGCCCGCCTGGCCGGCGGGCCCGAGACAACCAGACAGTCACCGCCCGGTAACGGGCTGACGCAACTACCGGCCTTGTGAGACTATGGCCGCGTTATCCGACATGCCGTTTTTCCGGGGAATCGGCACCCCGATACCGCGCGGGACGGGCGCAAATATGAGCATGCCCCTGGCCGCCGGCTCGCATCGATAGGAAGAACATCGTGGAGGTAAGCCCCGTGGATCGATCGGATCAAGACAGCACGCCGCGGCTGGCAGCAGGATTGGGACGGCGCCAATTCCTGCGCGGTATTGCCGCCACCGGCGCCGTGGCGGGTGCGGGGAGCTTACTCGCCGCGTGCGGCGGCAGCGGTAGTTCGGACGCTTCGAAGACCGTCTCTCAGGCCAGCCACTCGTTAAGGCGCGGCGGCAACCTCAAGCTGGGCCTCACCGGCGGCTCAAGCTCGGACACCCTCGACCCCCACAAGAGCCTGACCTACCTGGACACCGCCCGCCTCCAGTCGCTCTACCAGCCCCTGGCCCAGCTCAACGCCCAGGCAAAGGTCGAGTACGTGCTGGCCGAGTCGATCACCCCGCACGGGTCGCTGTCCAACTGGATCATCCGGCTGCGGCCGGGCGTGACGTTCCACGACGGTAAGGACCTCACCGCCGACGACGTCATCTTCACGTTCCAGCGGGTCTACAACAACGACTTCACCGGGAAGTTCGGCCTCGGCCCGATCGACCTCAAGAACACCAAGGCGGTCGACAAGCTCACCGTCCAGGTGAAGATGACCAAGCCGTTCTCCAGCTTCGCCGAGCAGCTCGCCGCCTTCTGGTACAGCCTGTACATCGCGCCGGCGGGCTTCAACCCGGCGAAGCCGGTCGGCACCGGGCCGTTCGTCTTCCAGAGCTTCACGCCGGGCCAGCGCAGCGTGTTCACCCGCAACCCGCACTACTGGAAGCCGGGGCTGCCCTACGTGAACACCCTGACCATCATCGACTTCAGCGACAACACCACCCTGCAGGACGCGCTGTCCACGGGCGTCATTCACGGCGCGGGCGCGCTGGACGGGCCGCAGGTCGCCTCGCTGGCCACCACCAGCGGCATCAAGACGGTCGTGTCGCACTCGGGCGAGATCGTCCCGTTCACCATGCGGGTCGACCAGGCGCCGTTCAACGACGTCAACGTCCGCCAGGCGATGCGCCTGCTCGTGGACCGCCCGCAGCTGATCGACTCGGCGCTGGACAGCTACGGGGTGGTCGCCAACGACGTCTTCTCCCCCTACGACCCCGACTTCGACCGCTCGCTGGCCCGCGCCTCCCAGGGCGACATCCCGCATGCCAAGTTCCTGCTGAAGAAGGCGGGCCAGGAGGGCCTGACCGTGCAGCTCACCACCTCAGCGGTGGCCACCGGCACGGTGGCGATGGCGACCGTGCTGGCCGCCCAGGCCAAGGCGGCAGGCGTCACGATCAACCTGAACAACGTCCCGCCGGGCACCTTCTTCGGGCCCAACTACCTGAAGTGGCCCTTCTCGCAGGACTACTACAACTACTACCCCTACCTCTCGCAGGTGGCCGAGTCGATGCTCCTCGGCTCGCCCTACAACGAGACGCACACCGACAATCCGCAGTACACCAGCCTCTACGACCAGGCGAACTCGACGGCCAGCCCGTCGCTGCGCAAGGAGCTCCTCTACGAGATGCAGCGGTTCGACTTCACCGAGGGCGGCTACATCATCCCGGCCTTCATCGACGTCCTGGACGCCTACAGCGCCAAGATCACCGGGTACACCGCGGGGAAGGTCGGCCAGCCGCTGTCCAACTTCGACTTCGAGCACTTCGCGTTCCTCGGCTAGGCCCGCACGCGAAGAAGGCCCGGCCCGGACGGCGATGCGCCGTCCGGGCCAGGCCTTTCCCGGCCCGCCGCTTGTTATGGCAGCAGCAGGTTCCGCACGGACAGGGTCGTTCTGATCATCCCCGTGCCGTACATGAGGTCGGCCACCCGCTGGACCTGCCCGACGCTGAGGAATGTCGGGTACTGCCCGATCGTGACGAGGGACGCTTCCCGCGAGGACATTTCCGGCAGCGTGCGCAGCACCGACTGGACGGTACCTGGCTGCGCCGCGCTGGCCTTGGCCTCGTCGAGCGCGGCGCGGAAGGCCCGCATGGCGGTGGTGTTGCCGCGCGCGTAGCTGGCCGTGGTGAAGTATCCGGACAGCGGCAGGCCGGCGGTGACGCCGCTGCACGCGTCCAGTAACTCGATGGCCCCGAGCTGGGTCTCCGCCTGCAGGATGTACGGCTCCGTGGCCACGATCGCGCTGACCGTGTGATCGCGCAGCGCACCGATCATGCTGCTCGGCGCCATGGTGTCCCACACCACGCTGGACGGGCTGACGCCGTCGTTCTGTAAGGCGGACTCGGTCGCCAGCGTCTCGATGTTGTAGGGCGCGGACGCGGAGAAGGGGGCAAGTTCCCGCGGTGGCGTGGCGACGGCCTTGCCCTGCAGGTCCTGCGGGATCCGCACCGACGAGCCGGGGAGGGTGAGCACTTCGATCAGGCCCGGTGTCGCGTCGTAGCCGTCCGCGATCAACCGTAACTGCGCCCGGCGCGCGTGGGCCTGCATGTAGAGCAGCCCGGAGTAGTCGCCGCTGACGACCTCCGCCTGGCCGCTGTTCAGTGCCCCGTACGCCTGCTGAAGGGTCTGGTAGGTCTGCACCGTCACGGTCAGCCCGTGCTGGGCGAACAGCCCGTCCTTGACGCCTACCTGCAGTGGGGCGTTCTCGAATCCGGGGACGACGGCCACGGTGATCTGCTGGCCGCCGCCCTGCGCCTGGCTCGCATCCTGGCCGGACGAGGTGCCCATCCCGGGGACGTGGCAGCCCGTCGCGAATAACACCAGCCAGGCCGATGCCAGGGTCATGCCCGCCCGGCGCGCCATCCGGCGCGGCCCGGTACGGGGTCTAGCCGCAACAAGGCCCAAGGAAGCTCCTCCATTTTCTCCGTGCGTACTGGTCCCGGATCCCGGAATTCCTAAGAAACCTAGTAATGCCGGGGCGCTCCGTTGGTGCATACGCTAGACGTTCGGCCGGTGCCGCGTGCCCGGTCGATAAGACTCGTATGCCCTAATCGCCCATTTAGCACCGGTAATACCATCTCGTCGCCAAAAGTATCTTTAGATAACAGTGGTAACACTTGATGTGGGTGACGTGCCCAGGCGTTAGAGTGAGCGCCAGACTCTGCTGAGACGGCCGCGCGGAATGGCCGACCGAGAGGGTCGGTGTTCGAAGGTCCGTGCGGCATCCGCGGCTCAGTGGACGCCTGCCGTTCCCCAGGTGAGAGGTGCAACACTGTGCGGTCCAGGCGAGAGATAACGGGCAGCCCGGCCCGTGACGCGCTGCTGCGGTCACCGGCGCAGGTACCCACGGCATCCTTAGAGGCACCCGCAAGCCGGGGCCAGTCTCCCAACGGCGCGGCCACCAAGGGCTCGGCGCCCCGCGACGGCGGTTCCCCTGCCAGCCCGCGCCCGGTCCCCCTCGCCGGGCGACGGTCGTTACAGAACGGGCTGAAGAACTGGCGGGTGCGGTCCCGCCTGCTGCTCCTGGTGGTCTTACCGACGTTATCCGCGGTGATCTTAGGCGGCTTCGCCGTGGCCGCCTCCGCCCGCAGCGCCGCGGCGTATCAGCGGGTGGAGCAGTTCTCCGGGCTGGGCGGCGAGATCACCGGCCTGGTCCAGGCGCTGCAGGCCGAGCGTGAGGACACCATCAGGTACATCACGATGGGCCCGGCCGCGGGCGGCCGCGGCGCACCGCACGCGGGGTCCACGCCCGAACTGGCCGTCCTCGCCCAGGATTACCGCGCCACCAACGGGCTCGCGGCCACGGTGCGGGCCCAGGCCGGCAACATCGGCAGCTCCTACCCCGTGGTGGCACGGCAGGAGGCCCAGGGGGCGATCACCGCGATCAACGGGATCGGCGCCCTGCGCAGCGCCGCGACCAGCACCCAGATCCCGTCCTTAGCGGTGATCCAGCAGTACGCCGGCACGATCAACCAGTTGCTCGCGCTCGAGGACGAAATCGCCACGGGCGGCAACGACGCCGCGCTCGCCGACACCGTCCGGGTCGTGGGCCTCATCTCCGGCATGAAGGAGCAGGTGTCGCGGGAGCAGGCGATCCTCACCTCGGCCCTGACACCTGACCTGGTGGGCGCGAGCCAGTTCCAGCCCGGCCAGCTCTCCGCGCTCAACGCCGCGCAGGCGGAGCAGCAGGCCGACGCGGCGCAGTTCGGCCTCGCCGCCACCGGCGGCCAGCGGCAGCTCTACGTGAGCACGCTGTCCTCGGCCCAGGCCGACCGGGCACAGGCGCAGATCCAGCAGGCGATCACCCTCGCGCTCAGCGGCGGCTCCTCGGCGCAGAACCCCGCCTACACCAACGCGGCCAACGGATCCGCGTACCTGGTGTCCGGCCTCCGCGCGGTGGAGCAGGGGTTCATGTCCTCGATCATCGGCCAGAGCGCCTCGCAGCGGGACAAGGCGATCAGGTCGGCGCTCATCGACAGCGCCGCGGTGATGCTGGTGCTCGCGCTGGCGCTGTTCTTCACCACGGCCGTGGGGCGGTCCATGACCCGTCCGCTGCGCCGGCTGCGCACCGGCGCGCTCGACGTGGCCGGCGTGCGGCTGCCGGAGACGGTGCGCCGGATGACCAAGGGCGACGTCACGGACGCGCCGCTGGAGGTGGATCCGATCGACGTGGATTCCACCGACGAGATCGGCGAGGTGGCGCGGGCCTTCGACCAGGTGCACCGCGAGGCGGTGCGGCTGGCGGCCAACGAGGCGGCGTTACGCGGCAACGTCAACGCGATGTTCGTCAACCTGTCGCGCCGGTCGCAGTCGCTGGTGGAACGGCAGATCCGGCTGATCGACGACCTGGAGCAGGGCGAGCAGGATCCGGACCGGCTCGCGAACCTGTTCCAGATGGACCACCTGGCCACCCGGATGCGCCGCAACTCGGAGAACCTGCTGGTGCTGGCGGGCCACGAGCTGTCCAGGCAGCGCACGGAGCCGGTGGCGCTGGTCGACGTGCTCCGCGCGGCGGTCTCCGAGATCGAGCAGTACGAGCGGGTGATCCCGAACATCCAGCCGGGTATCTCGGTCCGCGGGCAGACGGTCAACGACGTGGTTCACCTGCTGTCCGAGCTGGCCGAGAACGCGACCACGTTCTCGCCCGCGGACACCCCGGTGAACGTGTCCGGTCACCTGCTCAACAGCGGCGGCGCGCTGCTCGACATCACCGACCGTGGCGTCGGGATGGACGCCGACGAGATGGCCCACGCGAACTGGCGGCTGGACAACCCGCCGGTGGTGGATGTCGCGGTGTCGCGGCGGATGGGCCTGTTCGTGGTCGCCCGGCTGGCCGCCCGGCACGGCATCCGGGTCCGGTTGCGGCCGGCGTCCATGGGCGGCCTGACCGCCCTGGTCTGGCTCCCCGACGAAGTGATCACGCGCGAGGCCTTCCCGTCGACCCTCGGCTTCCGCCGGTTCCAGTCGCCGGGGAACGGAACCACCGAACCGCCGGGCGGCCCGCCCGCCGATGAGCCGGGCGGCCGCGGCGCCGCCGCGCGCGCGGTGGCGGCCGCGCGGATGGCCAGGTTCGAGCCGTCCAAGCCCGGCCCGGATGAGGCGCCCACGGATCCCGGGGGCATCCCGGACGGGAGCCAGCTCGCCGCGGCGCCGACGGCCGAGGTGATAGCGCCGGGGCCGGCGACCGGCACCGGCGTGGGTTACCCGGCGGACGGCGGTTACGGCACGAGCGGCACCCTGGACGGCGGTCTCGACCTCGGCGGCCTCGCGGCCAACGGCGGCCTCGGGGCCAACGGCACCCCCGGCGCCAACGGCACGACGGGAGCCAACGGCACCCTCGGCGCCAACGGAGTCGGGCCGGCCGCGAACGGCGAGGCCGCCACGGCGCCGCCGGGCGTGATCGTGCCGCCTCCGGCGACCGTCCCCGAGGAGAACCGGCTGCCCATCTTCGAGTCGGTCGAGTCCGACTGGTTCCGCCGCGGCCGGCAGGGCGCCGATTGGACCACCAAGGTGTCGGGCACGGCCGAGGCCCCGGTTCCCGCGTCGGCCGGCTGGTCGTCACCAGCGGACGAGGGGTGGCAGGCCGCGGAGGTGGCACAGGCGCCGGTGTCCTCCGGCACCACCAGGGCGGGCCTGCCCAAGCGGGTGCCGAGGGCGAACCTGGTGCCCGGCGGCGTCACCACGCCGACGGCGCCAGCGCCCGCACCGCGGTCCGCGACCCAGGCCAGGCAGCGCCTGGCGAGCTTCCAGCAGGGCATCAGGGACGGCCGGGCGGCCGCGCCCGGCGATGACGGCTACCAACCGGACGAGCCAGGAAGGGAGGAGAGCGCGTGAGCCCGGTAACGTCCTCGGCGCAGGACCTGAACTGGCTGATCACGAACTTCGTCGAGCGGGTGCCGGCGGTGGCCCATGCGATCGTCGTGTCCGCCGACGGGCTGCCGCTGGCCTTCTCCGAAGGGTTCCCGCCGGACCGGGCGGACCAGCTCGCCGCGGTCGCCTCGGGGCTGGCCAGCCTGACCCAGGGCGCGGCCCGGGTGTTCGAGGCGGGCACCGTGCTGCAGACGGTCGTCGAGATGGAGGGCGGGGTGTTGCTGGTGATGGCCATCAGCAACGGCTCCAGCCTGGCCGTGCTCGCGGCGTCCGACTGTGACATGGGCCTGGTGGCTTACGAGATGACACTGCTGGTGGAGCGGGTTGGCCGAGCGCTTACGCCAGAACCGCGCGGCGGGTTCGGGTTACGGGCCCGGGGCGGCACCTAGCCGCCCCGGGCGCCGGCCGGACCCTTTCCCACCTGCTCGAGAGGCGACCCAGTGGACTTCGTAAGCTCGGCACCCTTGCGCGGTAGCGCCGGGGAAGCCGCGATGACGTCGGTCAAGATTGTCGTGGCGGGCGGATTCGGCGTGGGCAAGACCACCTTCGTCGGTTCGGTCTCCGAGATCACCCCGCTGACCACCGAGGCGGTGATGACCGCCGCCAGCGCCGAACTTGACGACCTGTCCCAGGTACCGGACAAGACGACCACCACGGTGGCCATGGACTTCGGCCGGGTGACCCTGGATGAAGGGCTCGTCCTGTACCTGTTCGGCACGCCGGGGCAGCACCGGTTCTGGTTCATGTGGGATGACCTCATCCAGGGCGCCATCGGCGCGGTGGTGCTCGTGGACACCCGGCGGCTGGAGGATTCCTTCCCGGCGCTCGACTACTTCGAGAACGCGGGCGTGCCGTTCCTGATCGGCATCAACGGGTTCTACGGCGAGTTCCCGCACACCGCCGCCGATGTCCAGGAGGCACTGTCGGTGAACAGGAACGTGCCGGTCATCGAGTGCGACGCGCGGCAGCGGCGGTCGACCAAGATGACGTTGATCGCCCTGGTCCAGCACGCCATGGCCACCCAGCTCAGCATGCGCTGATGAGCATGCCGTTCCCGTTGCCGCGATGGCCGTACCTGCCGCGGGACCGAGACGGTGCCGGGCTGCCATCAGCCCGGCACCTCCGTCTGGCAGGCACTGGCGACCGGGCGGGGCCGGCGGCGCACCGGTGCCCGTTCGGCACGCCGGAACACCAGCCACAGGACGGCGAGCGCGACCGCGAAGACCGGCAGCCAGGCGATCCGCTCGGCGACCCAGGTGGCACCGGCCGGGGCGGTGTGCAGGCCCGGCAGCCGTCCTAGGAGCAGCCCGGCCATGGTCACCGCGAGGAACGCGGTCTGATGCCAGAGGAAAAGCGTCATCGCCGACAGGTTGACGGTGGCGGCCGCCGCCCAGGCGAGCGGGCGGCGCATCAGCCGGGCCAGCGGCTCCCGCAGCAGCAGCGCGAGGCCGGCCTGGGCGATGCCGAAGGTCACGACGGCGAGCGTGGGCGGGTTCAGGTTGGAGATGGCGGCGCCGTTGACGCCGACCATGCTGGCCGGGTACCCGGCCCACAGCACCAGCGCCGCGGTGGCCGCGGCGCCGCCGGCGAGCATCAGCGCCGGGCCACGCCGGCCGGGGAACCCGCCCCGGGCCCAGGCGATCCCGAGCAGGTAGGGGACCAGCCAGCCGGCCACGACGTTGATCCAGCCGGCCCAGGCCGGGCCGCCGAGATCGAACCGCACCGCGTCGGCGGCCGCGACCACGACCAGGGGGATCGCCGCCGCGAGGACCCCGAGGCGGCGCACCAGGGCGACGGCGAGCGGGGTGAGCGCGGTCAGCACCACGAACACGCCGAGGAACCACAGCGGGTCGAGCACCAGGGTGAGCACGGTGTGCAGGGCCGGGCCGGGGACGCCGCCCAGGTACAGTCCCGCCGCGAGCAGCCCCCAGACGGCGGCCAGCGCCGCCACCGGCCGGGACAGCCGGATCAGCCGCTTGGCCAGCCAGGAGCGGTAGTCCCCGTGGTAGCTGCGGGCGGCCGCGTACCCGCCGACCAGGAAGAAGATCGCGAGCGTCTGGAAGATCCAGGACACCGGGGTGAGGTAGGGCATGGTGGCCAGCGGGCTCTGGTCGCTCAGCCCGTGCCCGGTCCGGCCGGGGGTCAGCACGAGCGCGGTGACCAGCCAGTGGCCCAGGATGACGCCGGCGATGGCCAGCGCGCGGAGCGCGTCCACGGTGCGGTCCCGGTGCGCCGGTGTGGCGGCGTCGATCCGCGCGGCCAGGCCGCGGGCCCTGGCGAGGGCGTGGCCGGTCATCGGGTCACCCCGGCGGGGTCGCCGAGCGCGATGTAGGCGAGGTTGCGCAGCGCGATGCTGCCCGGGCGGAAGTAGCCGCTGTGCCCGCCGCCGCTGCACGAGAAGATCCGCGCGCCGAAGGCCCGGGCCATCGGATCCTGGCCGAAGCCGAGGCCGAGGAAGTGGACGTGCGGCACCTGCTGGATCCAGTCGCCGGCCCCGCGCCCCGCCCACACCCGCGCCGTGGTGTGCAGCGCGTGTACCGAGGTGGCGTCCATTCCCGGGCTGCCGGCGACCGCGATGTCGGCGACCGGCAGGTGCGGTGCGGCCAGGCCGCAGACCACCGACCCGTAGCTGTGGCAGATCAGCGCGACCTGGTGGCCGTGCCTGGCGAGATCGTCCACGAACGGGCGCAGTGCGTCCGCGCCCTGCCCGGCGTCGCCCGAGGTCATGACGGCGGGGCTCAGCGTGCTGGGAGTCTTGTAACCAAGCCAGGCGATGACCGCGAGACGGGCCCCGGGGTCCAGTTTGCGGGCCTGCGCCGCGAGCGCGGCGGCCCCGCCCTCGGGTGAGGCCGTGCCCCGGGAGTCGAATGTGGCCAGTGAGGTGTCCGAGCCCGGCACGAGGATAGCCACCCTGGTGGCCGTGGCCAGGTTGCCGAAGACCTCGACCGCCAGGCCCTGCCCGGCGGGGTTGAAGTCGAGGTAATGCCCGCCACGCATGGCGTTCAGCGCGCGGGCGAGCCCGGTGTTGCCCGCCCGGCCGGCGGCAGTCGCGGCCCGGGCGATCTGGTGCGCGTCCGCCAGGTAGCGGGCCGCGAGCGCCGGGGCGGTGAGCGCGGGCATCGGCTGGAGCCGGTCCGCCGGGGCACCCGGGAACACGGCGGCGGTCGTCGCGGCCACGGCGGCCGCGATCGCCGCAATAACGATCGTGCGGCGCAGTCTCATGACGAGTCCTTCCTGTCCGGCTGTGGGACTGAGCAGGAAGTTACGGAGCGGCACGGGTGGCCGGCGTCACCCTGCGGAGCCGACTGCCGGCCTCCCCCGCGGGTGTCACAGGGGCCACGCCGGGACCGGGCCGGCCGCCCGCCGGGGGCCGCCGGGGTAGTCGCCCCCCTACTCAGGTAGCCGTGCGAAGATGCCACTCAGGGGTCACGAAACTGCCCGTGCCGCCGCCTTACGCTGGCCCTATGAACCCGGGCTCCAGCCCCGCCCCCGGCACGGGCCGCAATGCCACCGTCACGCGCCGGATCGCTGCTGTGTTCGCGGCCGGCGTGACAAGGCCACCCGCGCCGCGCCCGCGATGGCTGATGCGCGGGCGGATCGACCTGGTAGCGGTCGCGGACGTGATCACCGCACTCATCTGCTTCGCCGCCACGAACAGCACACTGACGAACCTGCACCCGACGAACGCCAGCCCCGTGGTGATCCTGGGTATCTCGCTGGCCCTCTGTGCGCCCCTGGCCGTGCGCAGTTACCTCCCGCTGACGGCCTGGTGCGCGTCCGCGCTCGCCCTGTTCTGGGGCGGTGGGGTGTTCTCGCAGATGGGCCACCTCACGGGCGGGATTCTCGTCTACGTCCTGTGCCTGTACGCGGTCGCGGTCCGCTGTGAGGTGTGGGTGGTGACCAGCGCTGGCGCGGTGACGGCGGTCGGCGCCATGTTCATCCTGGGAGAGCCGCCCACGACGGCCATCCTCGTCGCCGCCGTCCCGGTCCTGGCCGGGGTGGTCGTCCGCACCCGGCGCGGCACCACCCAGCGGCTCGCGGTCCAGGAACGCCGCCACGAAGGAGAGCGCGCGCTGCTCCAGGAGCGTCAGCGCATCGCCCGTGAGCTGCATGACGTGGTCGCCCACCACATGTCGGTGATCGCGATCCAGGCCGAGGCCGGGCCCTACAAGGTCCAGGACCCGCCGAAGGAGCTGGTGGAGAGCTTCGCGGAGATCCGCGCCAGCGCCCTGTCCGGGCTGAAGGAGCTGCGCCGGGTGCTTGGCGTGCTGCGCAGCGACACGCCGGACATCGCGCCCCAGCCGGGCCTCCATGACCTGGAGGGGCTGCTCGACTCCGCGCGCAGCGCGGGCGTGACCGTCACCGCCGGTGTCAACGGCACGCCCCGCCCGCTCCCGGCGGGGGTGGACCTGTCCGCCTACCGGATCGTGCAGGAGGCGCTGAGCAACGCCATGCGGCACTCCCCCGGAGCGGCGGTCCAGGTGAAGCTCTACTACGGCGATGCGGCTCTGGTGGTGGAGGTCCGCAACGACCACTGCCCGCCCGGGACGCGCACCCCCGCGGAACCGGACGGAGCTCCCGGCGAGGGCGACGGGCATGGCATCATCGGCATGCGCGAACGCGCCACCATGCTGGGGGGCCACCTCCAGGCCGGGCCGACCGAGAAAGGCGAGTTCCTGGTGACCGCCGCTCTACCGCTGGGCGATGGCTCTGCGCAGGACGAGCCGTGACCATCCGCGTGGTGATCGCCGACGACCAGGGGATGGTGCGGTCCGGCTTCTCCGTCCTGCTGAACGCCCAGCCCGACATCGAGGTCATCGCGGAGGCGGTGAACGGGCAGGAGGCCGTCAAGCACGCCGCCGACCTGCACCCGGACGTCATCCTCATGGACGTGCGGATGCCGGTGCTCGACGGCCTGCAGGCCACCCGGGCGATCACGGCGATGGCCGAGCCGCCCAAGGTCCTCGTGCTGACCACCTTCGACCTCGACGACTACGTCTACGAGGCACTGCGTTCGGGGGCCAGCGGCTTCCTGCTCAAGGACGCGTCCGCCCGGGAGCTTGCCGACGCGGTGCGGCTGGTCGCGGCCGGCGACGCGCTGCTCGCCCCGGGGGTTACCCGGCGCCTCATCGCCGAGTTCGCCCGGATGGGGGCACCCAGGACCCCGGGCCGCAAGCAGCTCGAAGGCCTCACCGAGCGGGAGTCGGAGGTGCTCGCCCTGGTGGCCCGCGGCCTGTCCAACGCCGAGATCGCCCACCGGCTCGTCGTCGCGGAGCAGACCGTGAAGACCCACGTGAGCCGCATCCTGATGAAGCTCGGGCTGCGGGACCGCACGCAGGCGGTCGTCCTCGCCTACGAGAGCGGCCTCGTGCAGCCCGGCGGCTGACTGGCACATGATGCGGCGCGGCCGGATGACGCGGCATACCCCAGGGCCAGCAGGGCCATCGGCCAGCGCAGCGCCGCTCCCCGGGCCACCCGGGGGCTCCCCCCCGGGCCGGCAGGGCCAAGGCCCCGTGACGAAGGAACGAGGCCTTGAGCCACCGGGGGGCTCCGGGGGGTCGCTCCCCCGGGCAGGCAGGGCCCCGTGACGAAGGAACGAGGCCTTGAGCCATCGGGGGGCTCCGGGGGGTCGCTCCCCCGGGCAGGCAGGGCCCCGTGACGAAGGAACGGGGCCGCAGGCCACCGGGGGGATCCGGGGGGTCGCTCCCCCGGGCAGACACCCTGTTCGCGATCGCGGCGGGCGCGGCGCTCACCGCCTATAACAACGTGTTCGGCCTGCACCCCTGGCACAGCCGCTGGTACGTCCGGCTCAACGCGGGTGCCACCGGCGCCGCGCTGGCGGCCGCCACGCTGGGCGGCCTGACCGCCGCGGACCTCGGCGTCGGGCGCGGCCGGTGGCTGCCCGGCCGGCTCGGGTCCGGGCTGGCGACCGGGGCAGCCGCGGGCTGGCTGCTCATCGCCGCGGTGCCGGCCACTCGCCCGCTGCTCGATGACAACCGGGTCGCTGGCCTCGACCGGCGCGCGGTGACCTATCAGGCCCTGATCCGCATTCCGGTCGGCACCGCCCTGTGGGAGGAGACCGCGTTCCGCGGCGTGCTCCAGGCGGCGCTGCGCCGGGTCATGCCCGGCACCGCCGCCATCCTGGTGACCAGCGGCCTGTTCGGCGCCTGGCACATCCGCCCCACCGTGCAGGCGCTGCGGGTCAACGGGCTCGCGGAAGATCGCCGCCGGGCCCTGGCGGGCACCCTGGCCGGGGTCGCGGGCACGGCGGCGGGCGGAGTGCTGCTGTCCTGGCTGCGGGAGCGCACCGGCCGCCTGGCCGCCCCGGTGCTGCTCCACGCGGCGGTGAACTCCGGTGCCCTGATCGCCGCGGTGCTGGCCCGGGCGGCAAGCCGCCCCCGGAACCCCGGTGCTGGTCCGGGCGGCCAGCCGCCCCCGGAACCCCGCGGTGCTGGCCCGGGCGGCAAGCCGCCCCCGGAACCCCCACGGTGCTAGCCCGGGGGAGCGACCCCCCGGAACCCCCCGCTGGCCAAGGCCCCGTTCCTTCGTCACGGGGCCTTGGCCCGGTCGGCTCAGGCGGCGACACTCTCATCCGTCGGCTGGGCTACCGGCTGAGCGGGCCTAGAACACGCGGATCTTGCGGACGATGGCGAGCTGCTGGTCGTCGCCGGACACCTCGGCGCCCGCCTCCTCCGGGGTTCCGCGCTGGGTGACCCAGCGCAGGAACGAGCCGGCGCCGGACCTGATCCGGGCCACCGGCTCGCCGGGCGGGCCGAGCCGGATGGTCCGCGTACCC